>JGI10216J12902_101176837_pt1 | contig 11095 bp, 7 predicted proteins | sample KanNatreferecore_FD_12902 | JGI IMG/M metagenome (IMG submission 12902)
GAAACCGAGGAAGAGCGCAAGACTCGCCGCAAGCGCCGCCGTCGCGGAAGAGGGGGCAAGCGCGGCCCAGAGCGCGAGGCCCGCCCGCCCAGGAGCAAGCCCGAGTCGGACGAGATTGCTGACGACGAGGACGACCAGGACGAAGATATCGTCGATGAGGATCATCGTGGCCCTTCGCCGTTAGGTTCCGACGACTTCGATGATCCCGACGCCGACGAGGTTTCCTCGGGCACCGACAAAAACAGTCATCGCGCCATTCCATCCTGGGACGAAGCCATCGGCGTCATCATTGCAACGAATATGGAATCGCGAGCCAAGTCGCCGCAGGAGCGACCGCCACGCGGCCGTCCTCGACGCGGCCGCGGACAGGGTCGAGGTGGTCGCCAATAGCAGATCGTCGTTCCTTTCTGTTAGCCGGACTTTTTGCGGAGTACATCCTGTGTTTCGACGGTGGATCGCCTTAGTCCTTTGCGTGCTGTCGGTCGGCTGCGACTCGTCATCGGGAACAAAAGATGGATCCGCCGATTCCCGTGGCGTGATCCTGATGCGCTATAACCCTGGCAGCGAAAGCACGGAACAGCGCGAGCAGGGATTCCTGGAAACGATGATAAAGGACTACCCGCAGATCACGATCCTTTCCTCCGATCAATACGCCGGCACGACTCCCGAGGGCGCGCTCGATAAGTGCCAGCAAATACTGCTCAAGTACGGAGATCGCGTGACGGGCGTGTTTGCAGTCTGCGAGCCCAACGCCACGGGCATGCTCGGCGCTCTCGACCAGACCGGCATCGCCGGCAAGGTCAAGTTTGTCGGGTTCGATCCCAATCCAGCCATGACCCAGGCATTGGCCGAAGGCAAAATGCATGGCATCGTCCTGCAGGATCCAGTGCGAATGGGTTACGAATCCGTAAAAACGATCGTCGCCCATCTCAACGGCGAAAAAGTGCCAGAGCGCATTTCGACGGGTGAGAACGTCGCGACTCCGGACAATATGAAAGAAGATCGCATGGCGGCCCTACTCAATCCCCCGCAGTACACCGACGAAGCCGAAGCACGGCCGACCGAAGTCAAATATCAGATCGCCGTGATCCCCAAGGGGACCACACACGAATTCTGGAAGTCGGTGCATTACGGCGCCGAAAAGGCCGCCAAAGAGCTCGGCAATGTCGACGTCCATTGGAAAGGTCCGATTCAGGAGGACGACCGCGATGGCCAGATCAGCGTGGTGCAAGACTTTATCACCAAGAAAGTCGACGGCATCGTCCTCGCGCCGCTCGACTCGCAGGCCCTCGTTGCCGCCGTGCGCGACGCCAAGGACGCCGGCATTCCCACGGTGATCTTCGACAGCGGCCTGAACGATTCGAGCATTATCGTCAGCTACGTCGCCACGGATAACAAAAACGGCGGCGCGCTGGCTGCCCACCGATTGGCCGAGATTCTACTCGCCGACGAAAAATCGAAGTAGCCGACAATCTAAATCTAGACGGCCTCACGCGCTATGATGCCATCGCCGACGCCGGCCCTGCGAATGGAAGGCATCACCAAGCGGTTCGGCGCAACGAGCGCCCTGCGCGGCGTCTCCCTTCAAGTCGCTGCCGGCGAAGTGCTGGCTCTGATTGGAGAAAATGGTGCAGGCAAGAGCACGCTGATGAAAGTGCTCAGCGGTGCGTATCGTGCCGATTCTGGCAGTATGGAGCTGCGTGGCCACCCCTTCGCTCCCAAGCGCCCGCACGACGCCCTCTCTGCCGGCGTCGCGATGATCTATCAGGAGCTGAATCTTGCGCCCGACCTGAGCGTCGAAGACAACATCATGCTCGGGCAAGAGTCGAGTCGGCTCGGGCTGCTCAATCGATCGCAGCAGCGACGAATGGTGAAGGAAGCGCTCGCGATGCTCGGTCATGCCGACCTTCCGCTTCGTCGGCCAGTTCGCAGCCTCTCGGTTGGCCTGCAGCAGCTTGTCGAAATCGCGCGGGCGCTGGTGTTGAGCGCCAAGGTCATCGTCTTCGACGAGCCAACCAGCTCGCTGACGCAGCACGACGCCGAAAACCTGTTCAAGGTCATCGACAAGCTCAAGGCCGCAGGCATCGCCATCGTCTACATCAGCCATTTTCTCGAGGAGCTGCGGCGCGTCGCCGATCGTTTCGTCGTCCTGCGCGACGGCCAATCGGTCGGACAAGGCCGCCTGGCAGAAGTTGACGAAGCCCACATCATTTCGCTGATGGTCGGTCGCAGCGTCGACGAGCTTTTTCCGTCCGTGTTCCATCGACCCGGCGACGTGCTGTTAACGCTGGAGCAACTGACCGGAAGCTCAAACTACCCACGCGACGTCGACCTGAAACTTCGCCGCGGCGAAATCCTGGGACTCTTCGGCCTGGTTGGTGCGGGTCGCACCGAACTGCTCCGGCTCCTTATGGCGCTAGATCCGATTCGCTCGGGGAGGATTCGCCTGGCGGCCAGTGAGCCGCCCCCCAGCACGCGTGGAAGGATCCGTGCCGGCCTGGCTTTGGTCAGCGAAGATCGCAAGACCGAAGGTCTCGCTCAAACTCGATCGATTGCTGACAACGCCACGCTGAGCCGTTTGGGCCCTTATTCCCGCTGGGGCTGGATCAATTTGCGCAAACGTCGCGCCGCGGTAGAAGAGTGGATGGGTAAGCTGCAGATTCGCGCTCGCAGCCAGGATCAGCCTGTTGTCCAGCTTTCCGGCGGAAACCAGCAGAAGGTGGCAATCGCTCGAGCGCTGCACCAGAATGCCGAGGTCATTTTGCTCGACGAGCCCACGCGCGGCATCGATGTCGGCACGAAGGCCGAGATCTACCGCTTAATGGGCGAGTTGGCAGCGGCCGGCAAGGCGATCATCTTCGTCAGCTCCTACTTGCCGGAGCTGCTCAGTGTTTGCGATCGCGTCGGCGTGATGGTGCGGGGCCGACTGCGCGAAATTCGCCCGGCGACAGACTGGACCGAAGAAGCCATCATGACTTTGGCAATTCGACCTGAGGGAGAGGGTTAGGGAGAAAGCTAATGAGCAACGTATCCGCACCAACCCGACTGCCGCCAACCGGCGCTCGCCAGCACTTGAGCCTGCTGACGAGTTCCTTCGGGCCTCTGCTTGGGCTGATCGTCGTTATCGCTTTTTTCGCGATTATGGACAGGACCATGGGGGGCGGCACATTTATGAGTGCCGCAAACCTGCGGACGATCGCGGTTCAAACCTCCACGGTCGCGGTCGCTGCCCTCGGCATGACCGTGATCATTATTTCGGGCGGAATCGATCTCTCGGCCGGCACGACGTTGTCGCTCTGCGCGACGGTGATTGCATACTGCCTGCGCGAGAATTACCACGTGCTCGCCGCCATTGGCCTGGGAATCGGCACCGGCGTGTTGGCAGGTTTCATCAACGGGACGCTGATCAGCTTGCTCCGGGTCATGCCGTTTATCGTCACCCTGGGAACGATGAGCGTGTTTCTGGGCGTCGGCAAACGCGTGGCCCAAGAGACAACCGTCCGGCCGAACCCAGCGCAGGTGCCCGATTGGGTTCCCACGCTGGTTGCAACGAGGCCCGTGCCACCAGAGTGGCTACAGGCGCTCGGCGTTCCCAAAGAAACGCTGATGCCGTTCGCCAACGGCGTGTGGCTCGCGCTCCTGCTGGCTGTGCTCCTCGCTCTCGTGCTGCGGTACACCGTATTCGGTCGCTATGTTTTCGCGCTCGGCTCGAATGAAGCAACGGCCCGCCTCTGCGGAATCAACGTTCCGCTTGTTAAGACCTGTGTCTACATGCTGGCCGGATTGTTCGTTGGCATCGCAGGCCTGTACCAGTTTGCCAGACTATCCGCAGGCAACCCAATGTCCGGCCGCGGGCTCGAGCTGAACATCATCGCTGCGGTGGTCATCGGTGGGGCGAGTTTGAATGGCGGACAGGGTACAGTGCTCGGGACATTGGCCGGAGCTGGAATCATGGCCGTCATTAATAGCGGTTGCACCCAACTTGGACTAAGCAACGCCGTGCAGGACATTATCAACGGCGTGATCATTGTCGCCGCGGTAACGCTCGATCAAATTCGTCAACGCCGGCTGGCTGCCTAATCGTTCAAGCCAAACTGGGTTCAATTTCAATCGCAGGAACCACGATGGCTGCGTATCGCGATTTGCTCGAAAACCTCAGACAGGCTTTCCCGCAGCCCGTTTCAAACCCGGTACACGACGGCTACGTCGTATTCTCGATACTCCGCGCGCTCGATCAGATCGACGCGCTCAAGTCGCAAGCGCCAATTCTCGGCGCTCCGACTGAGCCCGATTACAACCGAGCGATCGAGCAACAAGTGTCCGAACAGGGGCAAACGCTTGAGACCGTCATTCCGCAGCTCGTCCAGTATCTACAGGGAATGTTCATTTGGGGTCACCCCCAGAGCCAGATCAACGTCGTCCCTAATCCATCCATCGCCAGCATCATCAGCACACTGCTTCCGCTGATCTACAACCCTAACCTGTGCAGCGAGGAAAGCGCACGTCTGTTCTCCGAGGCCGAGGTTCGCGCCGTGGCGATGTCCGCCCGGCTGATCGGCTACGATGCCGCAAAGGCCCGCGGCGTATTCACCTTTGGCGGGACAGGGGGGCTTCTCTATGGTTTAAAGATTGGCCTCGAAAAGGCTCTGCCCGGCACCGCGCAGACCGGCCTAGTGCAGCCGGCCGTGATTCTGGCCTCCCAGCAAAGCCATTATTCCTGCCTGACCGTCGCAGCCTGGCTCGGAATCGGTCAGGAAAACGTCATCTCCATTCCCACGCATCTCGACAACTCGATCCAGTTGCCGGCTCTCGAAGCCGCCGCACGTGAAGCCCTTCGCACTGGCAAACAAATCGCCGGCGTTGTGGCCACGATGGGCTCGACCGATGCCTTCGGCATCGACGATCTTAAGGGAATTGATGCGCTCCGCCAAAAGTTGCAACAAGAATTCACGCTCGCCTATTTGCCGCACATCCATGCCGATGCCGTCATTGGCTGGGCGTGGTCGGTATTCAACGACTACGACTTCACACGCAACGACCTCGCCTTCCGTGGCCGGACGGTCCGGGCACTCGCCTCGGCGCACAATCGAATTCGCCATCTCGGCCTGGCCGACTCGCTCGGCATCGATTTTCACAAGACCGGCTATACGCCGTATGTGTCATCGTTGTTTTTGCTGCGCGATCGGGCCGACTTTCAGCACATCGCCCGCAGCCGCGAGACCATGCCGTACTTGTATCAGTCGGGCAAGCACCATCCCGGTATGTACACGCTGGAAACTACCCGCAGTGCCATCGGCCCCATGTCGGCGCTTGCCAATCTCCTTCTGCTGGGCAAGCAGGGCTACCGTACGCTGCTCGGGCATGCCGTGGAAATGGCCGAGGTGCTGCGCGAGCGGATCGAATCGCATCCCAACCTCACCGTGCTAAACGGCGACAATGTGGGGCCGGTGACATTGTTTCGCGCCTACCCCGACGACGTCGACACGTTCACGATTAAGGATGTGGAACGCACGGACCAGGGCTACCGCGAAAGGCTGCTGGCCCATAACGAATACAACCGGCGAATTTATCAGCGGATCCATTCCGAGGCGCTACAAGGCGAAGGCGTGGTCCTCTCACTGACCGATTGTTACCGGCGCACGGACTATGGCGAACCGATTGTCGCGCTCAAATCGTACGTGCTCTCGCCGTTCTCGGATGAAAGCCGAATGCAGGCGATCATCGATCAAGTACTGTGCGCGCGACAAGAAATTGGAGAGTGACCCGCTCGCGGCTTAGCAGAACGGCCTGCTGCAAATCAAACTTTTGCAACGACCGCAGTGGGCGACTCGCTCTGCCCATCCTGATACGGCTTCAGCGCTCCCAGCTTTGCGGCGACTTTGTTGAAATCGTCCGCCATCTCCGACCAATAGTCGGCATCGCGAAACTTCAACGGCGTAATCGTCTCGCCCTCAGCCAGTTCGTGCAATTGCTTGCGGAAGCGCACCATCGGGCCGGCAAAGCGATTGCTGAGTCGGATGGTGTCCATCACAATAATCGGCAGCATAAAGAACGAAGCTACTGCAACCGGTGCATACTCCGCCCACAGGCTCCCCATTTGCAGCCCCGACTCGAGAACCGGCATCGTGACCATGCGCCAGCAGATCATCATCACCACGATCGTCAGCAGGCAAAAAACCCAATAGAACAGGCTGCGCAAAACGAGCGCCCCCTGGACGCGACGATCGACAAAAAACCGCTGCCGCTTATAGGACGCCATCATCAGCACCTTGCTTGAAAGGACGGGCGCGAGTGACCATGCTGGTTCTAATCAACATTAGCTCGAAATAGCGTCACACAGCCGGCGACGCGCATCCAGCCACCCGCTTTCGACCGGCGCCGCTGCAAAAACCAACCGCACCCAGGCAATCCATACAACAGCGCGTAACCGTTTATTCCGCTCGGCCATTAGTTCATGCTGGATCGTCCGCAAAACCGCACACCGCCTGCTCAAGCTGGGCCGGAAGTTTGATGCTTTACAAGTCGCTTTTGAAACCACCGCTTTTTGCGTTCGTTGCAATAACCTGTTTTGCAGTAGCGGCTTATGGTCAGGACGGCAGTTGGGAGGTGACTCCCGCGAGCGAGGCCGCCCTGCAGCGCGGGCTCGCCTGGCTCGCCCATAACCAAGGCCCCGAAGGCAACTGGGAATCCAACGATCTGGGCTTGGTCTCCATGGGAGCCTTGGCCTTTCTCGCCGCCGGCCATACCCCAGGCGTCGGCGAGTACGGCCAAAACATCGACCGCGCGTTGAATTACGTCCTGAAAAACGCCAAACCGTCTGGCCTGTTGAACATCGCCGATGGCCAGCGCGAGATGTACAACCACGGCCTCGCGACTTTTGTCCTCGGCCAGGCCCACGGCATGACCGGCGACTCGCGGATCAGCCCCGTGCTCGACCGTGCCCTCAAGCTGATCGCCAGCACCCAGTGCAACGACGGCGGCTGGGACTATCGGGCCAAACCTCAGGCGATGGGACACGACTTAAGCCTGGCCGTCATGCAAGCCAAGGCCCTGCGCAGCGCCGTCGACAGCGGACTCGAAGTCCCTCCCGAGATCATAGAAATCGCCATCCGCAGCGTTCGCGAACACTACACGCCGCAGGGCGTTGATCGCCATGCGTCGGAAGCGGACCAGCGCAAAGTCCCTGGGCAGTTCACCTACAACAAAGGTGGCGGACAAGCCACGATTGCCATGGCCGCGGCCGGCGTCGTTTGCCTGCAGGAGTTTGGCCAATACGACGATTGGCGCATTCCCAAGAACATGGACATCATCGCCGCCGCCATCTCGCAGCAGAAACCCGCGGATCGCAGCGGGCAGGTTCCGTTCGACGGCTACTGCCTGTACTACGTCGGCCAGGCGTTGTACCAAGTAGGCGGCGACTACTGGCGCAACAATTATCCCAAGCTCCGCGACCATCTCGTGGCAGTGCAAGTCGTCGAACCCAAGAACCTCAAGCGCGACGGCGCCTGGCAGTCGGGCGGGCACGTCGGCGGTCGACCGGGAGAGCTGTATGGCACGGCCGTCGGCTGTTTTATTTTGGCAATCCCCAATCGATACCTCCCGATATTGCAAGAAGGCAAAATCGACAGCCTGCGGACCAAGTACATCTCGAATTGAATTTTTGAAGGATCCCGCCGGTTGTGGTGCAGCCGTCTCGGCTGCTTCAGAAAAGCAACCGCCAAAGTTTTGCCTATGCTGACATTCTTGCCTGGATCGGCGATCTTCGCTCTGGCGGGCCTTGTGGCGGCGTCAGGTCCAGTCATTATCCATTTGCTCAATCGTCGCCGGTTCAAGGTCATCAACTGGGCAGCGATGGATTTTCTTCTGGAAGCCTTGCAGCGCAACCGGCGGATCTTGCAGCTCCGCGATCTTTTGCTGCTCGCTCTCAGGACTGCGTGCGTGCTGCTCTTTGGACTGGCGCTCGCTCGGCCGTACTTCACCGAACGACAAGGGGCCGAAGGCTCCAATGAGCCGCTCCACGCGATTCTGGTTCTCGACAACAGCGGCAGCATGGCCTACGAGCAGCTCAGCGGGCGCCTCATCGACGAAGCCAAAAGCAAGGCAAAAGAATTTCTCGACGATCTCCCCGATGGCAGCCGTGTCTCCGTGCTGCCCCTCTGCGGATCCGCGGCAGGCTTTAGCTGGGACGCCTACCGTACGAAAGACGACGCCCGCGAGGCGCTGGAAAAAATCGAGCCCGTAGATCGCACAGGCACCGCCGCCATGGCTGCTGACCTGGCTCGCGAAGCCATGCGCCAAGTGCCGGAGCTCGCCAAGCGCGTGGTGTTCATCGGCGATCAGCAGCTCATCAACTGGCCCGCCGAATCGCTGGCCACTCAACTGAAAGATCTTCCTGAGATGCAGGTCGTTTCTGTCGCCGCGCCAAACGCCGAAAACACCTGGGTCGAAAGTTTTGAATTGCAAGACGGCATCGCGGACGTGGAAACACCCGCCGTATTCGTCGCGGTTATTCGCCACGAAGGCCCTACTCCGCGTTCGCATGTCCAGGTCTCGCTTTCCATCGACGGACAAGAGATCGAAACCCAGACGATCGATCTCGAGCCCGGTCAATCGCGCGAGGTGACCTTCGAGCATCGCTTCGACGTCACGGCGGAGCCCGGCAAGCCCGTATTCGTTCCGGCGGTCGTCTCACTTCCGCCGGATGCGCTCCGTATGGATGATTCGCGCTCTCTTTCCGTGCCGGTCGTGGCCGCGCTCCCCGTCGTGTTTGTCGACCAATTTGGCCAGGACGAGCAGCCCAAGCGAAACCAGTACGGCGAAACGCGTTTGCTGCGCCGACTCCTGGCGCCCGTTACCCAGCGCGGCGATACCAATCGCCAGCTCGTCCAAATCCGCCATCTGAGAATTGACGAGCTCAGCCAAGGAACCTTGGAAGACGCCCGCCTTGTCGTCATCGCCGGCATCGCCAACCCGGAGAATCAAGTCCCGCTGCTGCGCGACTTTGTCCGGCAGGGCGGACAACTCGTGATCGCCGCTGGCGGACAATTCGACCCCGCCGCCTGGTCCCAAGTCGCTTGGAACGAGGGCGCCGGCATCCTTCCCGCTCCGCTAAAGGCTCAGCCTCTCGGCAAGCTGCCCGAAGAAACCAGCGGCCAACTGAGGCCATTCTTTTTGGCCTATAGCAGCATGGCCCACGATTACTTCCATTTGGCCAGCGTCTCCACCGAAGAGCTCCAGGACCTGTACACGCTGCCGCTCTTCTTCAAAGCAGTCGAAGCCGACGTCAGCGACGCTGTCACCAGGCCGCTGGTCGAAGCCGAGGCGAAGCGCATCGCGCAGCAACGCGAGGAGAGTGCCAGTGCCGACGCTCAGCTCAAAGATTGGGCCGCTCGCGAATCGCGCGGTTCGCTCACCGACGCCGAACGGCAGGAGCGCTTGACCGCTCAGCAGCAACGCACTGCGACCGAGCCGGCCTGGCTTCTCTGGGCCGATCCCCAGGCGGCGCCCGACGCCGAACTTTCGCCCGCAGAGCTGGCTCAGCGCACCCGTCCCCGCGTGCTCGCCGCGTTTGACAACGGAGCTGCCTACCTGATCGAGCGTAAGATCGGCCGCGGTGAGGTTTTGTTCGTATCCAGCGGTACGTTCTCTCCCTGGAACACGCTGCACACCACCAACGCCATGCTGATTTTCGATCGCATCTTGCGCAGCATGCTCGAACGGACGCTTCCGCAGCGCAATCTTGCCACTAGCCAGCAAATCACCTTACCGGTCGCCCAGCGCGGCGCGGCCTACGATCTGACCCGGCCCGACGGCAGTTCCGAACGATTATCGGTCGATGCACTGGGCGCAGACGTCTACGGCATTTCCATTCGCAACGCTACTGACCGCGGTGTTTACAAGGTAACCGCACTCAAAGAAAGCCAAACCACTGAAGGCGAATCGACAACAGGCCAGCCAGCCACAACCAAGCTTTGGGAGACAACGCTGGCCGTCAACGGCCCGAGCCGCGAGTCGGAGCCCGCCGTACTCGACGAAGCAGGGCTGAGCGACCGCATGGGGCGGGCCAGTTATCGCTGGGTCGGTCGCAGCGATCCCATCACCTTGGAAGGTTCGCTGATCCGCGGCCAGAACCTCTGGAAATGGCTCATCGCCCTGGTGCTGCTTGGGCTGCTCGCCGAGCTGACGATTCTCGCGCGCCCCATCGTGGCTCGGGAGGCGCCGGCATGAACTTCCACGAACTCATCGGCCGCATGTTCTCGTTGGAGAACGTCAGCTCCATCGACTCGGTACAACCTTCGTTCGCAGCCTCTTGGGCCCACAACGCGCCCGCATGGGTTCTCTTGGGCTGCCTGGCGCTGACTGCAATCGCGTTTGGTTTTTACTTCAAGTACCAGGCACACAGCCATGGTAAGGCCAAAGCCGCTCTGGCCGTGATGCGGGCAGCGCTACTGAGCATGCTCTTGGTTGTACTGGCCGATCCGGTGCTCACCGTCAAACTGACGAACCACCCCCGCCCGCTGCTCTGGGTCCTCTTCGATGGTACCGACAGCATGGCGATCGAAGACGAACTCCCACAACAGGATCGTCAGCGATTGGCGGCCGCCGTGGGCTTGTCGGATGGCCAGAAAACCGAGTCAGGTACGACCATCGCCAAGCCGACGAGGGCCGACTTCGTCAAAGCCTGGGTGCGAAAACCGGACGACAACGCTTTGACAAAACTCGCCGAAAAATTTCGTCTGCGCGGCTACGTGTTCGATCGCGCCGACGGCGTCCGCGGAATCGAGCTAGGCACCACCGGCGATCAGATCAACGGAACACAAGCCGCCAACGAGCTGACCACCAGCGGTCAGGTCACCGCACTCGGCAAGGCGCTCGAAGACCTGTCGCTCCGCCACGCGACGAGCAACCTGGCCGGCCTCGTCCTCGTCAGCGACTTCGACCAGAACTCCGGCCCTCCCGCCATCGCCAAAGCAAAATCGCTCGGCGTGCCCATCTACACGGTCGGCGTCGGACCGACCGCGGCGGTCGATCTCTCGGTCAATCTGCAAGCGCCGCTGATGATGAAGAAGGCCGAAAAGTCCACGGTCATCGTCAC
>JGI10216J12902_106811195_pt1 | contig 11094 bp, 7 predicted proteins | sample KanNatreferecore_FD_12902 | JGI IMG/M metagenome (IMG submission 12902)
CTTTAAAAATGACGGGATATATATGGAGAAATATGTGGAGGAGCCGCGTCATATCGAAATTCAAATCGCCGGCGACCAATATGGAACAGTTTGCCATCTGAGTGAAAGGGACTGTTCGATTCAACGACGTCACCAGAAACTGGTAGAGGAATCTCCCTCCCCGTTCATGACCGATGATCTTCGCCAGAAAATGGGTGAAGCAGCCAAAAAAGCCGCGGCTGCAATAAACTATGAAAATGTAGGCACTGTTGAATTCCTGGTAGATAAAAATCGCAATTTCTACTTCATGGAAATGAATACCCGGATACAGGTGGAGCATTGTGTAACGGAAGAAGTCATTAATTATGACCTGATCAAGGAACAAATAAAGATCGCGATGGGAGAACGTATCACCGGCGCGGATTATTTCCCAAATATGCACGCTATCGAATGCCGTATCAATGCAGAAGATCCATACAATGATTTCCGTCCTTCCCCGGGACGAATCACTTCATTGAATCAACCCGGCGGCCACGGGGTGCGCGTGGACAGTCATATTTATGCAGGTTATGTGATTCCTCCATATTATGATTCTATGATTGGAAAGCTGATCACGATCGCGCAGACAAGACAGGAAGCTATTCAAACAATGTACCGGGCCCTCAGTGAATACGTGATCGAAGGGGTGAAGACCACGATTCCCTTCCACCTTCAACTTATGCAGGACGAACGATTCAGGAGTGGTGATTTTAATACCAAGTTCCTCGAAGGTTTTGAATTAAAGTAGACAATCTTTCGGTCGGGTTTCATTTTAAACCGCGAAGGCGCTAAGACACGAAGCAACACGAAGTAATTCCTTTGTGTTGCTTCGTGTCTTGGAGTCTTGGTGGTTCAAAAATAATTGCATTGGCAGTTATTCAACTTATTTGTGGAGTAATTTCACAATAATGACTCGCTGGGGGCACACCGGGTTCCGGACTTCAGATCCTGGCCGTGTCTGGGACGGTACATTGAAAGGGTCGAAACAGGACAGTGATGTTTTTGTCTGGACCTGCCGTTACCAGTTCGAAGGTGAGCCGCTAAAACTTGGAAAAGGTGTATCCGTATTGATCAGATAATTTCATGGCGTCTTTCAGCAACTTTGGATTAATTTCCTATATGCAAAAAAAAATAATCTTATTTGCTTTTTTATGTTGGTGCTGTCAATTGTCAATTGCACAACAGTCAAACAGCCTGCATTTCAAATCGATCCTGGTCGATACCCACAATGATATTTTATCTTCCGGAGTAATGGATGGAATAGATATTTCCAACCGTGTAAAAGAAGGACACAGCGACCTGGTGCGCTGGAAAGAGGGGGGCCTGGATGTGCAATTCTTCTCGATATGGACAGATGCGAAGCCCAGGACAAAGGAAGGGTTCTTCCACGATGCAGAGGCGGAGATCGATTCGCTGACCCGCATATTGGACAGAAATCCTTCAAGAATGATGCTGGCCACAAAATATAAACATGTTAAAAGAGGGTTGCGGCAGGAAAAACTGGTTTCCCTCATAGGCGTGGAAGGTGGACACATGATCGAGAATGACTTGGATAAACTCGTTCGCCTGGCAGGGATGGGTATGCGCTATATGACTCTTACCTGGAATAACAGTACCGCATGGGCTACCAGTGCAATGGATGAAACATTAAAGGGTGATAGTTTACAACACAAAGGCCTTACTGGATTCGGTAAAGAAGTCATTCGGAAAATGAATAAACTCGGTGTGATCGTGGATCTTTCGCATGTGGGTGAACAAACATTTTATGATGCAATCGCCACCACCAGGAAACCGGTATTACTTTCACATAGCTCCGTCTGGAGTATTTGTCCCGTATTCAGGAATGTCAAAGACGAACAGATCAAAGCTGTCGCAAAAAATGAAGGGGTGATCTGTGTCAATTTCTATTCGGGGTTTATAAGCCGCAAGTGGGATGAAAAACAACAATGGCTGCGATCTGTCCGGAAAGCCACACTGGAGAAATGGATGGAACAATACGATTCAGCAACAGTCAGAAAAATGTGGAGGCAATTCAATGACTCCACCCTGGATGCCAACCGGCCCACGCTCGCAGAACTCGTTGATCATATCGATTATATTGTAAAACTGGCAGGTGATGATTATGTAGGGATCGGATCCGATTTCGATGGCGTAAGTTCTTTACCTATTGGATTGGATGATGTCACTACTTATCCCAGGATCACGGAAGAACTTCTTCGAAGAGGCTATTCGGAGCGCTCCATTAAAAAGATCCTTGGAGGAAATGTAATGCGGGTGATGAAAGCGAATTTTAGGAAGTAGAACCACGAAAACACAAAGACACAAAGGTTCACGAAGTCTTTGTAGCAATTCGTGCCTTAGTGCCTGCCTGCGGTAGGCAGGGTTCAATCTCATTTAATCTCTATTTCTTTTACCACACTCTCATTTCCATTTCTATCCACTGCCGAAACTGCCACCACCTTAATAGTTTCGTTTGGCTTATCAGCCGGTGGCCTTACCATTAATTCCTTTTGTTTGCTGCTTAATATTGTATAATTCCTTGTTGATCCGTAGTTGTAATACACAACCCAATGAAAAACATCTGCCTCATTGTTATGGTTCCATTTTAAAATAACCTGGTTCCCATCCTTGGATGTTGTGACGGAAGGTGCATCAGGTGCGCTATTGTCCAGCCAGGGACTTGCAGGTACCAATGCCTGTTGGCGATAGGGTCCATCTTTTATTCCTTTGATCATATTGGGATTCCTCGTCAGTGAAGAAATGCTCCAGTGCACGATACCTTTACTTTCAGGTAACATTCCCCGGCTGATCATGATCTGGCTGGTGATCTCATTCACATTTCTTGCACTGGTATCACTTCCCACACTTATACCAGGCCATAAATGTCGCTGCATTGTATTTTCCTGCGCCCACCATCCCAGTAATACCGGAAAACTCTGCGCGATACGGTTGATCGGCCAGTATAGCTGCGGCGTGAAATAATCGATCCACCCTTTGTTCAGCCAGAGTTTTGCATCTGCGTATAACTGGTCATATTGATCAAATCCACTTATGGATTCAGGATACCCCGGACGCCAGATCCCGAATGGACTCAATCCGAACTTAACATATGGTTTAACTGATTTTATATTCTTATAAAGCCTTTCGATAAAGACATTCACTGCATTCCTGCGCCAGTCGCCCCTTGACAGTTTTCCACCACTTTGCAGGTAAGCATTCCAGCTTGTAGAATCAGGGAAATCAACATTGCCATTATAAGAAGGGTAGGGGTAAAAATAATCATCGAAGTGCACACCATCTATATCATAACGTTTTACCAGGTCCATAACAACAGCTGTTGAATGGTCCTGGGTTCCCTGTTGTGCAGGGTCCAGCCACCAATATCCTTCTTTCAGGAAAACATTAAGCTCCGGTCGTTTTTTTACAATGGAATGTTCTGTTATTTCCTTGCCGTCTTTATGATGCGACCGGTATGGATTCAGCCATACATGCAATTCAATACCCCGGTCATGCGCCTGTTCAATCCAGAACTCTAATGGATCATAAAATGGTACCGGGGCCTGTCCCTGTTTGCCGGTAAGGTAATAGGACCAGGGCTCCAGCTCGCTTTTATACAGGGCATCACACTGCGGACGCACCTGTAAAATCACAGCGTTGAAATTATTGGTGGCCAGGAAATCCAACAACTTCACGGCCTCTTCTTTTTGTTGTTCCACCGGTAACCCGGGTTTGCTTGGCCAGTTGATATTGGCAACGGTCGCTACCCATGCAGCCCTGAACTCACGAATAGGTTTTACTGTAAGCGGTGTATTTTTTTCAGCTACGGTTTTTTTTGTAGAACTGCATGAATATATAAGTACAGTTACCAGGAATAAATAGGTTGAGTTTTTTATCATGTTGACATTTTAAAATGTCAACTAAAAGTAGAATAAAAAGCAGGGAATAAATGCTGGTTTATGCGGGGAAGTCTTTAGACGAAAGACAGGGTTCGAAGCCGATTTACTCAATTCGAATATTCATTTCAATTCCCGGAAACTAAAACGCCGGACTACTGCCCGGCATTTTCAGGAAAATTCAATTTATGGGTTCGACTTCGGTTCGCGGACTCCTGACTATCTCAAAAACAACATCTCCCTGTATTTCGGCAAATACCATTCATGATCATCAACAAGGACTTCAAGTTTGTCGACATTGTAACGTAATTCATCGAAGAATGTATCTTTTACCTGGCTTTGATAAGCGATTGCTTTGGTGCGTGTATCGGTCATACCGTTACAAACTTTTCTAGCCTCGATCATTTTCTCTACCAGCTCACTGGTCTTTGAGATATGTTCGGAGATTTTTTCCAGTATCTGTTTCTGGTTGGCATAGCTCGATTCTTTGAGTCCTGCTTCTTTAAGGCCGCGGATATTTCCTGCCAGCATATTCTGGTAACGGATAGCGGGAGGCAATATATGACTGGTAGCCAGTTCACCCATTATCCGGCTTTCGATCTGCACCTTTTTGATATATTTCTCCAACTCTATTTCGTGGCGGGCTTCGAGTTCCGAATGAGAATAAATATTGTTACTTTCAAATAGTTCCTTGGCTTTTTTGGTCACCATCGCATCCAGGGCAAGAGGTGTGGTTTTTACATTCGGTAAGCCCCGCTTTTCCGCTTCTTTTGTCCAGGCTTCACTATATCCATCGCCTTCAAACAACACTTTTTCACTGTCAACTATGTACTGCCTGATGGTGTGCATGATCGCAATCTCTTTTTTCTCCCCTTTCTCCATAAGCCCATCCACATCTTTTTTAAATTGCTTCAATGTAGCTGCCATGATCGTATTCAGAATGGTCATCGGGTTAGCGCAATTAGCGGAAGAACCCACCGCGCGGAATTCGAATTTATTACCGGTAAAGGCAAATGGGGATGTACGATTACGGTCTGTATTATCCATCAGCAGTTCCGGAATACTTTTATGGATATCGATCTTAAGCATGCTTTCATCGGTTTCATCCATTTTATCCGAAACCCGCTCCTTCACATCATTCAGCACTTTGCTAAGGTATTGCCCGATAAAAACAGATATGATCGCCGGTGGGGCTTCGTTGGCGCCGAGCCGGTGATCATTGGGAGCAGAAGCAATGGACGCCCTTAACACATCCGCATAATCATGCACGGCTTTGATCGTGTTAACGAAAAAAGTAAGGAACATGAGATTGGTCTTGGGCGTTTTACCAGGTGCAAGTAAATTGACGCCCGTATCGGTAGCCATGCTCCAGTTATTATGCTTGCCGCTGCCATTGATACCGGCAAATGGTTTTTCATGTAACAGTACACGAAGGTTGTGACGACGCGCCACTCTTTCCATCACATCCATGAGTAAGGCATTGTGATCAACTGCCACGCTTACGTCTTCAAATATCGGTGCACATTCATATTGCCCGGGTGCTACTTCATTGTGACGGGTGCGTAATGGGATACCGAGTTTATACGCCTCTGTTTCGAAATCGCGCATATAAGCATATACGCGTTCCGGGATAGAACCAAAGTATTGGTCCTCCAGTTGCTGGTTCTTCGCAGAAGTATGTCCAAAAACGGTACGTCCACACATCACAAGATCTGGCCTTGCATTAAACATTGCTTCATCAATCACGAAATACTCCTGTTCCCACCCGAGAGTGGGGGAGACCCGCGTAACATTTTTGTCAAAATAATTACAGACATCTACTGCGGCTTTGTTCAACGCTTCAAGGGCTTTTAATAAGGGGGCTTTGTAGTCGAGTGATTCACCTGTATATGAAACAAAAATGGTGGGTATACATAAAGTTTTACCATGACCGATCTCCATGATAAATGCAGGCGACGATGGATCCCATGCCGTATAACCCCTGGCTTCGAACGTGGCTCTTAATCCGCCACTGGGAAAAGACGAAGCATCGGGTTCCTGTTGAATCAAAGCATCACCTTCAAATTGTTCGATAGGAGTACCATCCGATTTCAAAGTAAAAAAGGAATCATGTTTTTCTGCGGTAGCACCGGTCAGCGGCTGGAACCAGTGGGTGAAATGCGTGACCCCTTTACTCTCAGCCCAGGCGCGGATTCCATTAGCGATCTGGTTCGCCATGGCGCGATCTATTTTCTGGCTTGAACGGATCGACCCCGTAAGGCTTTTATAAGCTTCATCGCTAAGGTATTCACGTGCTGTTTTCAGGGTAAAGGCATTGCTTCCAAAAAGACCGGTGATCTTAACCGAATTACCCGGTTTTTCATTTTCGGAAAGGGACAGATTCTGAATGGCATTAAATCGGAGAGACATGTTTAATATTTTCCGCAAAGCAAGCGCTTTAACTGAAATAACACAAGTTTTTTTAAGAGAGATCCCTGTTTTTTTAAAAATCTGGGGAAAAACTGTGATAAATAATTAAAAATATTTGGAGACCGGACTTATTTCATGCAGAATTTGTAACATTATTTTTATTTCTAATATTACTCGTCAAATAGCTGCCAATCCGAGCCCAATCGATCTGTGCCACCATTGGGATCACTACAAGGGGTATCAGAACGCTTCTGTACCGGACGATTGCCCCCAGGTTATTTACGCTAAAACCTATGGCGAGTAATAAGGAGAAAGAAAAAAACAAACAGAAATACATCAGGTTCTTGGCTGCCTGGTCTTTACCATTTGTCCTGAATAATAAATAAAGAACGAATATCAGGAGTATAATATCGATTTCAATGGCTGCTGCCAGGGAAAGTATATGTCGTACATCACTTGGATAGGGCCTGATAGCTGAAAGATTGATTGCCTGCGGGGTATTCTTCAGGAAACTGGCGGCTGAAGGTTCCAGGTCTGTCATGGGTATGGTGGAGTTCCCTGCTTTAATCTGTTTGAACTCCTGCTGTTTGTTTACGACAGCTTGCGGAAAATCGAGGCTGGGATTGATATACCGTGCTGTAAAAAAAAGGATCACAAAAAATATGTACAGTGAACTGAAAATATACAGCCCGTATTTCGGCCAGCGGCTGGCCAGCACCCATGCCAGTAAGGCAGGAACTAAAATGATGATCAGGAAATTTCGCAACGTGAGTAATAACAATATACCAAACAGCATGCACAGCGTTCGCTTAAGGCCAAACTTTTTTTCTTTGATGCCGAAATAAGTACAATAGATGATCACGCTGATGCCGGTAAAGATCAATCCTTCTTTATGGATCCCGCTGGTCCAGTATAAAAAAGAGGGAACCAGGAAGGTGGCCAGCAGGATCACCATTTTTCTGCCCGGGAAAACATCCACCATTACCCGGTAAATACCAATTGCACCGAATAACGTGATAAAGGCATAAAAGATAACATTTACATAATAATGCCCGTCGCTTAATAGATTAAATATGGAAAGCACTTTGATAAAAAGGTTTCCTTTCAGATCGTTCCAGAATGAATCGGTTGTACCGAAAAACTTTGTTACCCCGTCTTCATACGGATCCCGGAATAAATTGGTGAAGTATTCACGGGGGTTATCAAAAAGCAGTTGTGACTCGGTAAGACTGTTCGCATGAAAGCCCCAGGTATCCTGCATTTGGGCCAGGCCTCCATAATAAAGACCGATCCAACCATAAAAAATACCAGCCATGATCTTGAGCAGGAAAATAATGATCAGCTGCGGTTTGCTTAAACCGGTGCGGGTAAAGAATTTGACTTTGGTGACCAGCCAGGCAAAAAATACGAGGTAGGCAACAAACAGCAGGTACTCCAAACAGGTTGATTTAACCTGCAAAATAGAGATAATTGGACAAGAAATTTTGGATTTGCAATTTTAGATTCCACATACCTGCGGCATGTCACAAAAGTAGAGGAGCACCAGCTTTAAATTCTAATTGAAGAATTAACCGATAATAGATATGCCTGTAAAGGGGCAATGGTCAAGAGGCTGATTTCGATCAGCCGGTGTGATTCGTGTAATTCGGGATAATTCGTGTTAATACTTGTTTGAAATCCACGATTAAAAATCTGTTGCAACCTGTAAATTTGCAGCTCAATCTTTTTTCCCATGGAAGTAACGGTAAACACCGCCCGGCAGTTACGATTAACAGATGAAGAATTCGAGTTGATCAGGCAAAAACTGGGTCGCACACCAAATTTCACTGAGCTCTGTGCCTTTTCCGGGATGTGGAGCGAGCATTGCAGTTATAAGAATTCCATACGATGGCTGAAAACCCTTCCGCGTGAGGGAGGAAGAATGCTGGTGAAAGCAGGTGAAGAAAACGCGGGATTGATGGATATCGGAGATGGTCTGGGTGTGGTATTCAAGATAGAATCACATAATCATCCTTCTGCCATCGAGCCTTTCCAGGGTGCAGCTACTGGTGTAGGGGGTATTCACCGTGATATATTCACCATGGGAGCAAGGCCTATTGCATCCCTGAACTCATTACGGTTTGGAAACCTTGAGGAAGATAAGACACAGCACCTGCTCTCCGGTGTGGTACATGGTATCGGGCACTACGGAAATTGTTTTGGTGTACCTACTGTAGGTGGCGAGATCTATTTCGATGAATGTTATCATACCAATCCATTAGTGAATGCAATGAGTGTTGGCATTGTGAAAGAGGGTGAAACAGTTTCTGCCACGGCATTGGGAAAAGGGAACCCCGTTATGTTTGTAGGCAGTGCTACCGGGAAAGACGGGATAGGCGGGGCATCATTTGCATCAGCTGATATCACTGAGGAAAGCGCGCAGGATCTTCCTGCTGTACAGGTGGGCGATCCATTCCAGGAAAAAAAACTGCTGGAAGCCTGCCTCGAAGTTATCCGGACCGGTGCTGTGGTAGGTATGCAGGATATGGGTGCAGCAGGAATTATTTGTTCCACCGCTGAAATGAGTGCAAAGGGAGGAGTGGGTATGCGGATCGATCTGGATAAGGTACCGACCCGCCAGAAAAATATGAAGGCTTGGGAATTGTTGCTAAGTGAAAGCCAGGAAAGAATGCTGCTCGTTGCACAAAAAGGCATGGAAGCAGATGTGATAAAAGTGTTTTCAAAATGGGATCTGCCATGCTCGGTTATCGGGGAAGTAACAGATGGCGGAGTGCTTGAATTTTTCATGAATGGAGAACCTGAAGCTGCACTGCCGGCGCATGAACTGGTACTCGGCGGCGGCGCGCCACAATATGAGAGAGCCTATAAAGAGCCGGAGTATTTTACGAAGATCGGTCAATTCGATCCGGCAACATTACCCGTGCCAACTGAATTGAAAGCAATCGCGGAAAAACTTATTAAATTACCATCGATCGCTTCTAAACGTTGGGTGTATACGCAATATGATAGTATGGTTGGTACAGTAAATGCATCTACCAATGAACCGTCGGATGCGCCGATCGTTGTGGTAAAAGGAACGACAAAAGGAATAGCCGTAACCACGGATTGCAATAGCCGGTATGTATTCGCTGACCCGTATAAAGGCGCGATGATAGCCGTGAGTGAAGCGGCCCGGAATATTGTTTGCAGTGGCGGCGAACCCCTGGGTGTGACCAATTGCCTTAATTTCGGAAATCCCTATGACCCGGGTGTATATTACCAGTTTGTACATGCCGTAAAAGGAATGGGAGAAGCCTGCCGGAAATTCAATACGCCGGTAACCGGTGGAAATGTCAGTTTTTATAACCAGAACCCCGATGGACCGGTCTATCCTACGCCAACGATAGGGATGGTCGGCCTGCTGGAAGATATAGAAGAAAAAATGACGCTCGATTTCAAAGGTGATTATGATTTTATTTATATCGTGGGGGAATCAACGAACGACATTAACTGCTCGGAATACCTGCATAAGCTATGCAAGGTGGATTATTCGCCAGCTCCTTATTTTGAGCTGGATGCCGAATGGAATTTGCAGGAAAAACTGAAAGAACTAATCCGTAAAAAACTCATCCTTTCAGCTCATGATATCAGCGAAGGCGGATTATTCATAGCCTTGTGTGAATCAGCGTTCCCCAGGGAAACAGGTTTTTCCATCCAGACCATGGACGGCCTGAGAAAAGATGCATTTCTCTTTGGGGAAGGTCAAAGCAGGGTGATCGTAAGCGTTAGTGCCGGTAATCTTGACCTGTTCAAAACCGAATTAGGCGATCTTCCCCATAAACAAATCGGTGTGGTAACAAGCGGAGAAGTAGTAGTGGATGGTGTATTCTGGGGAACGATCGACTGGTGGAAAGAAAAATATGACACAGCAATCGAAAATCATTTATCAAAAGAGGAAGCCGGTGCTGCGTTAAGTTCCATTTAAGCGATTCAGGAAGGGTACACCAATAATTACTGCTTACCTCTAATAGTTATTGTTTTCTTACAAACTCATTGTGCACAAAAACAATCTTATACTTCTGACCGGTGCTGCAGGTTTTATTGGGAGTTACCTGCTCGGCTATCTAAACAGCAAAGGATTTACCAATATTATTATCGCTGATGATTTTAGCGAGGAAGATAAGTGGTTCAATTTCGACAATAAACAATTTGCTTTAAAAATTGAACGGGAAGATTTGTTTAGCTGGCTCGAAGAAGAAAGCCGGGATGTGGACCCGGTAGATATCGGGTTTGTTTTTCATCTCGGGGCAAGAACCGATACCGCGGAATTTGATTATGCTGTCCTTGAAAAGCTGAACCTGGAGTACTCAAAAAAAATCTGGAATTATTGTACGCGAAAAAATATCCCCCTGGTCTATGCCTCATCTGCAGCTACATACGGTAGTGGCGATTGGGGATACAAGGACGAGCATGCCATAGTGGAGGAACTGCGGCCTTTGAACCCATATGGTATTTCAAAAAATGAATTTGATAAATGGGCGCTGAAACAATCAGCAAATCCTCCTTTCTGGGTGGGTCTGAAATTCTTTAATGTGTATGGACCAAACGAATACCATAAGGGAAGAATGGCCAGCGTGATATTTCATTCTTTCAACCAGGCCAGGTCCAACGGGAAAGTAAAACTTTTTAAATCCCATCGGCCAGGATATGAGGATGGCCAGCAACTCCGTGATTTTATCTATGTGGAAGATGTGGCAAAAGTTTGCTATTGGTTAATGGAAAACCAGGTTCCTTC
>JGI10216J12902_100613063_pt1 | contig 11091 bp, 9 predicted proteins | sample KanNatreferecore_FD_12902 | JGI IMG/M metagenome (IMG submission 12902)
CCAAGGCTGGGCGGCCAGCTCGCGCTGGGCCGCCACGGCCGCCGCCAGGGCTCCCGTCGCCGTGGGGAAGACGGCAAAGAACGCGTCGCCCTCCGTCCGGATCACGGTCCCGCCGCCATTCGAGATTGCTCGACGGAAGATCTCGTCGTGCCGGTCCTGTGCCTCCCGATACGCATCGGGGCCGAGCTCCTGGATGAGCCGGGTTGACCCCTCGATGTCCGTGAACAGGAACGTGACGGTTCCCGTCGGAAGGTCGGCCGACTGCCTCATGGACACCCCACGCATTCCCGAGTCCCTGGATTACAGATCTTCTCAACCTCGAAGGTACGTGAGGACGGCCAGCACGCGGCGGTGATCGTCCGGAGCAGGCTCGAGGCCAAGCTTCATGAAGATAGCGCGGATGTGCGCCTCGATCGTCTTCGCCGACAGGAACATCTGAGCGCCGATGGCCTGGTTCGATCGCCCTTCGGCCATCAGCCTCAAGACGTCCCGCTCCCGGTCGGTCAGCTCATCCAGCGGGCTCGGCTCCCGGCGCCGCTCGACCAGCGCGCTCACGACATCGGGGTCGATGACCGAGCCGCCCTTCGCCACGCGTCTGACCGCTTCGGCGAATTCCTCGAGGTCCATGACGCGGTCCTTCAACAGATAGCCCCGGCCCCGCCCACCATTGGCGATGAGCTCCATGGCGTAGTCGGTGTCGACGTACTGGGAGAGGGTCAAGACGCCGATGTCCGGGTTCGACTCAGCGAGGACGTGGGCGGCCTGGAGCCCTTCATCGGAGAACGTGGGTGGCATGCGAATGTCGACGATGGCTACGTCGGGTGCGTCCGCCCGGACCTTCCGGAGCAGGTCGTCCGCGTCACCCGCCTGCCACAGGACCTCGAACCCCGCCTCTTGGAGCAGCCGGGCCATTCCCTCACGCAGGAGGACCGAATCCTCGGCGAGGGCTACCCGCATTCAGTGGCCCGTTCCGACCGGGAGCTCGATGGTGAGCCTGGTGCCCCGCCCCGGCGGACTGTCGATGCGAAGCTCGCCGCCGACCGCGGCCACCCTGTCGAACAGGCCGCGGAGTCCGGTCCCCTTGGATGGGTCGGCCCCGCCGACCCCGTCATCCGCCACGCGTACGACCAGCGAGCCATTCGCACGCTCGGCGCCGACGGTCACGGTGCTCGCCCTCGCGTACTTCGCCACGTTGGTCAGGGCTTCGCTGACCGCGAAGTATGCGGTCGCCTCGATGGGGTCTGGGAGGCGGCCGTTGCCGTCCGCGCTGACCGTGACCGGAACGGGTGACCGCTCGGCGAGGAATCGGATCGCGGCGCCGAGGCCCCGTTCGGTCAGGATCCGTGGGTGGATCCCCCTGGCCAGCTCCCGAAGCTCGGCCATGGCCTCTTTCAACTCCTCGGTCGCCCGGTCCAGAATCTCCTGGAGCCTCGACGGCGCCTCGGGTCCGGCGGTTGTCTGGGCCAGACGAGTGGCCAGGGACAGGGTGACAAGTTGCTGCTGCGCGCCGTCGTGGATGTCGCGCTCCAGGCGCCGCCGCTCCTCGTCCTGGGCGGCAACGATCCGCTGCTGGGAGGCGCGAAGCTCCTCCACCAACCTCACGTTTCGGAGGATCAACGAAGCCTGTTTGCCCAGGTCGTCGGCAAGCTTGTCTTCCGGCGGCGTGAGGGGATCTCCTCGACCCTTCACGACGACCAGAGCTCCGAGCAGCTCGTCGTCGTCACGGACTGCCACCACCCGAGAGGCCTCCGGAACGTCGGGAAGGATCTCCGTTGGGCATGGAAGGGAGCCGGGGCCCGTTTCAGGATCCTCCTCCGGTGGCCATGCGGCGTTCCGGAGCAGGTCGCTCCCCACCCGGAGCCATATCTCCGCCCGCTGGGCTCCCGTCCCGTCGGCGAGCAGCCGGGCCACCCGGGGGAGGAGCTCGTCCGTCGCGAACGCGCCTGCCATCCGCTTCGAGAGATCCGAGAGCACCTCATAGGGGGCCGCACGTTTCCCGTAGACCAGCCTGTTGGCAAGGCGCTGCACTCGTGCCTTGACGGGGCCGAATGCCACCGCCACCACCGCGGTGGCCAGGATCGACAGCGGCAGGCTGGGACGGCCCGCGCTGCGGCCGATCGCCGATCCGATCCCCACCACGATCGCCACGTACACAGCGGTGATGAACGCGGCCAGGCACCCGTAGACCAGGGCCTTGTTGATGACGACGTCGATGTCGTACAGGCGGTATTTCAGGATGGCAACACCGATCGAGATTGGGATGAGGGCGAACGAGAGGATGGTCAGGGCCTCGATCAACTGGACCCATCCCGGCCTCGGGCCGGTCCACGTGAAGGCCAACCCGAGTGGGAGGGCCACGGCGGCAAGCGCGGCCACCAGGCCCGCGGCCGAGACGAGCCACCGCAGCTGAAGGCGCTCGACGCCCGACGACCCGCGGAACCGCAGAACGAGGGCGATCGCCGACCCGACCATGAACATCGGGAGCAGGAACAGCAATGTGACCCAGACGGGCTGAACGGGCCAGAGCCACGAGAGTCCCAGGCGGTTCTCCAGGCCGGGACGTTGTCCCGCGATCGACAAGGTTGACACCCCGCTGTTCTGGAGAACGTCGGGGTTGAACAGCGTCAAAAGGAACAGAAGCCCGATCCCCACGCCAAGGATGCGGGCGAACCATCGCCATCGCGGCGACGGCAGGTGGCCGTCGGGGAAGAGCAGGATCAGGAACGTGGTGGAAAGAGCGACCGGCAGCACCCACCCGGCCTCGTCCACGGATGCGGCCAGCGTCCCCAGACCGTAGCCGCCGATTCCGCCGTGGACCGCATACGTGGAATAGGGATCGAGCAATCGGTCCACCGCGGTCGCGGCGGTGATCCCCAGGAGGAGCCAGCTGATCGCGTGGTCGGGGCGGCGAGTCACCAGGAGGTAGCTCACGATCAAGAAGGCAACGAAGACGATCCAGATGGTGAGTTCCGACGCGAACCAGTCCACCGACCACCCCTCGCCTCCGGGGCTCTGGTTGTCCAGGATGCTGAAGGCGATACCGGCCGCCCCCATCAGGAGGGCAAGGCCGAGGACGACGCCAGCCAGCGGCAGCCACCTCGACCCTGCACCCACGTTGCTTGTGTCGAGAGCCTCGGTCGAAGCAGTCATTTGACCGGCTCCAGGACCTGCTCCACCTGCCCGATGGGCACGTTCCCAGACACCGTCGTGCCCGACCCCGGCCTCGACCGGAGGTCCATGAAGCCACCGATGGCAGCGAGGCGGTCGGACATGTTCGTCATCCCCGACCCCAGCGGCGTCGAGTCCGGGTCGAATCCTCGGCCGTCGTCCTCGACCTCGAACCGGATCTCGCAATCCACCTCTTGCAGGCGGATGAGGGCCTGGCGGGCCTCGGCGTACTTCGCGATGTTCTGAAGCGCCTCCAGGCAGCAGAAGTACACGGCGGCCTCGATGTCACGGGAGTATCGCCCGATGCCCGTAGCCAGGACGTGGACGGGAAGGCCCGCCCTCGTCGCCTGGGCCTCGAGTGCGGGGACCAGACCCTGGTCGGCGAGCAGCGGCGGGTAGATCCCCCGGGCCAGGTCGCGGAGGGTGTCCAGCGCCGCATGGGCCTGGTGCGCGAGGTCGCCCATGGCCTCCCGCTGCCCATCCATCAGGGGATCGGCGAGCTGGCCGGCCAGGCCGTAGAGGACGGACAGCGCCACCAGCCGTTGCTGCGCGCCATCGTGGAGATCGCGCTCCAGCTTCCGTCGCTCCTCGTCCCGCGCGTCGATCAGGCGTCGCCTCGACGCCCTGAGGTCTTCGATCAAGCGCACGTTCCGAAGGATCAGCCCAGCCTGGCCGGCCACATCCGATACCAGCTTGTCGTCGGCCGGCGTCACCGCGTCCCCGGCCCCCTTTCGGATGACCAGGTACCCGAGCGGATGATCTCCGTGCGTCACGGGAAACACCCGGCTCAGCTCGTCGGTGGGAGGGCGAGATCCGAGCGGGAGCACCGACGCTTCCCGGGTGCCCCGATCCGGCCACCCGGCCTCGAGGCGGAGATCGCGATCGGTCTGGAGCCAGACCTCCGCTCGACGAGCTCCGGTCCCCTCGACCAACAGACGTGCCATGGCGGGCCCGATCTCATCCGTGGAATAGGTTCCGCCGATGCTCGAGGCGAATGCGGACATCACCTCGTAGGGGGTGGCTCGCTTCCCGTACACGAACCGGTTGGCCAGGCGCTGCACGCGCTCCCGGACTGGCTGGAACGCGAATGCCACGACCGCGGTGGCCACGACGGAGAGCGCGACGTTCGGGCTTCCCCGCGTACCGACGGCGTGACCGATCCCGACCACGATCGCCACGTACACGGCGGTGATGAACGCGGCCAGGGTCCCGTAGACCAGGGCCTTGTTGATGACGACGTCGATCTCGTACAGGCGGTACTTGAGGATGGCGAAGCCGATGGCGATGGGGATGAGCATGAACGAGGACACCGCGATGCTCTGGATGGCCCCCACCCACACGGGGGTGGCGTGACCGAACCAGGCCGATTCGAGCGATGCGACCATCGCCACGAGGTAGACCACGGCCACGGCCGCCGCCGCGGCCACGAGCCACTTGAGCTGGAGTCGTTCGGTGCCGGTCGCCCGCCGGTACCTCAGGACCAGGCTCGCGGCCGAGGCCAGGATGGCAACGGGGATCAGAAGAACCAGCGGGATGAGGACATCGAGCAGCGGCTTCAGCGCAGCCACTCCCAGCGGGTTCGCCAGATTCGGGTAGAGCGTGTCGCCCATCTCGCCGGGCGCGAGAACGACCACCACCATCGGAACCCACAGGGCGATCCAGGCCAGCCACTCCACCTTCCCCCACCGCTCCGACAGCAGCCGCCCGCTCGGGAACCGCAGCAGGAGGAACGTCCCCATCACCACGATGGGCGGCACCCACAGCGGCTCGGAGAGGGCCAGGGCGACGGGCCCGCCTGGAAGGCCTCGACTGAGGGCGAAGCCTCCATAGCTCCCCAGCGGGATGGCCCACAGGAGCCCGATGGCCATGAGGATCCAGCCGATGGTGTTTCGAGGTTGCCGCGCCAGGATGACGATCCCCACGACGGGAAAAGCTGAGATCAGGATGCTGAACAGCGTGTCCGACAGGCCTGGGGGGGATTGCCCCGGACCCCGCTTCGTTGCCAGCTCGAGGACGGCTCCGGCGACGAGGAAGAGGCCCCACAGGGCGAACGCGGCCCAGGCGAGGTGACGGGCCCGGGAATAGGTCATGCGACCTCGTGGGAGCGATCTCACGGTGAAACCCCGATGAGGTCGCGGAGCGCGGCGCCGGACAGCTCCCCCTTGGGGATGAAGCCTTTCACGCCGCTCTCCTCAATCCGGTCACCGTAGTCGGCGGCTTCCCGACTCGAGATGAACACCACGGGTGGAGCGGGCTGACGCGCGTCCAGTCTCCTGGCCACTTCGAAGCCGTCCATGTCCGGCAGTTGGATATCCAGCAGCAGGACGTCGGGGTGGAGCCGCCTTGTGGCGGCTAGGGCAGAGGCGCCGTTCTCCGCTTCCCCGACGACCGTGAACCCCTCCATCTGAAGCAGCGCCCGGGCGAAGGCTCGGAAGCCGGCGTGGTCGTCCACGATGACGACGGTGGTGGTCACTAGGGCATCATCCCGCCCTCTGTCAAGGCACTCCATCAGGGCTAACCCTGAACCGATGCAGGGCTAGGCCTGATGGCCCGTTCCGAGCTGATGGTTCATGCTCGGCTTGATCAGTGGGGCAGGCAAGGGTCTGCCGGGATCTGAGAGCGCCCCACGGGAGGGATGGGCCGATGGATCGCGAGGAATTGACCCCGATTGTCATTGAGGCTGCCTCGCATCGAAGGAGCGGCAGACGCATCGCCTTCACTATCGTGACCGTCCTCTTCGCGCTGGCAGCATTCGGTGGATTGTTGGGATTTGAGCTGTTCGCGGGATGGTTCGACACGTCGGACGGAGGGATCCACCGCGTCCATCTCATCGGGTTCGGTGTCCTCTACGGGGTGCTGCTGACGACGCCGCTGCTGGCCATGACCCGGCGCCCCGAGGCCAAGCCCTCCGCCTTCTATCAGGTGGTCGCCGTGGCCGTGGCGGCCCTGATCGCCGCCCTGATCGCCGCCGATTCGAGCTACCTGTTTCTCGGGGCGTTCGTGAGCGTGGGGGCGGTGATCCTGCTCGTCCTTCATCCCGCTCGAAGGGAACTGCTCCACGCCGTTCTGAACCCGAGCGCCGTCATGGGAGCGCTGGTCATCGGTGGGTCCGTGCCCTTGGTGTGGTTCGCCCTGACCACGGCCAGGCTTCAGCGGGAGGGCTCCTCACTCGACCCGCACGTGAGCGGTGACCACTGGGCGAACATGACGGCGATGGCGTTCGGCCTGTTGCTGGTGGGGCTGCTGGCGTCCTTGCGAATCCGCGGGTGGCGGTTCACGGCGTGGTGCGCCGGGCTCGGCGGGGCCTTCTACGGGCTCGCGTCGATTGTGTTCCATCGCTTCCCCAGCACACTCGTGCCCTACGCTGGGAGTGAGGGGGTCGGCTGGGGTCTGGCTGCAATGATCGGGGGCCTCGCGTTCATCGTCATCGCAGAGTGGGAGTCGCGGCGAACAAGTAGGGCCTAGGTCCTCCACCACGAGGGCGGTGTGCGGCTCGAAGGCTCTAGCTCACGTTCGCGGTCTCCCCCTGGACGGAGTAGAGCCGCCACTCGCCCGGGATGCCCGCCAGCTCGAACACACCTCGGTCACGGAATCCGATCCCCGACCCCGCCACCAAGTCCTTCACCGTGCTCGATACCAGAACCTCACCGGGGCGCGCCTCGGCGGCGACTCGCGCCCCGGTGTGGACGGCGATCCCGCCGATCTTGCCCTCGATGACCTCGCACTCGCCGGTGTGAAGTCCCGCCCGTACCTCGAGCCCGAGCTCCTGCACGCCGGAAGTGATGGCGGTGGCGCATCGGATCGCCCGGGCCGGCCCGTCGAAGGTGGCGAAGAAGCCGTCGCCGGCCGTATCGACCTCGCGGCCGGAGAAACGGACCAGCTGGCGTCGGACGATGGCGTGGTGCTGCTGGATCAGGTCGCGCCATCCTTTGTCACCCAACTGCGCGAGCCTCGTTGTGGAGCCGACGATGTCGGTGAAGAGGGCGGTGGCCAGGACGCGCTCGGACTGGACGACGTTCCATTCGTCCCGATCCAGGATCCTTCGCAGAAACGGCTCTACCTCCCGGACGATCTGCATGGAGTCCACCCACCACCCGTGATCGACGCCGGAGAGCTCGATCATCTCGGCTCCGGGGATTCGCTCGGCCATGTATCGCCCCTCGTCCGGCACGACGTCCTCGTCACCCACGCGGTGAAGGACCAGCGTAGGGACCCGGATGGCGGTCAGCGTGTGGCGGACGTCGATGCCGCTGTTCATCAGGCTGAGGTCCCTGGTCGCCCCTGGGCTCGCACTGGTCCGGAACCATCTTCGCCACCAACGTCTGGTGTCCTCGTCGACGGCGGTGCTCGGCGCGAGTTCCCTGAGCGCGTCGTCCAGCCATTCGTCCGATCCCCGCCGCTCGTCGCCTCGAGCGATCGACGCCAGGATCTCGTCGCGGGGTTCTCCCCACGGGTAGTCGTCGTCCCTGGCGGACGCGGCGCAGGTCCCGTACAGGACGAGGGCGGCTGTGCGCTCCGGATACGTCGCGGCGAACAGCAGCGACATGGGGCCTCCCTCCGAGAAGCCCATGATCGCTGCGCGTTCCGAGCCGATGGCACCCATCACCGCTCTGATGTCGTCCATCCGGGTTTCCAGGTCAGGGATTCCGCTGGCCCGGTCGGACATCCCTGTGCCCCGCTTGTCAAACAGGATCAGCCGGGCGAACGAGGAGATGCCACGATAGAAGTCGCCGGCTGTTCCCTCCCAAGCGACGTCGAGGTTCGAGAGGACCCAGCCGCTCACGAACACGATGTCCATCGGCCCGTCGCCGATGACGGAATACGCGATGCTGACGTCGCCGCTCTTCGCGTAGCTGATGGCCGGCCTGTCCACGAGCCTAGTGTCGGTGGTGCCAGGAGCCGTGCGCAACCGGATTTAGACGGTCGGTCGTGCCTTCCGGGCTCCCTCGCGGTAGGAGGACTCCGCGAGGGGTCTAGGCAAGGATTGACATGCGTCGATGGAGGCGTTAGCGTGCTTACATCGACGAATATCGATGGAGGAGTCCATGGTAACGAACGTCCGTGACATCCCCCTGGCCCCGGTGGCCTGCTGCACTCCCGTGGCCGCACCCGGCATCACGACGGAGCAGGCGCAGGCCCTGGCGGCGATCTTCAAGTCGCTGGCCGATCCCAACCGAGTGCGCATCGTGAACCTCCTGGCGAACGCCGCCGAGCCGGTCTGCGTTTGCGAGTTCATGCCACACCTCGGGCTCTCTCAGGGAACGGTCAGTTTCCACCTGAAGAAACTGCTCACCGTCGGGCTGCTCGAGCGAGAGCAGCGGGGAACGTGGGCTTACTACTCGCTCAGGCCAGACGCACTGGACCGGCTGCGACCCGTCTTCGATGCCGAGGAGGCCGTGGGATGAAGAACGACACCGATCTTCGAGAGGACGTACGACGCCGCTACGCCGAGGCGGCCAACACTGTGGCGATCGGCGGCGGGGCGGCGTGCGACTGTTGCCACCCCGGAACGACTTGCGCGGAGGAGGGCCACGACTTCGGTCCCGAGCTGTACGAGGCCCTGGCCGACGAGAGGCTGCCCGACGCGGCGGTCCTCGCCAGCCTGGGCTGTGGCAATCCCTCGGTGGTGGCTGATCTGCGCCCCGGCGAGACGGTTCTCGATCTCGGATCCGGCGGAGGCATCGACGTCCTCTTGTCGGCCAAGCGAGTCGGCCCCACCGGCCGGGTGTACGGCCTCGACATGACCGAGGAGATGCTCGCGCTGGCGATCAGCAACCGCGACCAGGCCGGCGCGCACAACGTCGAGTTCCTCAAGGGCTACATCGAGGACGTCCCGCTTCCCGCGAACACGGTCGACGTGGTCATCTCGAATTGCGTCATCAACCTGTCGACGGACAAGCCGCGGGTCTTCGCGGAGATGCACCGCGTGCTTCGTCCCGGTGGCCGTATCGGCATCGCCGACGTCGTCGCGGACAATGACCTGACCCCGGAGGATCGAGCAGAGCGCGGCACGTACGTTGGTTGCATCGCCGGAGCGCTCTCGTTTCGGGAGTACGAGGACGGTCTCCATGCCGCCGGCTTCACCGACATCAGCATCACCTCCACGCATGAGTCGGTTCCGGGAATGCACGCTGGCGTCGTCAAGGCCACGAAGCCCTCCGGCGCCTTGGAAGTGCCGACCGTCAAGGCTGCCGGCCAGCTACCCCTGGTGCAGAGATCCTGTTGTTGACCCGTCCGATCCGCCGCTCGCTTCGATGGATGACGTGTCTCGGCGTGGCGTGAGCAGCGGGGTAGAGCTCGCGCTTGTCTAGGCGGTCCACCGCGAAACTGAGCGCGGCGACAATTGCCACGCACCAGACGACGATCGCGTGCCAGATGTCACCGGCAGCGTGCTGAAGGAAGTCTGCTCCGCTCGCCGCGAGGCGGGTCGGAAACCACGTCGATGCAGAGGGCAGGTTTCCGAGCAGAGCAAGCGTGAGCAGCAGGGCGATCGAACATCCGACAACCGTGAGGTTGAAAGACCCATGGGGGCCGAGGGACGCTCCCTCCCGGGCGCCGGAAGAGGTAACAGGAACCCCGGGGTATCGACTTCTCGAGCGTGCCGAGGGCGATCCGTTGGGCCGGCACCGATTTCGTCGCGATCGAGGAGGGGTATGCGAACATGCCCCGAGTCGCCCGAGCGCTCGGCTGGTCGTACTACGACGTCAGAACGGGGAGCCACGATGAGGGAAGACGTCCTCTTGCGGGCACGTTCGGGAGACGAGATCGCCTTCCGTGAGCTCGTCGAGCCCTACCGAAGCGAGCTCCAATTCCACTGCTACCGGATCCTCGGTTCTCTGCAGGACGCCGAGGACCTGCTCCAGGAGACGCTCCTGGCGGCATGGCGGGGGCTCGACCGATTCGAAGGACGAGGTTCGGTGCGCTCGTGGCTGTACCGGATCGCGACCAACCGATGCCTCAATGCCCTGCGCGACAGCGGACGCCGCTCGAAGGAGACACCGCCCATGGTCGAAGCCCCCCGACCGACTCGAATGACCGAGCCCATCTGGCTGGAGCCGTGTCCCGACGTGCTGCTGGAAGGGGTAGCCGACGCCTCACCTGGCCCGGAGGCTCGTTACGAGACCAGAGAGACGATTGGGCTGGCGTTCGTCGCCGCACTCCAGCACCTCCCGCCCCGCCAGCGAGCCGCGCTCGTGTTGCGGGACGTGCTCGGCATCCGAACCGCGGACGTCGCGGACATGCTCGACAGCACGGAAACCTCGGTCAAAGGTGCTCTGCAGCGGGCCCGCGCGACGCTCGCGACTCGCGTGCCTGCAAGCGCCCGGGATCAGACCCCCCTGCCGAACTCGGTGAAGGAACGGGCACTGGTGCAGCGGTTCACAGACGCGGTTGAGCATGGAGACACCGACGGCGTCGTGTCCCTGCTGAGCGATGACGCGTGGCTCAGGATGCCCCCCGAGCCCTACGAATACCAGGGACCCACGGCCATCGCGACCTTCCTCCGCGACCGCGCGATTCGCCGCGGCGCCCCCCTCCAGTTGGTGCCAACCCGGGCCAATGGCCAGCCGGCGTTCGGCTGCTATCTCCCGGATTCGCACGCGGCGATCCTACACTCCTATGGGCTGCTCGTCCTCTCGCTCGGCGCTGAGCGGATCTCAGCGATCACCTGGTTTGGTGATCGGGGCGTGTTCTCCCACTTCGGCCTTCCCCGAACGCTCCCAAAGTGATCCTTCGGTCCGTTCCGTTCCATTCGCCGGTGGTGTCTTAATCACCAGCAGGGAAACACCTTGACCAGGAGGACGGACATCGATACCAGGAGGCGGGGCATGAAAACGAGCGGGAGGTCGATCGGCCAACAGCCGCCCGATCAGTACCGGACGGACCCGCCGCCGAGTCCACGCTCCGACGCCATGACCAGCGCCA
>JGI10216J12902_100535766_pt1 | contig 11089 bp, 6 predicted proteins | sample KanNatreferecore_FD_12902 | JGI IMG/M metagenome (IMG submission 12902)
TGGTGAGGACCGTGCCGGGCCATGTACCCACACGAGCGGTCGCTCGTGAAGCGGTTGGAAGACAAGCCGTTCGCTCTCCTCGGCGTGAACAGCGATACGAAGGAGCGTGTCCGGCAGGCCATGAAAAAAGAAAATATCACCTGGCGTTCGTGGTGGGACGGTGGCAACACCGGGGGGCCGATTGCAAAGGCGTGGAACGTCAGTGGCTGGCCGACCATCTACGTCCTCGATGCCAAAGGTGTCATTCGCTACAAAAACGTCCGCGAGCGGAAGATGGACGAAGCGGTCGACAAATTGCTCGCCGAACTGGAAGAAACGAAATAGTCCACCTGCACGGCGCTCCACGGCGGCACGTCTGAGTTGACAAAGCTGGCGCATTCTTTGCGCTTTGCTAATCTGCCGGGCAGAATCGACATGCCCGGCGAGCTTTTCCATTTGACGACTGTGACCCGCACTTTATCCGGCAGTGGTGAGGTGTCGGAAGCCATCGGTTTTCCCGAAGTGTCCGCGCTCGACGACGCGGAGAAAAAATGGAGGGCGGCGCTGGCGACAAAGGTCAAGGGCATTTTGGAGGAACCCGGGGCTGTCCCGGCGCATCTTCTTCATCGCCGCCGCATCGCCGCAGAAGTGACCGTGGACACAATCGAGATGACGCTTGAGCCCACGAAGCGAGCGCCGGACTGGCAGGAGCCCGTGACCTTGCGCTTGCAGTACGTTCGCTGGGAAGAGAACGCGCTCTGGCACGGCTATGTTCCCTCCCTTGGCGTTCATGCGTTTGCGGCACGCCTGCCGTTACTCGCCGATCGCATCAAACAGCACGTGCGCCTTGTCGTCCTTGGCAAGCGCAAGCGCGTCAGCCTGAGGCAACTGGCCGAGATCGATCGCACCATCGAATTGCGCGTGGGCCGCCTCGAAGTGACCGCCGCGTTGAAGAAGCCGCGCGAAGTCATGGAAGCCTTGACCGAGGAACCCGAAAAGGCCTCCGTCCTGGAAAAACTCGCCCATGAATTGCCTCCTCTCGTCAGCAAGCCCGCGGCTACCACGGAAATTCCGCAGGCCGCCTTTGAGATGGAGGATCATTTGCGCGCCGTCGTCGAATTCCTGAACGGACCCCATCGCGCCAGCATCCTGCTGGTCGGTCCGCCCGGCTGCGGCAAGACCGCGCTCGTGCGCGAACTCGCGCGCCGCCGCCATGAATTCGGCCTTTCTCAGACGCAGTTTTGGTCCACCAGCGGCGCGCGGTTGATGGTTGGCCCCATTGGCTTTGGCATGTGGCAGCAACGCTGCCAGGAAATGTGCCGTGAAGTATCGAAAACCCACGGTGTTTTACATCTCAATAGTCTTCCCGAATTGCTGGAAGTCGGCAAAGCAACCCGCGGCGAACAGAGTATTGGAAGCTTTCTGCGACCGTGGATCGCCCGTGGCGATGTGCTTGCCATTGCCGAATGCACGCCCGAACAACTGGGCGCGCTCGAGCGCCACGAACCGCATTTGCTCGCCGCTTTCGAGCAGGTCACCGTGCCGGAGTCGACGCCTGAAAAAACACTGAAAATTCTGCATCACGTCTACGATGCCGCTCCGGGACGGTTCGCCGACAACACCACTGTGGCATCCCACGCCGCCCTCGCGCGTTTGCACCAACTGCACCTCCGTTACGCTACCTATTCTGCGCGCCCGGGACGTCCATTGCGTTTCCTTCAAAACCTCCTTGCCGACACGTTTCCCGAGAAGGCGCTGCACGAAGACCGGGTGATTGCTGCGTTCTCGCAAGAAACGGGCCTGCCAACCCTGCTGCTCGATGACACCCTGCCGCTTGATCTCGACCAGAGCGCCGCATGGTTCGCTCAGCGCGTCATTGGCCAGTTGTCCGGTGTCGCGCGCGTCGTCGATCTGCTGGCGCTCATCAAGGCCCGCCTGGCCCGGCCCGGCAAGCCCCTGGCCTCTTTTCTCTTCATCGGTCCTACGGGCACCGGCAAAACGGAGATGGCAAAGGCGCTCGCTGAATTTCTTTTCAGTGATGCCAACCGGATGGTCCGTTTCGATCTCAATGAATTCAGCGATCCTCCCTCGGTCCAACGCTTGTTGGGAGGCGTTGACGGCGAAGGCTTGCTGACCGCGCGGGTGCGCGAACAACCCTTCAGCGTCGTCCTGCTCGATGAATTCGAAAAAGCCGATCCGTCTTTCTTCGATTTACTCCTGCAGATGCTGGGTGATGGCCGGTTAACCGACATGGCTGGCCGGGTCGCAGACTTTTGCAACAGCGTTGTGGTGATGACTTCCAACCTCGGCGCACAAGGGTTTCAGCAAGGTCCCGCCGGCTTCCGGGTCGATGAAGCGTCCGCTCTCGATGCCCAGGACCATTTTACCAGTGCCGTCCGCAAATTTCTGCGGCCCGAGATTTTCAATCGTATCGACGCGATCATTCCGTTCCAGCCTTTGAGCCGCGAAGTCGTGCTCGGTATCGCGCGGCGTCATCTTGAGTTACTTCTGCGACGGGAAGGCATCCGCTCGCGCCCGGTGCAATGCGAGTTCGCGCCCGGGGTGGCCGAGCATTTGGCCGCCGTTGGCTACAGCGTTCGCTACGGCGCGCGGCCGCTCAAGCGCGCGATTGAGCGCAACATCCTCGTCCCGCTTTCCGAGGCGCTCGGCGCGTATGTGAAAGATACGCCGTTGTCGGTAAAAGTTGACTGGCGCGCCGGCGAGATTCGTGTGGACGCCCGCGCTCGTTTGCAGGACACGGACGCGCATGCGCGCCGCGACCAAACGGAACGGGAATTTGTCCATGCCGTGGTAGAGCAACGGCGCAAAATCTCCAAACTGCAACACTGCAGCGCGACCACCTCCCTCGAGAACCAGGTTACGATGATCGAGTCGCTCGAGCGGCGGCTCGCCGCGGCCAAGTGGAAAACCCCCGAACAATCCATACGGCTGGCGGCCTTGCCGAAACTCAAGGAATGCCTTCAGGCCGTTACAACCCTGAGCGAGCGCGCCGCCACTCTGGAGACGGAGGTCCTCGCGACTCTTTACGGTCGCGAACCGGTCGATCGCTCGCTCTTCGCCCCCGAGGTGGAGGCATTGCAACGGGAATATGAACGCCTGCTCCGCGTAGTGTTCCGCTGGCAACACGACAATCCGGACACGATCACTCTCGCATTTTACAGTGAGGATCGCGGGACACTCTTCGAGTTCGCCAGCGCCTATCACGACCTTGCCGGCAGGCTCGGCACGGTCGTGGCACTTGATTACTTTACCCCTCCACCCGGCGCAAGGTCCTCCGCCAGCAAATTGCTCCGCCAAACTCCAAAGAAAATTCCCGAGTTTTTTGCCACGCCCCCGGAAAAGACAATTGCTGTGGCCATGCACCTTCGCGGCGACCTGTTTTTTCCTCGCTTCGGGCGCGAAGCGGGTCTGCACACGATCCATGAGAAACAACGGCAGCGCTGCTGCCTCATCGAAGCGTCATCCACCCTCTTCTCCGCATATGAACCGCCCCCCGGCATCGAGCGTGCCGGCGGCATTAAGGCCCGGGGCGCGCGCGAGTGTCGCCTCTTCGATGTCGAGGCGAGGCTCGTCCACGACAACGAACTTGGCGAGCGGCCCTGCATCGGCCTGGCAAGCTGCGTGCCGGTTCTCATTGAAGAGCGCCTCGCGCGCCTGATCGCTGCTTTGCCCGAGACGTGATCTTTTCCATCCCCATCCTGGTCGAAGAACGGCCCGCGGTCGAAGCCAAGCCCGCGCTGTTCACCGTCCGCCCTCTCTTTCGGACCGAACCCGTTCACCGCGCCGAAAAACTCAGCCGCGCCCTCACGCGCTTGAGCAACGACCTCCATCAGCTGCTGCTGAACCTTGGCAAAGAGCCCCGTCACGACGAACTGGCGGATTGGACATTCCACCCGCATTTGGAGGAACTCGTCGGCGAGGTCCGCCTCGAATTGTCCTCGGGGTCTTCTCTTCGTCGTTTTCTATTCGTCGGCTACCCGGCGTTGGATCGGAGATTATATTTCACCCCCGCCCTGCCCGAACTGATTTTCGAAGTTCAACCGGGACAGACGGTTACCGAGCGAGCCACCGCTGTGCTCACCCGTCATCTTCGAGAATTGGAAAAGACGCAGGGCTATCTCGATTTGGATGCCTACTCTCTTTCAGGCAAGGCGCGCCTCACCGCCCTGGAGGTCACCGTACATCCCGCCAGCCTCGCCGTCCGTCCCAGGAAACCTTCGCGCGCCGCCATTTTCGGCGGTGAGGAAAAAAAGGATGGCGAAGAAGAGTTGCGCAAAACCGGACTGCCTCTCCACTCCATGTTTCCGGATGATCTGGCGCGAGCCATTGGCCGCGACCGCGAAGTGAACGACCTGGCCCGTCTCCTCGCGAGCACGAAACGCCGTCCCATTCTCCTTGTTGGCCGGCGGCAGGTCGGCAAAACCGCCGTCCTGCATGAACTGGTTTGGCAAATGTGTGCGAGGAAAAAGCAGCGGTTCGGCGGCGCACGCGAAGTATGGCTTGTCTCGCCGATGCGCTTGATCAGCGGCATGAGCTATCTCGGCGAGTGGGAAAACCGTGTGCTGGCGATTTTCGACTACGTTTCCAAAACGGATCGAGTCCTCTATTTCAACGACCTGCTGGGGTTGTTCACCGCGGGCAAGAGCGCCGCCTCGGACCTGAATGTCGCCCAGGTGCTCCGCCCCGTGCTCGAAAAGCGCTCCGTGCGCGTCATCGCAGAGATCACACCGGAAGCATGGCGCGTGCTCCGCGAACGGGACCGGGCCTTTGCCGATTTATTTCACGTCATCCCGATCAACGAGCCTGCCGAGTCCGAAACCATTCGCATCCTCCTCAGCGTCATGCGGCAATTGGAGCAACAGCACCGCTGTCAGTTCAGTCTCGATGTCGTCCCCACAACCATCGAATTGTTTCGCCGCTTTGCCGCGGATGCTGCGTTTCCCGGCAAGGCAGCCGGGTTTTTGGCGCGCCTCGCGCTGCGCCATGCCGGTTCCAACATCGACCGGCTCGATGCTTTCCAGGAATTTCGCCTGCAAAGCGGATTGCAGGTCGCCCTGCTTGACGACCGCGTCATCGTCTCACACGCGGAGATCGTCGAAGCCATGAAGCCTCATCTCATCGGTCAGGATCATGCGCTCCACGCCCTGGCTGATCTCATAGTCACTCTCAAGGCGCGCCTGAACGACCCGCGTCGTCCCCTCGGCGCCTTTCTCCTGCTCGGGCCAACCGGCGTTGGCAAGACCGAAGCCGCCAAAACGATCACAAATTATTTGTTCGGCAACCCCGATCGCCTCTTGCGCTTCGACATGAATGAGTACGTCGAATCCGCCTCCCTTCCCCGTCTCACGGGCACACCACGCGATCCCGACGGTTTGCTCGCCGGCGCGGTTCGTCGCCAGCCCTTCAGCGTTGTTTTGTTCGATGAAATCGAGAAGGCCGCCCCCGAAGTGTTCGATCTCTTGCTCGCGGTGCTCGATGAAGGCCGCTTGACCGATAGCCTTGGCCGCGTCGCCGATTTCACCCAGTGCGTCATTCTGCTGACCTCAAATCTCGGCGTCCGCGAAGCTCGCTCCCGCATCGGCTTCGGCATCGACGCGGCCGCGGACGATGTCATTTACACGAGCGCCGCCGAAAAATTCTTCCGCCCCGAATTCTTCAACCGCCTCGACCGCGTGATTCCGTTTCACGCGCTGGCGCGCTCCGACCTCCAGTCGATCGCGCGGCGGCTCATCGCGTCGGTGGTCACACGCGACGGCGTCAAGCGCCGGGAATGCCTCCTCTTCACCTCCGAGGACGCGGTCAATCGATTGGTCGATTTGGGCTATCACCCGCAGCTTGGCGCCCGCGCCCTCAAGCGCGTCGTGGAACGTGAGTTGGCGCAACCGGTCGCCGAGCAACTGGCGCAGACCCCGCCTGGCGCACCCGTTATCGCGGCGTTCATTCTTGTCGAAGGCAAATTTGCCGTTCACTTCAACAAACTTGAGCCCGTCGCGGCGGTGCCCTCGTGGACCGAAGTCCTCGCTCGTCACGCCGCAGCCGTGCGCTCGCCGTGGACAGGCCGATTTCTCGATGCCTGCTACTCCGCCCTCGACCGGATTGAAAGTCAGTTCGAGAAAGTCGCCCCTTCGGGCTCGATCGAGGTTGGCAAAGTCAAACCCGAACATGCGTGGTACTTTTCAGGTCGCGAACAAATCAAAAAACTGGAGCGCTTGCTCGCCGCAGTCGAACGCGCCGGCCAGGCCCCTCGCAAATCGACCGCTCCGGCTCGACAGCCCCGTCCCAGGCCGACAAAACTCGTCCTCCGGCAATATGTTTCCGGCACGCCAAAGTTCGATCGCCAGCGCGAAGGCATTGCCTTGCGGAGCGAGCTGGAAGAGTTGCGGACCGAACCGGTCGACCTTCCCGACTCGCCCCTCATGGCGATTGCCCGCGAACTCGCGTTGCTCTCAATGATGGCCCAACGACCGGCCGTTATGCCCAACGGGTTGCTCATTCTTCACCCTGTCCATGACCAGGATGCCGTCAACGCGTTCGACCTCGTTGGGCTCTTCCATAATTTCTTCGGCCAACTCTGGGGAGCCACGGCGACGTATCTCTTCCCCGAAACCACGCGGGAAAAGTTTTTTATTCAAACCATTTTCGAGCCGAAATCTCAGCGCATTCAATTCCCGGTGTATTTTACCGGGGTCCCCTGGAAGCAACTGCTTCCGGCCCCCAGGGCGACCGTGTTGGTTCGGCGGTCAGATGGAAGCCTCGGCCTGATTCAGCTCAATGTCGCGGATGTCGCCGACAAAGCGGAAGCAGAGTTGATCGCTCGTCAGGCGGAAGAGCTCGGTGAAAGAGTTCGACTCGACGCGTTCGGAGCCGTTTCCCACCTCATTCTCCAAGGCAAAAGCATTTCCGATTATCGCAGCGGTCTAATCATGTCCACCACTCCTTCAACGGAGGAATTCCGCGCCGCAATGCTGGCCGGCCTGCCGCTGCCGAACGAAGTGGATGCTATCGTTCGCGAGGACAACGAAGGATGAGCACCTATCACTACCCGATCGTCGCATGGAAGGACGCTTCGTCAGCGCATCACGCCGCGCTGGTGGGTGACCTGACTCCGGCGTGTGCCCACGGGCAGACACTCGATGACGCCCTGCGACAACTCAAGGACTTGCTCCTCTGGCGCATGGAACACGATATCTGGAACGTCGATCCCGACTTCCTTGACCCAGTGCTCACCGAAGTAAAAGTCGAAGTGCGCCCACAGTACGCTGTCGGCCGCCGCATCGTTCCCTGCCCCGAAACGATTTGGCTCCGCATCCCATGCGTGACCGGGCGGCAGGAGAACGGCATGCTGGCCTGCGCCGTCCCGCACTTGCGCCTGCATTTCAATTACCAGGACCCGCCCGCTCTCAAGAGCCTGGTCGGCCACTACGTCAAAGAAGCGCTGCAGGGACTTTCGCCCGTTCAACTTGCGGGATACTTTCCCCCTCGTGAATGTACTTTGCACGAGATCGCGTTGATCGACCGGACCGGCCAGGAACGGCAGATTCCCCCCTTTGAGCGCGCCGAACTCAAGGTGCTTTTCACCATCGCCGATCCGTTATTGCACAGCGCCGGTCGCAAGCGCAGCCAGACAGCGGCGTATGGGCGCGAGGACCTCGCCGATTTGTTGGTAAGGAAACTGGGACGGGAGAAAGCGAACGTCCTCCTTGTCGGCGACGCAGGCGTGGGCAAATCAACCGTCTTATTCGAAGCGGCGAAGCGCCTGGCGCGCGCGCAAAAGCCTTCCGCCCTCGCGGACGAAGACGAATCCGACAAATCTCTCCGCACCTATCGCTTCTGGCGTGGCAGCGCCGCGCGCATGATCGCCGGCATGCGTTACCTCGGCGAATGGGAGGAACGCTGCGAAGCCGCCATTCAGCAACTCAACTTCGTCGAAGGAATTCTTTGCGTCGAGAATCTCCTCGAATTATTGCAGGTTGGCGGCGAAGGCCCCGGAGATAGCGTTGCCGCCTTTCTGTTGCCTTACCTCCAGCGCGGTGAACTGCGCATGGTCGCCGAGGCCACCACCGGCGAAGTTGAGGCGTGCCGCCGACTGCTCCCGGCACTTCTTGACGCGTTCCAGGTCGTTCATGTCCATCCCTTTGACGAAGCGACGGCGCTGGCCGTGCTTGGGAAACTCGCCTCGGCCCATGCCACCGCCTACCGCCTGGAGCTTGAGCCCGGAGCGGTGCCGCTCGTTTATCGGCTCTTCCGGCGCTTTCGGCCTTACTCGGCCTTCCCCGGACCCGCCGCTGGATTTGTCCGCATTCTTATTGACCGCCGCTCCATGGCTAAAGATCCCCGAAAGACGGTCAGCCGCGATGACGTGCTCGGCGCGTTCATCAGGCAGACAGGATTGCCGGAGATATTTCTCCGGGATGAACTCCCACTGTCACGCGAGGACGTGCAGAAAAGTTTCGCCGCAAATATCATCGGCCAGCCCGAGCCCGCGGCCGCGGCAGCCCGCACCGCCACCACCATCAAGGCCGGGTTGACCGACCCCTCCCGCCCTTTCGCGGTGCTGTTGTTTTGCGGGCCCACGGGCGTCGGTAAAACTGCCCTCGCAAAAGCCATCGCCGAATACTGTTTCGGCGCGGCGGGACAAAGGGACCGTTTGGTCCGCCTGGACATGAGCGAATTCAGCGGTTGGGGCGCAGCCCAGCGGCTTGTCGAAGCGCCGAATGGCGGCGTCGCGCCATGGATCGAACGTGTCCGACGCCAGCCATTTTGCGTGCTGCTCTTTGATGAGATAGAGAAGGCCGCGCCGGAAGTTTTTGACGTGCTCCTTGGTCTCCTCGACGAAGGACGTCTCACCGATCGCTTCGGCCGCGTCACGTGGTTTCGCAGTTCCATCATTATTATGACGTCCAACCTCGGCGCCGCAGGGCGAACCACCAGTGGTTTTGCGCGCCAGGCCGACGTGACCTACGAAACCGAAGTCATGAAATTCTTCCGGCCCGAGTTCTTCAACCGCCTCGATGCCGTGGTGACCTTCGGGTCCCTGCGCGCCGAAGACATGGAAGAAATCACCCGCAAAGAACTGGCCGAACTCGCCTCCCGCGAAGGTTTCTCCAGCGCGGGTATACGACTCGAATGGTCGCCCGAGCTTCTTGGCTTCATCAGCCGCGAAGGCTACGATCACAACTTTGGAGCGCGCCCACTGCAACGCGTTATCGATCGCGCTGTGGCCACCCCGCTCGCGCGCTGGAGAGTTCGAAACGCACGTGCGCGCAACCTGACACTGCGCGTCAGCTTGTCGCAAACCAATCAAATCGTCCTCGAGACGGTCCCATCGTGAACTGGCTGGATCCGGATTTTCGCGGGTGGACCAAACCCGGCCCTGTGCCGCCCGGCGCACGCGGCGAAGGGCCACCACTTGAATCCGGAGAGACGCTGGATGCCATCAGCGGTTACTTCCGTATTTTCCAACTCGAGAAGGGCCACCGTTTTTCCACCGACGACGTCCTCACTGCCTGGTACGGCACGACGTGGTCCCCCACCGCCCGCAGCGTCCTCGATCTCGGCAGTGGCATCGGCACCGTCGCTCTCATCGCTTCGTGGCGTTTGCAATCCGCTCGCTTCGTCACCGTGGAAGCGCAGGATGAAAGCGTCCGCCTCGCCCGCAAATCCGTCCAGTGGAACGGCCTTCAGGATCGTTTCGATGTTCGCCACGGTGACTTCCGGGACGCACACGCTTTCAAACCCGATGAACAGTTCGATCTCGTCCTCGGTAGTCCTCCGTACTTTCCCCCGGGCAGCGGCGTCGAAGGCGATCACCCGCAAAAGATCGCGTGCCGGTTCGAAATGCGCGGTGACATCGCCGACTATTGTAAAGTCGCCGCGCAGCGACTGGCGCCGGCTGGTCTTTTCGCATGCGTCTTTCCCATGGCTCCGACCGAACAGGAACAGCGCGTCAGCGACGCGGCTAGAACTGCCCAACTCACCATCGTTCGCCGTCGCTCCGTTGTCCTTCGCGAAGGCGAACGTCCCCTCCTCTGCCTCTTCGGCATGATGCGCTCGAACGACCTTCCTGACTGGATGCGTTCTCAAACGTGGTTCGAGCCACCTCTCATCATCCGACACCACGACGGCTCCGTTCATCCCGAATACTCCGCGGTCAAACTCTCCTTTGGCTTTCCACCCTGATCGAAAAATAGCGTCGCTTGTTCCGGGATCGGATGCTTAATTCGCAGTCGAGTCATGAAAATCACTCTGCCTGTTCTCGCACTGGGCGCGGTTGCCTTGCTGGTCGGCGGCTGCGCGTCTTCGTCGGATTCCACGTCTTCGTCCGTCTCGACGTCTCCGCCTGCATTTCCTTTGGCAGGTCCAGCCTGGCAGCTGGTCGAACTCAACGGAAAACCTGTGGCCGGCACGGAAGGATTGACCACCCCAACGCTCCAACTGGATGCGGCGGCGCGTCGCGCTTTGGGCCATGGCGGCGTCAATCGGTATACCACCAATTATGAATTGAGCGGCCTCGCCCTGAGATTCGGCACCGTCGCCAGCACGAAGATGGCCGGACGCCCCGAAGCCATGGCAATCGAGGACGCATACTTCAAGGCGCTCGCGACCGTCTCTGGCTGGAGCATTGCGACCAACCAACTCGAATTGAAGTCCGCAGACAAAACCGTCCTGCGCTTTCAAGGCCAATAGATCTGGCACGCAGATGCGAGGCTGTCAGTCCGGATCCCCAGGGATCCCCGCCGCGCCGCTGGCCAAGCCGGTAATTGAAAGTCGCCCCGTCGCTGCGCTACAATGCTCGCATGCGGGTCGACGGAATCCTCAGTTTGCCGAGCGTTACACGGCGCGATGCGCTGAAAAATCTCGCGTGCGGCTTTGGTTATCTTGCCCTGGCGGGGCTCGCGGGCGCCGCTGCGAACCCACTCGCGCCTCGCATCGCGCATTTCAAACCTCGCGCCAAACGCGTCATCTTCCTCTTCATGCAAGGCGGGCCGAGCCAGGTGGACACGTTCGATTACAAGCCACGCCTCGAAGAAGACGACGGTAAAAAAATGCCCTTCGACGACGCGCGCGCCATCGCCAACACCGGCGCCAA
>JGI10216J12902_100304250_pt1 | contig 11075 bp, 8 predicted proteins | sample KanNatreferecore_FD_12902 | JGI IMG/M metagenome (IMG submission 12902)
AGGCTTGGGACGAAAGACACCTTCGTGCGGCCAATGAGGCGGCCGGAGTGGCCTTGTGGTCTTGGAACGTCGATACCGACGCCATCAGCATGGATGAAAGCGCCTATGACCTTTGGAAGGTTTCGAAGGAGGAGCGGAACATCACTTTCGAAATTCTGTCCCAGAATATCCATCCCGCTGACATCGAGAGGGTCAGGTCAGCATTTGCCGCAACGCGTGCAGTGGTAGGTTCCTACGAGATTGATTTTCGCATTTTGGTTGATGGCGACATTCGTTGGATTTCGGCCCGCGGCCAAGGCGACGATGCGGACATAGCCGACCGAAGAATGTTCGGCATCTTTCTTGATGTAACCCAACGGAAGCAGGCGGAGGAAGCCAACGAGCTGCTGGCCGGAGAAATGAGCCACCGCGTCAAGAACCTTCTACAGATAGCAACTGCTCTCACCCGAATTACATCCAGAACGGCCGCCACGAAGGAAGATATGGTCGTCGAGCTCACCAATCGGCTGATTGCACTGGACCGCGTGCAGCAACTCGTTCGTCCCGCACGAGGCCGAAAGTATGAGGCGACCCTTCTCGGTGACCTCATTTCTATTCTGCTCGCCCCCTATGATGAGGAGGGAGCCAGCGTTCGCGTCCGTGTCTCGGTACCAAAGATAAACGTGGGTGAAGGTCCGAGCACGTCATTGGCCTTGGTTATCCACGAACTGGCAACTAACTCGGCAAAATACGGTGCCTTGTCGATACCGAGCGGAACGCTTGATGTCTCCTGCAATGCGCATGGCGATGAAGTGGTGATCATGTGGACCGAACGGGGCGGCCCGCCGGTAGTGGCGCCGGCGGCGCTCGATGGCTTCGGCAGCAAGTTGGTCCAGCAGAGTATGGCCGCCCAGCTTGGCGGGACAATCGCATTCGACTGGTCGGAGGAAGGTGTGGTCATCACCCTACAACTGAGAAAGAGTCGCCTCGCTTGAATCGCAGCCGGTTGCTTGTCACCCATCGAGGATGAAGACGGCGGTCATTCCGCGTCCAAGAGCCTGTACCAGGCCGAGATCCCATTGGAGCACGTAAATCCAACCCCGCCCCCGCTAGGTGTGGACTTCAAGGAGCTTGTTCATCGAGCTGATGGTCTGAAGGTGGTCGTTGCGAGACGATTCACCGAGGACCTCAAGGAGGAACAACCCGCATCAGATTGCCCGGATGACGCCGCTCGGTGGAGGCATCCGCCACTTTCCAGACGGCCGCCAATTAGACTGAACGAGAAGTGACCCCTCGCGCAAGGAACAACCGGCGGTCTATCGCATTCCACCAGGAGGGCGGGTTTCGAGGTTCCGGCGGGCTGCTCGCGATGCGCTACCTATTTTTGGCTGTTCTGCTGACGATCGTTACCGCCGCCGCGACTGCATTGGAAGCAACGCAACCTGCATCCCACAGCGCCATTCGGTTCTTTCAGGAAAGTGGACTTGGCCCCTACCTGTTGGGTGGCCCAATCCTACTTGGCTTTATCGCGATTGGTTACCCTGGGAGTCTCTCGAGTTTCCTTCACCGCTATCGATTGAAAGGGTCGCTCGCTGCCAGCGGTTTCTTTGCGATGTTCGGTTTCGGCCTGGTAATTTTGCTGATCGTCTCGGCGCTGCTCGCTCTGTCTGGGCAGGTTTCTTGGGGAGAGGGTGCCGTCAAATCTCAGTCGAACGCCTTCCTGCTTACTGTGGCATCGGCGGTATGCCTCGCCTGCGTCGTGGCCATCGCTGAGGAGCCTCTGTTTAGGGGGTTCCTCGTTGGCTATTTGCGATGGAGCAAATCCGCCGCCGTCACGATCGGCGCGGTCGTAACGTCGGCATTTGTCTTTGCTTTAGCGCACAACCTGCAAGATCCTTTTGCTTGGTTCGCCGCGGATGATTTTCCCCTCTTCGTTGGGCTATTCCTTTTAGGGATCCTGCTCGCTGTGGCTTACTTGGTCACACGATCGCTTTGGTGTCCGATAGGCCTCCATGCAGCGCTTGTTGCCTTTGACCTCGCCATCCTGAAGGGGGAAGTGATCATAGTCGATCTCTCGCCCTGGTGGCTCGGAGGGAGTGACGATGTGCGCGGGGCGCCCCTCATATGGCTGACGTGGGTGGTTGCCGCGTTGGTGCTTGTCGGGTGCCGCAAAATGCTCTTGCGTCGCTTCGCCGTCGAGAAGTCATTCGTCGGGGCGCTATTCAGCCCCCAAAGCCCAAACCTTTTCACGGATAGGTTCAAGAGCGCTATCGCTCTATCGAGCGACCCTTCGCACCTCGAAAGGCGTTCGCCATCGCTCGAACAGTCTTCTCAGGGCGTATGAACGAAGAAGAGACATGTTCCCGAAGAGCGGAAACACGATCCTCGAGACATATCAGCAGATCGTCCGTTGCCCCACCGGCTGCCGGCGTCGAACTTTCGCCGGGTAAATATCAATCGAGAGAGACGACGGAGAGTGATCGCACAAGTTTGGCGCGCCGCCCGTTCACGCGTGGCAAAATTATCGAAGTTGGATGTGCCCAGGATACTTTTCGAGACACGGCTACGCTGCAGGTGGGGAATAGGGTGGGAAGCGCCTAAGCTGGTGCCAAAAAAGCAATAGCATCAATGTGATATTTGAATCACTGGCGGAGGGAGTGAACCTTATTTCCAACATTCTCTGAGGGAATGGCAGGATACTGCGGTTCCGGGTTCGCCGGGGGAGATGGCCGCCGGATGTCCCTCATAGCGATGCAGCCGCCTTTAATGTTGGAGGTCGGCTAATGCCGCTGGTATAATCAGATCATGACCGCCACCCTGGGATTCGTGATCGACCGCCTTGGTACCGTCCGGTGTGGACCCACTTTTGCTAAAGCACTTCTCATCCATGGTTGATGTCCTTCCTATCCAACGCCGGAAGCTGTCCGATAGCGTGCAAGACCGGCTCCTCTTGACGATTAGGGGCGGCGATCTCGCGCCAGGCGATCCACTTCCTTCCGAACGCGAACTCATGTCGAGTTTTGCGGTTGGTCGTCCGGCGATCCGCGAAGCGCTTCAAAATCTGCAACGGATGGGGCTCGTCGAGATTCGCCATGGCGAGCGGGCTCGCGTTGCGGTCCCGTCCTTGGATCGCATGGTCAATCAGATGGCCGAAACCATGCACCACCTTCTCACTCATTCTACGGCAAGTCTCGAGCAGCTCAAGGAGGCGCGCGCCACGTTTGAAATGGAAATGGCGCGGATCGCTGCTCGTCGCCGCAAGAGTGCGGATGTCAAACGCCTTCGGTCGGTCGTGGCTACCCAAGCCTCATTTATCCATGACCAGCCGCGCTTCCTGGAATGGGACGGGAAGTTTCACAAGGAGATCGCGTCGATAAGCGGCAATCCGATCTTCGGATCGCTGAGTGAGGCGCTTTTTGGTTGGCTCACCAATTTCCATGTTCACCTTGTCCGAAGCCCGGGCGAGGAAAATCTGACCGTGTCGGAGCACAAGGACATCATCGCGGCCATCGCCGAGGGGAGCGTCGAAGGCGCCGCCCGGGCAATGAACGATCATCTCTCCCGGGCCAACCGGCTCTATCAAAAAGCAAATCGGATGCGCTCGGAGACGGCGGTGCGGAAGCGCTAACCCCGAGTCTGTTAGCGACACTTCCGCTCTTCGGACGTGCAGAAGCAACATCTAATCCGATGCTCACACGGCTGAGCAAAAAGAGGAGCCAACTTTGCGCGGCGCGTTGATCGGCTGCGGCTTCTTCGCCCGCAACCACATGCACGGCTGGGCGATAGTCGACGGGGCGAAGGTCGTCGCGGTATGCGACCGCGACGGCAGCAAGGCGGAAAAATTCCGCGCGGAATTTGGCGTGGACGAGAGCTACAGCGATGCAGCTGAGATGTTGGCGAAGGAGGTCGTCGACTTCGTCGACATCGTCACGACAGCAGAGTCACACCGGCCACTCGTCGAACTCGCTGCGCGGCATGGCAAGGCAATCATCTGCCAAAAACCCTTCGCCGAAACGATGGCCGATGCCCAAGCGATGGTGTATGCGGCCGAAACAGCCGGTGTGGCGCTCATCGTGCACGAGAACTTCCGATGGCAGAGGCCATTCATCGAAATAGCTCATCGAATCCGGCGCGGACATATCGGGAAGCCCGCCTTCGCTCGGATCTCCTTCCGACATGGCTTCAACAATTATGTGAATCAGCCCTATCTGGCGGAGATCGAGCGCTTCACGATCATGGATGTCGGGCTCCATCTTTACGACCTTGCTCGTCATCTCATCGGCGACGTCGTTACGCTCTCCTGCCGCACTCAGCGCCTCAACCCTATTGTCAAAGGCGAAGACGCCTTCACGGCGATGCTCGGCCACGTCGACGGTGCTTGTTCCATCATCGACTGTTCCTTCTTTTCAAAGATCGATCCCGAGCCGTTCCCACAGACCACAGCCTGGATTGAAGGAAGTGACGGCACGCTGGAGCTTGCCACGGGCTACCGACTGATTGAGCACCATGCCGGCTGGTCGGAGATCAGCAACGTGGAGCCTGAGGTGCCTGTGTGGGGCGAGAAACCCTGGCACGTCATTCAGGATAGTGTGGTGAACTTTCAGCGCCATGCGATCGATGCCTTCAATGGGACCGCCCAGCCGCAACCGTCGGGCGCTGATAATCTGAAGACACTTGCCCTCGCGCTCGCTTCTTATCAAGCCGCGGAGCGCGGCAGCGTGATCCTCATGAAGGACTGGCACGAAGAATCACCTGCAGTGGGTAGATGAGCGAATCCATTCCGCTTCCTGAAGGCGTGCTCGTCGCATGGTACGGCGACGACTTTACTGGATCTTCCGCCGTTCTGGAGGTTCTCACGTTTGGCGGTGTGCCGTCCGTACTCTTTCTCGACGTCCCAACCGAAGAGCAACTCGCGACCTTCGCTCATTGCCGGGGGGTCGGTATAGCGGGTATCGCCCGCTCCCAGAGTCCAGAATGGATGGAGGAGAACCTTCCTCGCTACTTTGAGGCGTTGCGGCGGATCCAAGCGCCCATCACTCAATACAAGATCTGTTCGACTTTCGACTCCAGCCCGCGCGTCGGGTCAATCGGCAAGGCTCTCGACGTGGCAGCACCGATGTTCGATGGAAGATGGTATCCACTGATCGTCGCCGCGCCGCCGATCAACCGGTATCAAGCTTTTGGCAATCTCTTCGCAGGGGTCAACAACGTGACCCATAGGCTCGATCGTCATCCGACCATGAGCCGCCATCCGGTCACGCCGATGACCGAGGCCGATGTGCGAGTGCATCTATCTGGACAGACCGACAAAGCTATCGGTCTGGTCGACCTCCAGGCTCTGCGATCGCAGAGTTCATCAAACGCATTGCACATGGAGCTGGGGAGCGGTGCCGTGATCGTGGCGATTGACAGCATCGACGAAGCAGACCTGGAGGCAGCTGGGCGGCTGATCTGGGAGAACCGTGGCACCGGCCTCTTCACGATAGCTTCGCAGGGCTTGGAATATGCGCTCATTGCCTACTGGCGCGAAGCAGGGCTTCTCGGCCAGAAGCCGGCCCCGCAAGTGGCTCCTACGGATCGTATCGTCGTCGTGTCCGGGTCATGCGCTCCTCAGAATGCCACGCAGATCCGCTGGGCAGTTGAACGTGGCTTCGCGCCCGTTGCGCTCGACGCTGCGTTGGTGGTCGACGAGCTTGCGTGGCAAGGGGAGCTTCAACGCGCAATAGCGGACGCGCTTTCCGCCGCCGGTAACGGCCGCGACCCGCTGGTCTACACTGCACTCGGCCCTGATGACCCGTCGATTGCCGCACTGAACACCGCAGCGTCAACAACGGGCGTCGCGTCGGCTGAACTCAATGCAAAAATCGGCAAGGGTCTGGGGCATATATTCGACCGAGTTCGCCGCTCATTGAACGTCACTCGCGGCGTGATCGCCGGCGGCGACACATCGGGTCATGCAAGTTCGGTGCTCGGTATTCAGGCGTTCGAAGCGCTTGTGCCAATCGCTCCCGGAGCGCCGCTAATGAAGGCGCATTCAAAGGAGTTGGCCTCTCGAGGCCTTGAGATCGCGTTGAAGGGCGGCCAGATGGGTGCGCCCGACTATTTCGGTTTGGTAAAGGAAGGTGGGGCGCGTACTAGTCGCCTTTGATGTTGCCTATTTATCAGGTGAATTTCGCCGTTTCCTGAACACCTCTGGAGAAGCGTGCGATTTTGGCGAAGAAATCCTCAAGGATGAAGCGCACGTCGATGTTCTCGTAGACTCGGATGGGCCGGTGGAGTCCGGGATGCACATATTGCATGAATGTGTTGAACTGAGGCGCCGGCCGCCAGTCCCATCGCCCACCGTTCGGATTCATGATCACTGAAAGGGAGGGGGTGTCGCCCAGCGACCGGTATTCAATAGGACCCGGGTGCACACGGAGATTCCAATCGACGAGCTGGTCGACGAGATACTTGCCGATCACCCCCTTATCATAAACCCGTTCCATCAGCTCGGCGTAGCTCACCGCCACCATGCGGTAGACCGATGAGGGAATCTGCCAAACCTGAAGCTTAGAGCGAAAAACGACGTTCGCTGCCTCGATGTCGTTGGAAAGATTGTACTCGGGTCCGCCAAACGGCCACTCGCCCCCACCGATCCAGATTACACGTAGATTTTTCTCTGCAATACGCGGCTCCATGAGAAGAGCCGACGCCATGTCGGTAATCGGTCCCAAAAAGGCGATATGAAGGGGCCGTGGATCGTCTTTCATTGCCTCGCGGATGATCAGGTCGGCGCCGGCGGACTGTACGGGAGCGTTCTGGTCCGGTATGGCGCCCTCCGCTCCATCCGCAACTGTGACCCTCCCGGCGAGCTCCATAAGGTCGAGTATCTTCATGACCTCGTCGTGGCTGTCCTTCATCGAATGGGCTGACTTGGCCGTTCCGAAATGCGCCGGGATGATGCCGTGCAGCTCGAAGGACGGCGTGAGCAATGCTTGAACGATGCAGTACTGATCGTCGGCTTCATTCTTGGCGTCCGTATTGATGATGACGCGTGCCATCTTGTCGGTCGGGAGGCTCATTACCGGCTCCATTTCAGGTTCGTGGGATGGTCTTTCCGCTGACGAAGACCCAATCGAGCGGGGGGCCTTCTGCATCGGCCTCCGCCGGCGCTGCGATCGAAGTCACCTCCTTCTGTCCCACATCATGGAGCGCTCCGCTTCGTGGATCGAACCAATACGCCGGGTCGATGATCTGCTCCCTAAGCGAGGCAACTCCACCGGCTGGAAAGTAAATTGCGATCATGTCCCGCTCCCTTGTCGCCAATGATAAGGGGCGAAAGCCGACCGGGTGGTCGCCAGAAACGATGTCGGCTGGACGCAAGCGTTCAAAGGGCGCGATGTCCCGAAAGAAACGCCTGATCTGAATGAGGTCGCCGACGCCGGGCTGATCTTTGTCGAGGATCATCCAGGGGGACCAGGAATTTTCAAAGCCGTGGATGATGCCGAGCCCCGAGAAGGCTCCCCGCCAGGCACCGCGCCTCGTGTGATTACGATCGCAGAACTCGTGAATGGGGAGCTTCAATTCCAGTTCGGGATTTCGCTCGTAACCCCACTCGGCAAACACCGCACTACCAGGCCATCCGGAGAGGCTTTCCGAGATCTGCTCCTCGATTCCGAGCGCAAGCCAACCGTTCTTGCGGTCTCTGCTGCCCCAGAACTGGAACATGATCGCATCCACGGCCTCAGGATCTGCCTTAAACCGTTCGGCGAACGGTGGAAGCACAGGTCCATTGTGCATTGAAACAATGTGACCGTGCGGGGCGGTCTCTTTGATCCAGCGCGCCACGCGGAGGGCCCAGCGATCGGCCGCTGGCTTATGATGCCAGTCGCCATTCGGGTAGTACTCGTATTCATTGAGGGGCGTCCAGAAATAGACTGCGTTGAATGCATCGTAGCGGGCGATCAAGTACCGCATCCAGAGTTGCTCCCACTCCGCCGTGAATACGGCGCGATGATTGAATGGAAACTCAAACCCCCATCCCTCCATGATCATCTCGACGCCGACCTCGAGCTCCTCGAAGAGCCGCATGCACCGGTCGACATTTGCGAACCAATCGAGATTGAAAAGATCGAGGCGCGGAGCAGTCTCACTGCCGCCCCATGGCCAAGTGCGGCGTCTCGCCCATTCACAATGCCCTGCCGGCGGATGGAATCGACTGACAGAGACCCTTGTCCGGAAGAGGTTGAAGCCCTGAGCTACACGGCGGCGAAGGAAACTCTCGATGTCACCGCCATTGTACGCCATGCCGAAGAGGTCATAGACTGTATCGCCGAGGAGAAGGACAGGATCGCCTGCCTCATATCGGAAACCCCAGGCGTCGCGGGGTGTAGCCTTCAGGAAGCCTCGAGCTGGCCTGTCGGTAACGGTGAAGGTGCCTTCAGCAGTAAGCTCGTCATTTCGCGGCCGCGATCGTAATTCGTAACGCCAGTCGCCAATTTCTCCCGGATTGAAGCGGACCTTCCAGATACCGCCGCCATCATAGAACGCTGGCTGTAACAGGCGTCGGCCGGATGGACTGGTGAACGCCGCCTCGACCAGAACGTCTGCGAACGGACTCTCATATTGTCTGTCGCTGGCGAACTGCCATTCCGCGACTGTTCGCAGGGCTACTGAGTTGCTCGTCATAAGTCGTGCCGGTTCCGCTAACCCTTGACCGCGCCGCTCGTTAGCCCGGAGATGAAGTAGCGCTGTAGAAAAATAAAGATAGCAATGACCGGTGCGATGGAAATGACAATCCCGGCCATCAGAAGCACGTAGTTCGACGCGTGCTCGCCCTGGAACTGCAGCAGCCCGAGCGGGACTGTTCGGGCTTCGTTGGCGCTGATCAGCACGAGTGCGATAAGGAACTCGTTCCAGGTCGCAAGCACATCGATGATGGCGAGGGTAGCCAGCGCTGGAAGCGATAGGGGGAGCATGATCCGCCAAAAAACGCTGAACTCCGAGGCTCCGTCGATGCGTGATGCTTCGAGCAGCTCGGATGGAATGAGTCTGAAAAAACCCCGCATGACGAAGATCTGAAAGGGCAGGCCGAAGGCGATGTAGGGCGGGATGAGGGCGAAGAGGCTATTCGATATGCCAATCTGCTTCATCATAACGAGCAGTGGCTGCAGGGTGACCTGAACCGGGATCGCGAGGCCCGCGAGAAAAAAGATGAAAATGGGCATGCTGAGTCGAAAACGCATTTTCGCAAGCGGGTATGCAGCGAGTGATGCGATGATGATTCCGAGTGGCACTTTGACGCCGATAAGGAACAGACTGTTCCGAAAGTAGATTGGAAAATCCCCGGTATTCCATGCTTTCGCGAAGTTGCCCCATTGCAGGGTTTTGGGGATGGCGAAAACACCGCGGCTGATCAGATCCCCTTGGCTCCTGATGGCCGAGAGGAAGACCGTAACAAACGGCATCAACCAGATCAGCGACAGGCCGAGCAGACAGATGAAGATCAGCGCTTGCTCTCTGCGGTGCCTGTTCGGGTCGAGGGCAAATGTCTGCACGAGCCTAGCTCCGCGACATGCGTCGGATGTAAGGAACGGCGATCGCCAACACTATTGCCGCGATAACCCATGCAATCGCGGCACCATACCCAGCGTGATAGTATTGGAAGCTCTGGAAGTACATCCAGGTGCCGAGCACCTGGGTGGTCTGACCGGGACCACCATAGGTCATCACGTAGATAAGATCGAAGACCTTAAACGCCTGGATAACCGCGAGGGAAAGCACGATGACATGGGTCTCGGAGAGGCCGGGAAGGGTGATGTTGCGAAAGGTCTGAAACGCGGTCGCGCCGTCGATCCTGGCTGCTTCGTAGAACTCGCGGTCAATGGATTGCAGGCCCGCCAGGTAGAACACCATGAACAGACCGCTGCCGGCCCAGACGCCCGTGATGAATGTAGCGGCGAGAGCGGTGTCGTAATCGGATAGCCAGCCACGAGCAATCGCCCCAAGTCCGATCGCTTTCAGAACCACGTTCACGGCGCCGAATTGCGGGTTGTACATCCACGACCAAATCAAACCGACGGCGACCAGGGGGAGAACGGCCGGGCTGTAAAAGACTGCCCGAAAAGCGGTCGTGCCGGGTACATTTCGATTGAGAACCAGGGCGAAGCCTAGACCAACCCCCGTCGGTACGACCAATGACGCGGCCATCCACAGCACATTGTTCAGAAAGGCCCGGCGAGCCACCTCGTCGAGGAAGAACAGCTTGATGTAATTCCCAAGACCGACAAACGTCTTGTCCGGTGACAGTCCGTCCCAGTCGAAGAGGCTTATCCACAGTGAGGACAGCATCGGATACACAAGAAAGCCGCCGTAGAAGAAGAGGGCGGGTGCGAGAAAGAGATACGGCACGTACCAGCCGCGCTGCCATCGCAGTGACCGCGTGCCGATCATCGGAAGCTGGCTCTGAGTCAATACGTCTTGCGCCATGACCTCGTGGCGGCCTCCGCACTCAGGCTAGGATAGAGATGAGCCTGCCGAAGCATGGCTGCGGCAGGCTCCGCTTCTCATCATTGGTGTAGACGAACTCAACCGGGATTGGCTGCCTTCCACGCCTCTGATTTAGCCTGCATCGTCTTCGCCGCTTCCTCAGGTGTGTAATGGCCCGCCGCGACACCATCCTGGACTTCGAAGAAGATGTCGGCCAGCTCCTTTGTGTAGGCCTGATCCGAGAGCCCGTATGTCTGACGGTCGGAACCTAGGATCTCGACCCACTTGCAGTCGTGCGGAGAAACCGCGCAATCAGGCTTAACGCCGATCGTTGCGGTCCCCGCGAACGCATCGGGGAACTTCTCTTGCGTCTCCTTCGCCGTGATGAAGTCGATGAACTTCGCCGCGGCATCGGGATTCTTCGATGCGGAGGTAATCATCCACTGCTCGGGAAATGCAGGATAGCGTTGCGGCTCGTGATCGGTGGGCGGCAGGAAGAAGTCGTAGAGCGCCAGGTCCTGCTCGTTTGCCTTGAGCACGTCTTCCATCCAGCCTCCCTCGATGATCATAGCGGCATTTCCCTGAAACACGGGCATGCGGGCATCATCGGGTGAAACGTTCAGAAA
>JGI10216J12902_101050277_pt1 | contig 11074 bp, 9 predicted proteins | sample KanNatreferecore_FD_12902 | JGI IMG/M metagenome (IMG submission 12902)
GTGGTCGAGCTCGGTCCGCGTAACGCCACCATTCACCAGGTGAACGAATGCGTCGCGGTCGACGATCTGGATAAATTGCGGCGCGTTTACCTGGGTGTTATGCAACGAATATTGCTATAAACTTTTACTATGTATTTCAGTATCTTCTATAACATAACTTAAGTATTTTCCTGATCAAGAAGCAAGGCTGGAATCGGACAACCGCCGGCTATACTGAAATCCAGCGAGGGACGGGGATGAAACGAGCAGGTTTTTATAAAGAAGATTGGTTCATCGCCCTCGTCATAGGGCTGGTTTTCAGCTTCGCCATCTTCGTCGATGCCGATTTTCTGAAACGCCTCGAGTTCTCCGCCTACGATTCCGGCGTGCGCATGACCAACCGCGTACCCGGCGCAACGGATCAGATCGCTATCATCGCGATCGACGACCAGAGCATCAAGGAAATCGGCCGCTGGCCTTGGCCGCGCAGCGTACTCGCCAGCATGCTCGAGAAACTGGCGCAGGCCGAGGCACGATCCGTCGGCCTTCTGATCTACCTCACCGAACCGCAGACCGACCCCGGCCTCAACACCATTCGCACCGTGCGAACCAAGTTGGCCGGCATCGCCGTGCCGCGTCAGACTCAGGCGCAATTCACGGAGCTGAGGCTCCTGCTGGAGTCCGCCGAGAAGCAGCTCGACACCGACGGCCTGCTGGCACGCACCATCCCGGGCACGCCGCGCCTGCACCTGCCGATGATCACCGTGGTCGGCAAGCAGCTCGGCAAACCGGACAGAAAACTGCCGGAATACGTACAACGCAGCCGCCTGTCGAGATCTGTCGTGCGGGCGGGCGATTCGCACAAGATCCCGCAGATCGTCGCGCTCGAACCGCCGCTCGAGTCCTTCGGCGAGAAGGCCAAGGGCATCGGTCATTTGAGCTATCAGATCGAAACCGACAACGGCATCCGCGCCATCCATACGGTACTCGAGTTCGACGGCGAGTACTTCCCTTCCCTACCGTTACTGCTCGCTGCCAGCAGTCTGAACATCGAGACGAAGGATATCGAGCTCGACGTCGGACACGCTCTTAAAATCGGCCGCCTCACGGTGCCGACTGACAGCGCCGCGCGCATGTACACCGGTTTCTACAAGCCGAACGGCAACGCGGAATCGGCGTTCTCGACGTACTCCTTCCGCGACGTGCAGACAGACAAGCTGCCCGCCTCCGTATTCAAGAACAAGATCGTCCTGATCGGCCCGACCGCCACTGGTGTAGCGGCTAAGCATGCGACACCTATCACCGGCGAGGAGCTGATGTCCGAATCTGAGCTCACCGCCAACGTCATCGCGAGCATCTTGAACCAGGACTTCTACACCTCGCCCGCCTGGACCGGGCTGGCTCAGGTCGGTATCGTCCTCGGCATCATTCTGTACCTGATGTTCGCGATGCCGCGCATGAGCGCCAAGACCGCGGCGTTGGTGTCGTTGCTGGTGCTGATCGTGCTCCTCGGTGCGGGGCAGTACCTCATGATCAGCGAGAAGACCTGGCTGCAGACGGCGTCGCCGGCGCTGCTCTTATTCGTCGGCCACGTGGCGATCACCTCCAAGCGCTTCTTCATGACCGAGCGCCTGAAGCTCGAAGCCGAGACCGACTCCGCGTACAGCAACCGTATGCTGGGCCTCGCGTTCCAGGCGCAAGGCCAGCTCGACATGGCGATCGACAAATTCCGCAAGCTGCCGGTCGACGACTCGGTGCTCGAGCTTTTCTACAACCTGGCGCTCGATTTCGAGCGCAAACGTCAGTTCAACAAGGCCATCAACGCGTACGACTACGTCCTGAAGCACGATCCCAAATTCCGCGACGTCGCCGAACGCAAGAAGCGCGCGAACCAGGCAGACCAGACCATCGTGCTCGGCGGACGCACCGCGGCCGGCGGGACCATCATGTTGGACGGCGCGGAGAAACCCACTCTCGGCCGCTACGCGGTCGAGAAAGAGCTCGGGCGCGGTGCCATGGGCACCGTTTACCTCGGCCGCGACCCGAAGATCAACCGTCTGGTTGCCATCAAGACCATGGCGCTGTCGCACGAATTCGAGGCGAACCAACTCGACGAGGTACGCGAGCGCTTCTTCCGTGAGGCCGAAACCGCGGGACGCCTGCACCACCCCAACATCGTCACCATCTACGACGCGGGCGAGGAGCACGATCTCGCCTACATCGCCATGGAGTACCTCGAAGGTAAAGATCTCACGGACCGCATCGGTGCGGACAAAGTGCTGACGTTCGATTGGATCGTCGATATCTCGATCAAGATCGCCGACGCCCTCGACTTCGCGCACAAGAACGACGTCGTGCACCGCGACATAAAGCCGGCTAACATCGTTTACAAAGACTCGGACAAGAGCATCAAGGTCACCGATTTTGGCATTGCGCGCATCACCGCTTCGAGCCGGACCAAGACCGGCGTCGTGCTCGGCACGCCGTCTTACATGTCGCCGGAGCAATTGGCCGGCAAGCACGTCGACGGCCGCTCCGATCTCTTTTCTTTCGGCGTCATGCTCTACGAAATGATCACCGGCAAGACGCCTTTCACGGGGGATTCACTCGCCACCCTGATGTTTCAAATCGCCAACGCGCCGACGCCGGACGTGAAGAAGGCGCGTACGGATACGCCGAAGTGCTTGGCAACGATCGTAGAGTGTTTGCTGGAGAAAGAGGCGGATAAGAGATACGCCACGGGTGCAGAGTTAAAACAAGAGCTGGAACAATGTCGCAGCAAGCTGAAGCCGACAAAAACGTAACCACCATCGAGATGGTGGGCGTCACCGACACCGGGCGCATGCGCGCGGAGAACGAGGACGCCATCAAGATCACGCCGCAGATCGGCCTCGCCGTGCTGGCGGATGGCATGGGTGGACACCAAGCCGGCGAGGTTGCCTCCGGCATGGCGATCGACGTCGTCACGCGCCATTTCGTCGAGATCTTCGCGCGCGAGGTCGAGCGCAAGAAAAAAGGCGAGTCCTCGGTGTCGGACGTCGTCATGGAAGTGAACGCGGTGTACGACGCGATCCAGCTCGCCAACAACGCGATCTACGAGATGGCACAGGCGCGCCCCGAATACGCGGGCATGGGTTCGACGCTCGTGATCACGGTGTTCTACGAGGACAAGATCTGCGTCGGCCACGTCGGCGATTCGCGCCTGTACCGCTACCGCGGGGGCGAGCTGAAGCAGGTCACCGAAGACCATTCCGTCATCCAGGAGCTTGTGAGCCGAGGGCTGCTCACGCTCGAAGAGGCCAAGGTTACGGTCGGCAAGAACTTGGTCACCCGTGCGCTCGGCGTCGAGCCGACGGTGGAACCGGACGTAGCCGAACAGTCGGTGACAGAGGCCGATATCTACCTGATCTGCTCCGACGGGTTGAACGACATGCTCACCGACACCGACATACAAAAAGTCTTGGAAGAGCGCGGTGCCGACCTGCAGCAGACCGCGGATACGCTGGTCGCGCACGCAAACGAGCGCGGCGGCGCGGACAACGTGTCGGTCATTCTGGTGCGCGCCAACAAGAAGTTCGCGCGTAACAAAAAGGCCGTTAAAGAGCTGCACACACAAATCAAACAGGCTTAGAATACTGACGGCGAGCGGGGTTAGGGAGCGTCATGGCAAAGCTGATCGTAAAATTCAATAACGAAGTCGTCGATCATATCGACATCAAGCAAGGCGACATGAAGGTCGGACGCCGGCCGGGCTGCGAGGTGCATTTGGACAACCTGGCGGTGAGCGGCGAACATGCCAACATCTTCACCATCGGTGACGACTCCTTCATCCAGGACCTGAGCAGCACCAACGGCACGTTCATCAACAACAAGAAGATCACCAAACACCACCTGCGTAACGGCGACGCCGTGGTGATCGGCAAGCACACACTGGTCTACATGACCGACGGTGGCGAGACCGCCGCGCCGCAACAAGACTTTGCCAAAACCGTCATCATCAGCGCAGCACCACGTCCGGCCGCACCCTCCCCCGCGCCGGCACCGACACCAGCCGCGGCCGCGCCCAAGGGCGAACTGAAGGGCGCGCTCGTCATCCTAAGCGGTGCCAACTCCGGCAAGCGCATCGAGCTCACCAAAGCCATCACCAACCTCGGTAAGACCGGCAAACGCGCGGGTCAGATCACCCGCACCGACGATTCCTTCGTCCTCGCACCGAGCGAAGACGGCGAAATCCCCAAGCTGAACGGCCGCCCGGTCGGCAACGAGGGTGCACCGCTCAAGAACGGCGACGTGATCGAAGTCTCGGGGACGCGACTGCAGTTCTTATCGAAGTAGTATAAAAAACGGACTGCCGGAAAAACCGGCAGTCCGCTGCAGCAATAACTCAATTTTCTCGGATTGTCGTATTCGCATTAGCGCTCTACCCCTGGCGCGACAATGTCAGGATCGGTGTCCTACTCTACTGCACTACCGACACGGTACCGGGCGGTCATTGGGGCCCGGGCACGTACGCGGCGGCTTCGGGACCGGTGTCGGTGTGCAAGACACGGGGTGATCCAATTCGTCGAAGCACACATCGACCGGTGGCGGATATACTGGCCGCGCCGATGCGGATTGCACGGTGACAACGATTCCAGCCAATAACATCAATGACAGTACGATTTTTTGCATAACCAGTTCCTCATATTTTATAGAGTTGAACAACGTTAGTGCCCACAGTTACTGCATCAGCAACCCGAGATGGCGCCACCGGTCGATTCGCACCTGCACTTCTTGCTGCCTTTCTCGCAAGCCTTAATGGCACCGGCCGAACCGGGGACGTCTTTCTCTCCAGGAACGATCGGTTCATGCGGAGCACGGCATCCCGGTGCGTTGCGCGGAGAGCCGTCGGACCAAAAGCACGGGTCGTTCGGGTCGATGGTTTTTGCGTTAGCGGCGGCAGAGAATAAAAGCACGGTGGCTAGAAGCAAAAATTGCTTCATTGAGTTTCCTCCAGACGACGACTTCCATTAGTAGGGCCTCGCTCGATTTCTTTTTTCGAGCATGAGATTTCCGTACGACGCTCCACCGATGTCGACATCGCACCATGTCGAGAACGCGATTGTTCGTTACCGTTACGTGGAACGCCGGCAGTATAGGGACCGTCGGACGTGACCTTGGAGAATCGTTTTTTGACTATGAAGTAAAAATTAACTTGGCGCAGTGTCCGCACACTGCCTAGATCGAACACGGGGCGCGATAGATATCTCATGCGTCAAACCGCACAATTTCCCCGTGCGAGATGTGGGGCGTGGCTACGTCGCTCGATTGTCATATGACATACAGTCGACTTGACGTGGACAAAATGAAACCGGCCCTGCGAAACGGATCAGGGCCGGCGTACTTATCGCAATACTAGGGCGACTCTAGATCGTGCCCTATTTTTTGCACTTCGGTTTGCCGTACTGACACTCTTTTACCGCCTTCTCCCAGCTGCCGTTGGACTCTGTCTTGTCCTCCGTTCCGGGCGTGCTCGTGTCGACAGGCTCCGCTTGGCAATAGTATCCCCACGACGGATCGTTCTGATACAGATAGGGATCGGAACAGTCGTATGCAAGGACGGAGCTCGCCGACATTACGGATGCAGTAACCAATAACGCAGACAGCAAATTTCTATTTTTCAAGATTAGTTCCTCTCTCTATTTGACAGGGTATATCGCTCGATTGCTTCCCGCGCCCCACTCCCTTTTTATTTCTCTATCATCGCAGTGAGGTTGATCGAGTCGACGCGGGGAACATAACATCCAAACCCTATGGATCATCTATAAGTAATTTTTTATCTTCGAAATGTTTTTTTTCGCGTCTTATGTCTTGTCCGATAACGAACAAAGAACATTCGACGAAGGCTTAAGATTCCATACTGCTAACGCTGCAGGTAGATCTCATAAAAAACCGTTGGCTCAGAGAGACGACATTCATTGGTGGTTTGCGGACAACTCAGCGCCAAGCCTGACCGGAAGCGAACATGGAGGCCCGTAATCTGTTTCGATCCTGCGAAATAAAACCGGCCCTATTGCCAATCGCCCTAGGGCCGGTTCGTCCTGAACGCAGGATCAATCAGGGACACTGGGGAAATGGCACTTATCGCTCATCCAGCCTCCCAGCGACAGGCACCACTCGACGTAATCATTAATATCGTCCTTGTCCTCCGGGGGCGGCGGACCTGCGAACGCGGCGGTTGCAAACGAAAGACATACGACCAACGCTAGGATGATTTTGTTCATTGGGGGCCTCTCTTGTCTAGTTACAATAAGTGCATTAATGCGGATCGATCGCAGGAAACGGATGACACGCAATCGTTCCTCCGTACGAACCGTTGAGCTGACGCACTGAAACCAACTCGCACGAAAACTTACCCCGTCAACGTTCAAGTAAACAGCTAGTTATTTTTTCCTACGCGTTAAGGAATTTCTTCGTAGAAGTACTACAAATACCACTTATAGGATGTCCGATGAGTAAGCGAGTCTGATGCTACGAGAGTGCCCGCAAAACAAACTGCGCCGCGATCAGCGACTGACCACCGAGCGCTACACGGAACCCAAGACGGCAATTGCAGAACGAAGGCTTACCAGTGCTTTGCGGTATCGTTTGCCAAGGCACGTTAGTCATGGAAAGGCAGGAGAACGTGGTACCAGTTATAACAAGTCGGACGAGTCATTAACTGACGTGTCTTCGATATTCGCCAAACTGAACGATTGCGGATTGGCCGGAAGAGCCAAAAATTATCGGTTCAGCACATCGAGCGCCTCGTCGAGACGCTGCACGGCGATCAACTCCACACCGAAGTCGTTCTTTTTGGGCTTGTTAGCCACCGGCAATAACACGCGTTTGAAACCGAGTTTTGCCGCTTCGCGTACACGTTCTTCGCCGCGCGCTACCGGGCGCACCTCGCCGGACAACCCGATCTCGCCGAACACAGCCAGATCGTCGCCGAGCGGACGGTTGCGCAGACTCGACACCGTAGCCAGTGTCAGTGCCAGATCCGCCGCCGTCTCGTTCACTCGCACACCGCCCACCACGTTCACGAACACGTCCTGGTCGTAGGTCGCGACGCCCGCGTGCCGGTGCAGTACCGCGAGCAGCATGGCGAGGCGATTGGAATCGAGCCCGACACAGACACGCCGCGGGTTCGCGAGGAAGCTTTTGTCCACCAGGGCCTGGACCTCGACCAACATCGGGCGCGTGCCCTCCTGCGTCGCTAGCACCACGCTGCCCGGCACGTTCTTGGTCTCGCGCGCGAGGAACATGGCGGACGGGTTCGTCACTTCACGCAACCCGCCTTCGGTCATGGCGAACACACCGATCTCGTTCACCGGTCCGAAGCGGTTTTTGATCGCACGGATGATGCGGAAACGACTGCCCGGATCACCTTCGAAATAAAGCACCGTGTCGACCATGTGCTCGAGCACGCGCGGGCCTGCGAGCGTGCCCTCCTTCGTGACGTGGCCGACCAGGAACAGCGCGGCACCACGCGTCTTGGCGTAACGCACGAGCTGCGCCGCGGTCTCGCGCACCTGCGCGACACTGCCGGGCGCGGACTGTAGGACTTCGGTGAAGACCGTCTGGATCGAATCGATCACCACGACTCGCGGCCGCTCCGCCTCCATCGCCGCCAGGATCGCCTCCACCTGGTTCTCGGTGACCAAACGCATGCGGTCACCCACGATGCCGAGGCGCTGCGCGCGCAGGGCGATCTGGTCGGCCGATTCTTCGCCGCTCGCATACAGTACCGGTGTGTCCTTGGAGAGGTCCGCCAGCGCCTGCAGCAACAACGTCGATTTGCCGATACCGGGATCACCGCCGATCAGGACGACCGAGCCCGTCACCAGGCCGCCGCCCAGCACGCGGTCGAGCTCATCCATGCCGGTCGGATGCCGCGCCACCGGCTGCGGCGTCAGCGAATCGAGCGACTGCACCGCGGACGGTTGACCGAGCAAACGCATACCGCCGCGCCCACCCACCGGCCGCACCACGGCGGTCTCGACCAGCGTGTTCCAGGCGTTGCACGACGGGCATTGGCCGGTCCATTTCGGTGCCGCCGCGCCACACTCGTTACACGTGTAAACAGTCTTAGCCTTGGCCATATTCAGACGGTGACGCGCGGCACGCGCGCGGTCAACTGGCAGAACAATTCGTAGCTGATCGTCCCGGCACGCGCGGCGACGTCGTCCGCCGGCAGCCCCTCACCCCAGAACACGACCGGGGCGCCCACTTTGACGTCCGGTTGCGAGCTCACGTCGATCGTCAGCATGTCCATGGATACCCGGCCGACGACGACTGCGCGCTTACCGTTCACCAACACCGGCGAGCCCACGGGCATACGGCGCGGATAACCGTCGCCGTATCCCAAGGCAGCGACACCGATGATCATATCGTCGGGACAGATATAGTCCTCGCCGTACCCGATCCGATCGCCCTTCTTGCAGTGCTTAATCGAAATCAGCGCGCTCTGCAGCGTCATTACCGGTTTGAGATTGGCCGCGACCGCGGGCGATCCTATCAACGGCGCCCCACCGTACAGCATGATCCCTGGACGTACCCACGCCTGATGCGACGCGGGGAAGGAAAGGATGCCGGCGGAGTTGGCGAGACTCGTCTCCATGCCCGAGCTCTTCACCTGCGCATCGAAGCGTTGGATTTGCGCCACGGTCGACGGGCTCTTGGGATCGTCGGAGCACGAGAAGTGCGTCATGGCGCGGACTTCGGCGATACCCGGCAGCGCCTTCAACCGCTCGCGCACGGCCGCGAACTTGTCGGCAGCGAAACCGAGGCGGTGCATCCCCGTGTCGAGCTTGATCCACACGGAGATCGGCTGGTCGAGCCGCGCGCCCTCGAGAATGCGCAGCTGCTCCTCGTTGTGAATCGCGGACCAGAGTTTGTGCTTGGCGATCGGCGCGAGCTCGGCCGGTTCAAAGAAACCTTCGAGGAGAGTGATCGGCTTGGTGATACCGGCCTCGCGCAGCGTCAGCGCCTGCTCGACGCCTTCGACGCCGAAACCGTCGGCCTCGACCAGGCTCTGTGCCGCCCACAGCATCCCGTGACCGTAGCCGTTCGATTTGATGATGGCCATGACGCGCGAACGCGGCGCGCGGCGACGTACTTCCTGAAAGTTGTGGCGTAGTGCTTGAACGCTGAGAAGAGCGCGCGCCGGTCGCGTCACTTGAAATCCCTGTGCCTAGTATCGGCCGTCGTAACCGTTGGGGGCGTAGTTTTCGAACTTGGTATATTCGCCGAGGAAGGTCAACGACACGGTGCCGATCGGACCGTTACGCTGCTTGCCGATGATGATCTCGGCCTTGCCCTTCTCGGGGCTGTCCGGGTTGTACACTTCATCTCGGTATATAAAAAGAATCACGTCGGCATCTTGTTCGATGGCACCCGACTCGCGCAGGTCCGACATCACCGGGCGCTTGTCGTTACGTTGTTCGACACTGCGGTTTAGCTGAGACATGGCGATGACTGGAACGTTCAATTCCTTCGCCAGCCCCTTCATCGAGCGGGTAATGGCCGAGATCTCGGTCGCCCGGTTCTCCTCCCCCGCCCCCGACTGCATGAGCTGCAGGTAATCGACGATGATAAGCCCAAGCCCATGTTCGCGTTTGATGCGCCGCGCCCGGGCGCGTAAATCGAGCGGGGTCAAACCCGCGGTATCGTCGATGAAGATCGGCGCCTCGTTCAGCAGGCTCACGGCCGAAGTGAGCCGAGGCCAATCGTCGTCGTCGAGCTTACCGGTACGCATGCGGTGCGCATTGATGCGCCCGAGCGAAGACATCATGCGCATGGCGAGTTGGGAGCCCGGCATTTCCATGCTGAACACGGCCACCGGCACTTTGTGCCCGACCGCGGCGTTTTCCGCGATGTTCATGGCGAAGCTGGTTTTACCCATCGACGGGCGCCCGGCGATGATGACGAGGTCGGAGGGCTGCAAGCCGGAGGTTTTTTCATCCAAATCGACGAAGCCCGTGGCCACACCGGTGATGGAGGTTTTCGAGCGGAACAGCTGGTCGATACGGTCGACCGCCTCGGTCAGCAACTTCGAGATCGGCTTCACCTCACCGCGGCGCGGGCCTTTCTCGCTGATCTCGAGCACGCGCTGCTCGGCAAAATCGAGTAGCTCGGTAACGGCGCGGCCGTCCGGCTGATAGGTGGTCGCGGTGATGTCGGACGCGGCGCGCAGCAGCTGCCGCAGGATCGAGCGTTCGCGCACGATGTTGCAGTACGCGACGATGTTGGCGGCGCTCGGCGTGTTGTTCGCGAGCGAGGCAACGTAAGAGAGGCCGCCCACCGCGTCGAGCTCGCCGGTCTTGTCGAGCTGCTCGCAGATCGTCACCACGTCGGCCGGGCTCGCCTGCTCGCAAAGGTTGGCGACGGCGTTGAAGATCAGGCGGTGTTCGCGGCGGTAGAAGTCGTCTGCGGTGAGGGTATCGCTGACGCGGTCCCAGGCGCCGTTATCGAGGAGCAAGCCGCCGATGACGGACTGCTCCGCTTCGACCGAATGCGGCGGAACCTTGAGCGCGTTGACCGTGCTGTCTAATACCGTTTCCGGTCCGCCCCGCCTGGAATACGCTCGTTCTTCCACGCGCCTGCCTAGAAAGTTTTAGTGTTGATGAAATCGAAACACGGTGAGCAAACCACTATACACACCACACGCCGGTATTGCACCAGCGCCCGACCGGCGGATTGACAGGAAGTCCATGACTGGACTCCTGTCAATGCACCGGAAAAATTATTTCTCGCCGACGACGGAAACGTGGATCTTGATGTTTACTTCGGGATGCAGCGATACCGAGATCTCGTAATCGCCCACTTCCTTGATCGGGCCGCGATCGAGGTGGACTTCGGAGCGCTCGACCTCGAAACCGGCGGCGATCATGGCGTCGACGATGTCGCGCATGCCGACGGAACCGAATAGTTTGCCGTCCTCGCTGATCTTGCGCACGACTTGCACCGTGGCGCCAGCGAGTTTCTCGGCGCGCGCCTGGGCCTTGCCGAGCGCATCGAGTTGCGCCGCTTCGAGCTCGGCACGGCGAGCTTCGAATTGCTTGCGGTTACCCTC
>JGI10216J12902_100978612_pt1 | contig 11071 bp, 11 predicted proteins | sample KanNatreferecore_FD_12902 | JGI IMG/M metagenome (IMG submission 12902)
AAAAATATTCGCAACAAAAATCACGTTCCGCCGGTAATGCAAAAAGCAAGACACCTGTACTTGACAATTTCGGTCGCGATATAACTCGCCTCGCCGAAAGCGGTGCGCTGGATCCCATCGTTGGCCGTGAAGAAGAAATCGAGCGCGTGTCGCAGATTCTCTCGCGCCGTAAGAAGAACAATCCGATCCTTATCGGTGAACCCGGGGTAGGTAAAACTGCCATCGTGGAAGGATTGGCACTTCGGATCGTACAACGCAAGGTTTCACGCGTACTCTTCGACAAACGCGTGATATCACTCGATCTTGCAGCCCTGGTAGCAGGTACAAAATACCGTGGACAGTTTGAAGAAAGAATGAAAGCAATCATGAACGAGCTCGAAAAGAATCGTGACGTGATCCTCTTCATAGATGAAATCCACACCATCGTTGGTGCCGGTGGCGCCAGCGGCTCACTGGATGCTTCTAATATCTTCAAGCCTGCCCTGGCACGCGGCGAACTCCAGTGCATTGGTGCATCCACTCTCGATGAATACAGAATGTACATCGAGAAAGATGGCGCCCTCGATCGCCGGTTCCAAAAGGTAATGGTTGATCCACCCAGTGTCGACGAAACCATTCAAATCCTCACAAACATTCAATCGAAATACGAAGACTATCACAATGTGTCGTATTCAGTCGAAGCCATCGACGCCTGCGTTAAACTGAGTGATCGTTATATTACCGATCGCCTGCTGCCCGACAAGGCAATCGATGTGATGGACGAAGTGGGCGCGCGCGTTCACCTTAAGAATATTAATGTGCCCAAAGAGATCCTTGACCTCGAAAAGAAGATCGAGGATGTAAAAGGCGAAAAGAATAAAGTAGTCAAGAGTCAGAAATTCGAAGAGGCTGCCTCGCTTCGCGATACGGAAAAGCGTTTGCAGGAAGAACTCGAAGCTGCAAAAGCCAAATGGGAGGAAGAAAGCAAACACAAACGCTATCCAATCGACGAAGAAGCCATTGCCGAAGTGGTGAGCATGATGACCGGTATCCCGGTAAAGCGAATGGTACAGGCAGAAACCGAAAAACTCCGTAAAATGTCTGAAGACATGAAGGAGATGGTGGTTGGGCAGGATGAGGCCATTTCAAAAGTGGTAAAAGCAATACAACGTAACCGCGTGGGTTTGAAAGATCCGAAGAAGCCAATTGGCACCTTCATTTTCCTGGGCCCTACCGGTGTTGGTAAAACAGAATTAGCCCGCGCCCTGGCGCGTTACATGTTCGACTCGGAGGATGCACTTATCCGCATCGATATGAGTGAATACATGGAAAAGTTTACCGTAAGCAGGCTGGTTGGTGCCCCTCCCGGATACGTCGGATACGAAGAAGGCGGACAGCTTACAGAAAAAGTAAGGCGAAAACCTTATTCTGTGATCCTGCTCGATGAAATTGAAAAAGCACACCCGGATATCTACAATATCTTGTTGCAGGTATTGGATGATGGTCAGTTGACCGACGGCCTGGGCCGTAAAGTCGACTTCAAGAATACTACCATTATCATGACTTCGAATATTGGTGTACGCCAGCTGAAAGACTTTGGCGATGGTGTAGGTTTCGCTACAGCTGCCCGCACGCAAAGTGCAGACGAAAACAACAAGGCAGTAATTGAGAAGGCCCTTAAAAAGACCTTCTCGCCAGAATTCCTCAACAGGATAGATGATGTGATCATATTCAATTCGCTGACGAAAGATCATATTTTCCGGATTATCGATATCCTGATGAAAGGGGTAATGAAGCGCCTGGTTTCACTCGGCTTCTCCCTCGAACTTACCGAAGAGGCGAAGAACTTTATTGCAGAGAAAGGATATGATATACAGTTTGGCGCAAGGCCGTTGCACCGGGCCATCCAGAAGTACCTGGAAGATCCTTTGGCGGAGGAAATCCTCAATCTGCATATCAAGCAGGGTGATACCATGATTGCTGATCTCGATAAAGAGAATAGCAAACTCCGTTTTACCTTGAAGGCCCCCGCAAAAGAAAAGTCACAGGCTAAATAAGTGAAGAAGTTTTATAGTAAAAGCTCCGCCAGTGCGGGGCTTTTTTTGTGACCAGCGGCGGAAGCATTTGGAAACGAATTGCCTCGCATTCAATCAAGTTGCCGATACTTTATGAACTCTAGGGCTTCATCCTTATTTTTGCAACGATGAGCAAGATCATAATCACAATAGATGGGTGGTCGTCGTGTGGTAAGAGCACACTCGCCAAACAACTTGCCAAAGAGCTCGGATATGTTTATATCGACAGCGGGGCAATGTACCGCGCCATCACGCTTTACTTTCTACGGAATCATATCGACTGGACCAACACACCCGAGGTAATGGAAGCGCTCGAACACATTACGCTCGAATTTTTATCTAATCACAAAACGGGTCAAACTGAAATGCACCTGAATGGTGAAAATGTGGAGTACGTAATTCGCGATCTGGTGGTTGCTGAAAAAGTGAGTGATATTGCTGCCATCAAAGAGGTGAGGGAATACGCCGTTTCCCGGCAACAGCAAATGGGCAGGAATAAGGGAATCGTTATGGATGGAAGAGATATTGGAACCGTTGTATTCCCTCATGCTGAACTGAAGATCTTCATGACAGCCGATAAAGACATCAGGGTGCAACGTCGGTTCCGGGAGCTCTATGAAAAGAATCCAAACATTACCATCGATGAAGTACGCCATAATCTTGAAACTCGCGACTACATCGATTCGCACCGCGAAGTGAGCCCCCTCCGCCAGGCGCATGACGCACTCGTGCTCGACAACTCTCATTTATCAGAAAAAGCCCAATTGCAGGTTGCACAAAAATGGGTTGCCGAGCGTATCAACGTAAAACATACTGGTTAAAAAGTTTATCGCCAAACAGCTGATTACTATAGCATTGCCTTCGCCTTGCATCTATTGCATTTACGATTTGTGTTTTGTATTTTGCCCGTCAATTACCGGCAGGCTAGCCCGCCTGGTATTGTTTTTCCCAAATCGTTAATCCAAATAGTACCTTATGAAAAAGCTCGTCCCTGCTACCTGGCTGGCATTTTTTTCCCTGTTATTCTTTTCCTGCAGTAAAAACAATGGTCCCTACGCATTTGTTCCTGAAGAGATTCCTGCAAAATTGGAGGCACATATCTACCCGGTAGTGACCAGCAACAATGGCGCAATCGCATTAGGTAAGGAACAATCCAGTTTGGCAGTTGGTGAAACTGTCACCCTCTTTCTTCCTTACCGGATGGTTGCAGACGATATTCAGTATGCCAGGTTATATATCAGTGATGCGGTTACCGGTGACGTAGTTCGCGAGTTGGAAATGACCTTCTCGACAGATCTGTCGGTTATCAATATCGCTGTTCCGGAAGAAATTCAAGGGTCTTCATTCATGTTTGTGAACATGCCCGTAGATGCAGACCTCGCAGGCAAATGGTTCAATATTTCCGCGAAGCTGGAAGCATATAAACTTCGAACAGACGACAATCTTAACAATGCATTCAACGTGCAATAAATTTACGCCATCTTACTAAGGCCTTCCAGATGATGGAAGGCTTTTTTAATGCACATAATGATCACATTACTAACAAAGCTTTAAGAAATAATCGCGGAGCCAATCCGTTTTAGGCACACATTTGAGTACATTTACATTATTAAAATTTACCGGATGATTTGGTTTTACCTCCAGATAACCACCCCCGATTCACTCAGTAAGGCAACGATTGGCGCAACCAACGCTCCCACCATGAACCTCATGGAGATGCTGTCGAATGGTGGTCCGCTCATGATTCCGCTCGCGTTCTTACTGGTTTTGGCAGTATTCTTTTTCTTCGAACGTTTAATTGCCATACGGAAAGCCAGCAATATTGATCCCAATTTCATGAATATCATCCGCGATAATATTTTCACGGGTAATGTGGCAGCCGCCCGGTCATTGGCCAAGAATACGCCAAACCCGGTTGCCCGCATGATAGATAAAGGATTGCAGCGCATTGGAAAGCCAATTGACGCCATTGAAAAGAGCATGGAGAACGTCGGGAAACTCGAGATCTATAAAATGGAACGTAACCTGTCAATTCTTTCCCTTGTGTACGGCATTGCCCCCATGTTTGGATTTTTGGGAACAATTATCGGGATGCTTCAATTATTTTACAACATCAATTCATCTGGTGAATTCACGCCTGCCCAGATTGCTGGTGGTATCTATACGAAGATGATCACTTCCGCCTCAGGATTGATTATTGGCTTGCTTGCCTATGTAGGGGCAAATTTCCTGAATGCCCAGATCGACAAAACAGTTAACAAGATGGAGGCTGCGAGCGCAGAGTTTATTGATGTGTTGCAGGAACCGACGAGGTGACCAGGCGAGAAATAAGGAATGAGAAGGAAAAGTTGCTGAGGTAAGTGAATTGAAAAAGAGAATAAATGAATTTACGTAAACGACTTAAGGGAAACCAGGAATTGCATGCAGGAGCGTTGAACGACATCCTGTTCATCTTGCTTTTCTTTTTCCTGATCGTATCCACCCTCGCTAATCCAAACGTAATCAAACTCTCAACTCCTAAAGCGAAAAGCGACACCAAAGCCAAACAATCGGTCGTAGTAAATATTAAACCTACCGGCGAATACATCATCAATGGCAAAGCTGTCACTATTGAAAATATGCGCGCATTTATTGAACCTTATATCGCGAAGGATACACTCCAGGCGACGATCGCCATTAATGCAGATAAAACAGTTCCCCTCGAAAATGTTGTGGCCGTAATGCGTATTGCGCGTGATATGGGCGCCCGGTCAACACTCCTCGTCGACAATAAATAAATGACCTACGAAATCTTAACCATTCGGTCCTTTCCCTGCATATCCTTCCGAACTTCGAAATGCGTATAACCGGCTTCCTTAAAGATGCCGACGACCCCTTGCGACAATTCTTCATGAATTTCCACATAAACCGATCCCCCGGGTAAAAGATGCTCCTTGGCGAAAGCCGCGATCGCACGATAAAACAAATAGGGATCGTCGTCGTGTACGAAAAGCGCAAGCCACGGCTCAAATTTTAGCACGTTGGGATGCATGGTTTCTTTGTCGGCTGCGGGTACGTAAGGTGGATTGCTGACTATAATGTCTACCCGTGGTAACCCGGCACGCGCGTCCTCCGACAATATATCGCTAGGTAAAAATTGTATTTCGGCATCCAGCAACATGGCATTCTTACGGGCAACCTCCAGGGCATCCAGGCTTACATCAATTGCATACACGCTGGCATTTATAGCATTTTTTTTAATCGAAATGGGTATACACCCACTTCCAGTTCCAATATCGATTAATGAAATGCCCTTCCCCGTTGCGTGGTTCTTGCTTATGTCCTTCAATATCCAATCCACCAACTCCTCCGTTTCGGGCCGCGGGATTAACACGTTCTCATCCACGTAAAATTTCATTCCCGCAAACCACGCTTCATTTAGGATATACTGAATAGGTTTGTGCTGGCGCAGCTCCTCTCCGATCCTGCCAAAATTCGCCAGCGCGTCCGGCAATAGCTTCATATTTTTATTCACCACCCGGTCGGTTCGCTTCCATCCGGTAATGTGATCCATCGCCATATCTGCGATTTGCTGCGCTTCACCAGCATCATATAGCTCACTCAATTGCATGTAGAGTTGTTGTTGGGCTTCGTGTAAGGTCATAAGGCAAAACTAATAATTGTAGGCTTGTTCGTTATATTTGTCACCTTGACCCGCGATCAAAAATATATGTATCGTTGCCTGGAGCTCGCCCGGCTTGCGGAAGGCTTTACAGCCCCGAATCCGCTGGTTGGTGCCGTTCTGGTATATAACGGCCGCATCATTGGGGAAGGCTACCACGAACAATTTGGTGGTCCTCATGCAGAGGTTAACTGTATTCAGTCGGTAAAGGCAGCGGATCGCCAATTCGTCGCTCAATCAACACTTTATGTGTCCCTGGAACCCTGTGCGCATTTTGGTAAAACGCCGCCTTGTGCCGACCTGGTGATCAGGCATAAAATCCCCAAGTGCGTGATTGGTTGCCGCGACCCCTTCCCTGATGTGGACGGTAAAGGAATTGAGAAACTACGCACGGCAGGCATTGAAACAATTGTTGGGGTGTTGGAGCAGCAATGTAAGGAGGTGAATCGCCGGTTTTTTACTTTCCACCAGAAAAAAAGACCCTATATCATTTTGAAATGGGCCCAAACAGCGAATAAGAAGATTGCAGCCAGTTCCGGTGAACGATTGCTTATAAGTAATGAGTACAGCAACCGCCTCGTCCACCTGTGGAGGAGCCGGGAGGCAGGTATCCTGGTTGGCACCAATACGGCATTGTTCGATGATCCGCAATTGAGCAATCGCCATTGGCCCGGTCCTTCGCCTGTTCGCATGGTGCTCGACAAACACCTGCGTCTACCCGACAACCTGCGCCTCCTAAAAGATCCTGACACCATTGTATTTACCGAAAAACGGGAATCAAGACATTACCAGTTGCCTGATCAGGGCACCATTGTTCAGCGAATGTCAGATTCCATGTTTCAGTTAAAAATAATAAGTGTTTTGGTGGAAGGGGGTTCGCAGTTGTTGCAAAGTTTTATCGACGAAGGCTTATGGGATGAAGCACGGGTAATCACAAATACCACCCTGGAAATTGATGAAGGACTTGATGCCCCTGTTTTGAAAGAAGAAAAGCCGATAAAAACAGAATTACTTATGTCCGATTCCATAACAACTTATTACCATAATTAAACCGATTCCTTTGTTTTACCTGGTTGGCAGCATCATTCTCACTTCTTATCTCGTCCTTTCGTTCAAGCTTGTTGAACGGCTAAATTTAAATGCCTTCCAGGTGATCGTGTTTAATTATATCACCTGTGTAATTACCGGTTCCCTTTTCAATGGCCATTTCCCTGTTAACAACAACACCCTCGATCAGCCATGGTTTATTTGGGCTGCCGTAATGGGCATTTTCTTTATTTCTCTCTTTACCGTAGTAGCTGCCACCACACAACAAGTTAATGTGGCCGTGGCATCGGTAGCATACAAACTTTCGCTCGTCATACCTTTTATTTTTTCAATTTATTTATACAATGAACAAGCCACTGCGCTAAAGATTACCGGAATTGTAGTGGCCCTGGCCGCTGTTATTCTTACTTGTTGGCCATCCAAAAAAAATAATAAATCGGCCTCGAAAGCGCAATGGTTACTGATCGTTCTGCCACTGACATTATTTATCGGCAGCGGCTTGCTCGATACCATGATCAAGTATGTGGAGCAGGCATTTTTAAACGATTCAAACAAAAACGATTACCTGGTCACGGCATTTACATCGGCTGCCCTGATCGGAATCGTGCTCCTCGGTATCCAGTTTATTTCCGGAAAACAAAAATTTGCCTGGAAAGCATTGTTGATGGGCATCGGCATCGGCATTCCGAATTATTTCTCTATCTGGTGTTTGGTACAAGTATTAAAAGCATATCCCGATAGCAGTTCCATAATAATACCCGTAAACAATATGGGCATTGTGCTGTTTGGGACCGTAGTGGCGTGGTTGGTCTTTAAGGAAAGGTTATCGTGGTTAAACTGGACAGGTGTGATTCTTTCATTGGCAGCAATAGCATTGATAGCATATGGTTAATAACATGACAGAAGATTTTTTTTATACAGTGGGCACGAATGGCAGCGCAGAGTTCAAAGACAGGGGCAGCAAGTTCCTGGCGCTCTCCTTTCCCATCGAATCGGTAGCCGGTTTTAAGCAGGCGTTGGAACAAGTCAAAAAAGAACATCCAAAGGCAAATCACCATTGTTTTGCGTATCGCCTGGGACTCGACGGAAATAGTTTTCGCGTGAGCGACGACGGAGAGCCATCGGGTACGGCAGGTAAACCTATATTGGGTCAAATCGACAGCAAGCAACTGACCAACACCCTGGTGGTAGTAGTACGCTATTTTGGTGGCACATTGCTGGGCGTTCCCGGTTTGATTAATGCTTACAAATCCGTAGCGGCAATGGTATTACAAACAACTCCCATTGTTCAAAAACCAATAGAAGTTGCTTATACGCTTCAATTCGATTATACCCAAATGAATGATGTAATGCAAGTACTCAGGCAATGCAATGCAAACATCCTCGAAAAGGAAATGACATTGTTTTGCCGGCTGCGTGTGGGAATTCAAAAGTCGCGGATAAGTGAGGTGCTGTACAAACTCGGAAATATACAGGGCGTGGAAGCAGAAAAGCATTAGCGGAACCTGCTGCTTACAACCAATTCTTTTGATCCTGCAGTGTACCGGTAAAATCCCTCGCCGCTTTTAACACCAAGATATCCGGCGGTGACCATATTCGTTAGTAAGGGGCAGGGTGCATATTTCGGATTACCGAAGCCTTCGTGCAACACATTTAAGATAGAATAACATACATCGAGCCCGATAAAATCAGCCAATTGCAACGGGCCCATTGGGTGCGCCATACCGAGTTTCATTACCGTATCGATCTCTTCCACCCCTGCAACTTGTTCATACAAACTGTAGATGGCTTCATTGATCATGGGCATCAGGATACGGTTTGCTATAAAGCCGGGGTAGTCATTAACAACGCAGGGCGTTTTACCCAATTTCTTACTTAACTCAACGACCTGTTCAGTTACCTCTCGTTCGGTCGCATATCCGTTGATGATCTCAACCAATTTCATTACCGGGACAGGGTTCATAAAATGCATGCCAATTACTTTCGGTGGTCGCCTGGTGGCCGCTGCTATTTTCGTAATGGATATCGAAGAAGTATTGGTTGCCAGGATAGCATGGGGTGGTGCTGCCTCATCGATCAGCTGAAATATCTTTCTTTTCAATTCTGTATTTTCGGTTGCAGCTTCCACAACCAGGCCAACCGACGCCACCCCGGTGGCGATATCCGATACACTGGATATGTTGGATAGGGTAGTTTGCTTTTGGTCTTCCGTAAGTGCACCTTTGGCAATTTGCCTGTCAAGATTTTTCAAGATGGTCTGGCGTGCTTTATCGAGTTGGGCAGGATTTACATCTATCAGGTTAACTTTAAAGCCGCTTTGCGCAAATACATGTGCAATTCCATTTCCCATTGTGCCTGCGCCGATAACAGCAACGTTAGTGATATTCATGCTTCGAAATTATGAAGCAAATATAGTGTCATTTATAAATTGAGGTCATATTCGTACTGTCACTGCTTTTCACTCCCCTGTACATTCCCGCGCTGTTGAACAAGAGCACGGCGTTGCCGCGGGCATCCACTCCTACCATTCCGCCATCTCCATCCATTACCGGGAGTTTGTTCATTATCACTTCCTGCATTGCCTGCTCGAGGGTAAATCCTTTGTATTCCATCAGAGCACTCACGTCGTAAGCCGCTACGGCACGCAGAAACACTTCACCATGGCCGGTGCAGGAAATTGCGCAGGTCTTATTGTTTGCATACGTTCCGCTGCCGATAACCGGTGTGTCGCCCATGCGACCAAACCGCTTATTGGTCATGCCTCCAGTGCTTGTTGCTGCCGCCAAATCGCCGTTGCCGTCACAGGCTACTGCTCCAACGGTTCCAAATTTCTTGTCTTGTAAATGCAGATCATGATCCAGGCTGTATCCCTGTTGGCCGGCGATCGATTGCCATTGGTCGTAGCGAAACTGCGAAAAAAAATAGGCATCGTCTTCCAGCGCTATGCCCTGCTGCTTCGCGTATTCCAGGGCGCCGTCGCCACCCAGAAAAACATGACCGCTATGCAACATCACATTTTCTGCGAGTGCAATGGGATTTCGAATATATTTAACCGCACCTACGGCTCCGGCTGCCAGCAACCTTCCGTCCATAATCGAAGCGTCCATTTCATGGGAACCAGCATTCGTAAATACGGAGCCCTTGCCGGCATTAAACAGCGGGTTGTCTTCCAGTTCCATCACCGCTTTTTTCACCGCTTCCACGGCCGTACCACCGCTTTCCAGGACCTTGTATCCCGAATCGAGTGCAGCCTGCAAACCGACAAGGTAGGTTGCCTCGAGCTCCGGCGTCATATGCTCTTTGAGAATTGTTCCCGCACCCCCATGAATTGCTATCGTAATTTTGCTCATATGCGTGCTGATGGGTATGAAATAAAGCCCCGAAATTAGGTATTTTGTATGCCAATCAACCCCTGCATGCTTAAAAGAAAGCTCAGCCCTTCCGAATTGTTCCTGCTTGCAGTGAACCTGTTGCCCGTTTGGGGCGTTTGGTTCAGCAACTGGAACGCCCGTGAAGTTTTTATGGTCTATTGCCTGGAAACGATCATTGTTGGATTCTATACGCTGCTGAAGTTGGCAATTGCCGGATCAGTTACCAGAAAGGATGTCTGGAGTAACACAGGAGACAAAACGGTACAAATGCCCGTAATTTTCTTCATGCTCTTCTTCCTGGTACACTTCGGATTTTTTATCGCTATACAGATGAGTATCTTTCTGGAAGCATCGGGCGCAAAACGCGAACTGGGGATTGCCAACGCCTGGGACCTTCTTATTCATTTCAACCGGTACCTGAGCGGAAATGCCGTATGGTTTCTCGTCGGCCTCTTCGCGAGTTATGGTTTCATAACGCTAAAAGATTTCGTACTCAACGGAAGGTTTCGCAATGCGCCCCTGTTGGGCGTAATGTTTGAACCCTATGGCCGCATTTTTATTCAGCAATTCACGGTTATTGCAGGTAGCCTCTTCCTCGGCATTGGAGCCGGAAAGGTTTTCATTACCGTATTTGTGGCAATAAAAATATTCTTCGACGTGCTGGTTAATTACCAGGCTATCGTTACTCATATGTCGCGAAAAGAATTTGCCGCTAAAGGAAGTGTAGATACGCAATCGCCCGACAGTCAACGCACGTCGAACAAACCGTCTTAATTTCGTGGGGCGAGCAGCATCTTACATTCATCCAGCAAGCGGTCTCTTTGGATGGCCGCCGTTCCTACTTCTTCGCAAACGAGTCCGCCGGCAATATTTGCCACTTCCGCCATCAGGTCCACGTTCCGCGTGGCCGCATACACCAGTGATGCTACTGCAATCAC
>JGI10216J12902_100206522_pt1 | contig 11068 bp, 6 predicted proteins | sample KanNatreferecore_FD_12902 | JGI IMG/M metagenome (IMG submission 12902)
GTCGACCGTCGCCTGCCACTCCGCCGCGGTGTGCGCGGGCTCGGCCGGGAAGTCTGCGGTGGCCGCGACGGCGGGCGTGCCGCTGGCGAGCGCGTTGAGCAGTTGCTGGCCGAAGGTGCTGGTACCGGCCGCGTTGCCCGGCTGCTCGATGTTGTCGCCGTGTAGCTGGTCCGAAACACGGTGCACCGCGCCCCAGTCGGACGTGACGAAGCCCTTGAAGCCGAGCTGGCCGCGGAGTACGCCGTTGAGCGTGGCGTCGTTGCCGCAGGCGTAGATCGTATTGATGCGGTTGTAGGAGCACATCACAGCACCGGCGCCGGCGTCGATCGCCGTCTGGAACGCTTGCAGCTCGGTCTCGTGCAGCGTCTGGTCGTCGATCGCGACGCTGGTCGACGTGCGGCCGTTTTCGAAGTCGTTCTCCGCGTAGTGCTTGATCTCGGCGATCATGCCCTTGCCCTGCACGCCCTGCACCTCGAAGCTCACCAGCTGGCCGGCCAGGTACGGGTCCTCGCCGAGCGTCTCGAAGTTGCGCCCACCGGTGACGAAGTTGACCGCGTTGATCATCGGAGCGAGCCACACGTCCTCGCCGGTCGCCCGGCCCGCGTCGCCGACAGTGCTGCCGTACCCGCCCGCGGTGGACGGATCCCACGTTGCCGCCAGCCCGACGGGGGCCGGCATTGCCGTTTCGACATGGGCCAGCCGAATACCGGCAGGCCCGTCGGTGAAGCGCAGCGGCGGGATGCCCAGGCGAGGCACTCCGGCGATGCCACCCGCCTCGCCGTTGACGCTGGGCACCGGCGAGGTCGCGGACGGCGGATCGCCGTAACCGTGCAACATCCCGACCTCTTCAGCCGGCGTCATCTGCGAGACCAGGCTGGCCAACTCCGCCGGGGTGAGCGTGCCGGATCCCCAGGCCCCGTACGCCGGCTGGGCCTGACCGACTGCGGACGTGCCGGCGAGCCCCGCGGCGACGAGCGCCAGGAGCGCGCTCACCGCGAGCAGGCCACGACGAAGTGCTGCGCGCCGTCGACGTGCAGCCGAACGGACCGGGTGAATCTTGGGCAGCACGAAACTGCTCATGGCGACCTTCTTCCGCTGCGGGCGAGCGACCGGTGAGCGAGGGAGCACCGCTGCGTCATTCGGCCAGGGTTCGCAGTCTGGGCGCCGGAATCACTGACCATATGGGTGCTTGGTCGAAATCTAAGGCGCATTGTTAGTACAGTCAATACGCTTAATGTGCAGCCTGTGAGTGATGTTTTCGGATTTGCCTGGATTATTCGGAAGGCGCAATGACGCAAGATCCTCCGCCGGGAGTAACCGGGCGCCACGTCACGATGTCACCCCGGCAATACAATCAGGAGCGGTTGCTGGGCGCGTTGCGCGTCCGGGGTACTGCCACGCGTGCCGACCTCGCCGGAGCGACCGGGCTCTCCCGAGCCACGGTGGCCGCGACGGTAGCGAAGCTGCTCGCCGCCGGACTTATGCGTGAGCTTCCGCCGGCGGACAGACGGAGCGGGCCGGGCCGCCCCGCCGGCAGCTTGTGCCTGGTCGCGGCACCTGGGGTCGTCGCCGGGTTGGACTTCGGACACAGCCACCTGCGTGCGGCGGTCGCCGACCTCAGCGGGCAAGTGCTCGCCGAGGAGCATCGCGATCTGCAGGTCGACAACTCCCCGGACGACGCGCTTGCTGCCGCAGCCTATGAATTCCGCCGACTGCTTGACAGAATCAGTACAGGTGTCTCAGACGTCACCGGCGTCGTCGTCGGCCTTCCCTCGCCGATCGATCGCGGTACCGGACGCGTCGTCAGCAACAACATCCTCCCGGGCTGGGTCAATCGCGCGCCGGCGCACGAGTTGCAGGAACGTATTCGCCTGCCTGTCGTGCTCGACAACTATGCCAACCTCGCTGCCCTCGGCGAGATCACGTACGGTTCCGCCAAGGGCGTCCGCAACCTGATCTACGTCAAGGCGTCTATCGGCATCGGAACCGGGCTGGTCTTCGAAGGCCGTCTCTACCGTGGCGATACCGGGACCGCGGGCGAGTTGGGACACGTCCAGATCCAGCCCGACGGTGCGATCTGCCGTTGCGGCAATCGAGGTTGCCTGGAAACCCTCGTCTCGGTTCCCCACGTCCTCGCCACGCTGCAACCCATGCACCGCGAACAGCTCACCATCGCCGACGTGGTCCGCCTCGCCACAACGGGGGACGTTAGCGCTCGGCGGGTAGTCACCGACGCCGGGCGAGCCATCGGCCGCACCCTCGCTGACCTGTGCAACGTGCTCAATCCCGGTGCGCTCATCATCGGCGGCGAGCTCGCGGCCGCCGGCGCTCCGTTCACTGCCGGCATCCGCGAAGCCATCGATCACCACACTCAGCCGGTCATCGCGGACGCTGTGGCAATCCGGACCAGTGCCCTGGGCGAACGCGCCGAGGTCCTGGGCAATCGCGCTGGCCGTCCAGACCAGCTCGCAGCGCGCAACCTAGTTCACCGCTCGGCGTTGCGGCTGCGCTCGTAGTGCCGGCGTGCCTTCAGCCGGTTTCCGCAGACGGCCATGGAGCACCAGCGGGCGTTGTTCGGCTTGCTGCGGTCGATCAGGAACCGGGCGCACTCCGGGTTCTCGCAGGGCCGGAGCCGGCCGGGCCGACTTCGGCGCAGCTCGTCCCAGGCGAGCACGGCGCGCACCGCCGCGGTCCGGCCGGTCGGCGCATCAAGCCGCCACTGAACACCGGAGTCGGAGACCGACGGGCGGTAGCTGACCTGCTCGAGCAGTCGAGATAACGATCTGGCGGACTGCTGCCCGCGCGCGACCGCCTGTAGCGCTGCGCGGGCGCTGCCGGCGGCCTCCCACTCAGCGGTCGAGCCACTGTGTCCGTGCGCGCGCAGCCATGAGCGGTCAAGCTTGTCTTGCTGCACGCCGTCGATGATCGGCGTGGTGTTCAGCAGGTCGAGCAGGAACGTCTCGTCTGTCTGCTCCATCTCTAACCTCCAATTGTCTCTTGACAGGTTACACCACGCATGCTTGAGTACCTAACTATCAAATGTGTTCAGAGGAGTTAGAGATGCAGTCGCTCACGTTGGAGGTCGTCCCGCTTCCGGTCGCTGACATCGACCGTGCATTGGCCTTCTACACCGAGCAGGCCGGCTTCACCCTCGACGTCGACTACCGGCCCACGCCCGACTTCCGGGTCGTCCAGCTCACCCCGCCCGGCTCGGCCTGCTCGGTGCAACTCGTCTCGGACGGCTCACGCCGGGTGCGCGACTTGCACCTCGTCACGCCCCAGATCGCCGCCGCCCGCGCGGAGCTGATCGCGCGCGGCGTCGCGGTCAGCGAGATCCGGCACAAGGACCCGGTCGATACCTGGGCCGGCGGATGGAGCGACGGGTCCGACCCGCAGCACCGTGACTACGCCAGCTTCGCGGATTTCGCCGACCCCGACGGGAACACCTGGACGCTGCAAGAACGCAAGTGAGAGGACGACGATCATGGGACTGTCCTGGCAGCAAGGACCCCTCGGGAACGGCCCGGTCGGGCGCTTCCTGACCCCAGAGCCGCTGCCGCAACGCCTGCTGTTCGCCGAACCACTGCGGCGCCGCACGCGCGTCCAATTCGCCGGCGAACGGATCGCCGACAGCGAGGACGTGCTGTTGCTGCACGAGCCCGGCCGTTACCCGGTGGCCCTCTTCCCCGTGGCCGATGTGCGGCCCGGCGTTCTCGTCGGCGAGCACCGCTCCACGATGCACCGCGAACTCGGCGACACCGCCTGGTTCACTGTCACCGCAGGCGACCGCCGTGCCCCCCGGGGCGCCTGGCAGTACATCGCGCCGCCCGAGTATGCCGGCGAGCTACGCAACCGGATCGGCTTCGCCTGGCGGGCAATGGACGCCTTCTACGAAGAAGACGAGCGCATCCTCGGCCACGCGGCCGACCCGTACCACCGCATCGACATCCGCCAGACATCACGCCACCTCGTCGTCAGCGACGGTGACCGGGTCATCGCCGACACCAGCCGCCCACTGGCGCTCTACGAGTCGGGATTCGCCCCGCGCTGGTACGTGCCCCGCGAGGACATCGACGAAAGCGCGCTGCGCCTGACCGACGATCAGACGTTCTGCCCATACAAGGGGCTGGCCACCTATTACGACATCGGCGAGCGCCGCGGCGCCGCCTGGTCCTACCCCAAGGCGTGGCCGGAAGTCGCCCGTGTCGCTGACTTCGTTTCCTTCGAGCCCGACCAGATCGAGATCTACCTCGACGGCAAGAAGCTGATGCTCGAGCCCGGGCAGACCGTCATCCCGCACGGCCTCGACCGCGGCTTGGACCCCGACGAGATCCTCCAGCACGGCTAGAAAGGCATATCGATGACCTCCGCACTCGCTCGGTTGACGCATCTCGGCCGCCGGCTACTCCTCGGGCGGCAGGGCGCGAGCGCCGACGCCGCATCCGTGGCCGTGGCAGCTATACCCGCCCTGGGACCACTGCCACCGCTGCTCGTCCGGGCCAGGCTTGATTCCGACGCGCGGCATTGACATCACACGAGAGGAGCACCGCGATGGCGACCCTGTTGTCGGTCAACGTCGGGCTGCCCAAGGATGTCGCCTGGCAGGAACGCACGGTGCACACGGGGATCTGGAAGCATTCCGTCGAAGGACCGCGCACGGCGCGTCGGCTCAACATCGACGGCGACGGCCAGGGCGACCTCAACGGGCACGGCGGCGAACAGCGTGCTGTGCTCGTCTATCAGATCGACTCGTACCGCCACTGGCAGGACTACTTCGGCCGTGACGACTTCGAGTTCGGCCAGTTCGGGGAGAACTTCACGGTGGACGGGCTGAGCGACGACGACGTACACATCGGCGACCGGTATCGCATAGGTGGGGCGGAGTTCGAGGTCACCCAGCCACGCGTCACCTGCTTTCGGGTGGGCATGCGACTCGGCGAACCCGAACTGCCGGCCCTGCTCGTCTCGCACCACCGTCCCGGCTTCTACCTGCGAGTCATCACGGAAGGGCAGGTCCAGGCCGGTGACGAGATCGTGCGGACCCGGGTCGGCCGGCATGCCCTCAGCGTGGCCGACACCGACGCCCTGCTGTACCTGCCCGGACGGGACATCGAGCGACTGCGTGCCGCCGTCGATATCCCGGCGCTCAGCCCCGGATGGCAGCAGTCCTTCCGTGAACTGCTCGACGCCGCCGAGAGCGGCACTCGAGCCGACGCACCGCCGGTGGGGGTCGAGCCGGGCTGGGCGGGTTTCCGCCGCCTGCGTGTCGCCAAGCTGGTGGCGGAGAACTCGACCGTGACATCTGTGTACCTGGCCGCCGAGAACGGCGATGCCCTGCCGCGGCCTACAGCCGGGCAGTACATCACACTGCGCCTGAGCGGAGCGGGCGATCCCGCGCCGGTCCGCAGCTATTCGCTGTCGTCGGATCCCGCCGCCGGTACTTATCGGATCAGCGTCAAACGCGAACCGGAGGGCGTCGTCAGCGGCTACGTCCATTCAACGCTGCGGGCCGGGTCGGTGCTCGACGTCGCCGCCCCGCGCGGTGAGTTCGTGCTCAGCGACGATGCCACGCCGATACTGCTAGTTTCGGCAGGCATCGGCGTAACCCCGGTTCTCGCGATGCTCCATCAACTCGCCACCGCGAGTGCCACCCGAGAGGTCTGGTGGATCCACACTGCCCGCGATGCGACGCAGCACGCCTTCGCAGGTGAGGCACACGACCTGCTGCGATCACTTCCCCACGCCCACGAACGCGTCTTCTACACCTCGCCGGAGTCGGACGCATCGGCGTGCGGCGAGGTCATCCGAGGACGGCCGACGTCCGCCGCACTGGCCGGCCTAGGGCTGCCGAGCGACGCCGTGGCCTACATCTGCGGGCCGACGGCGTTCATGAACGACGTGCACGACGCGCTCGTCGAGCTCGGCATCGCCCCGGAACGGCTGCACACGGAGCTGTTCGGTGCTCTTGCGGCCATCAACCCCGGCATCACCGACACACGTCGGCCGGCTCCGCACCAGCCACCGGGACCGGAAGGGACCGGCTCGGAGATCACGTTCGCGCGCAGCGCCCTCACGGTGCGGTGGGCCGAGCGGCACCGCTCCCTGCTCGAACTGGCCGACGCCTGCGACGTTCCCACCCGTTACTCCTGCCGAACGGGCGTCTGCCACACCTGCGTCACCCCGGTGCTGTCAGGCGACGTCAGCTACGCTCCCCACCCGCTGGAGATGCCGCCGCGCGGGGAGGCGCTGATCTGCTGTGCCCGGCCGGACAGCGACCTCGTGCTGGATCTGTGAGCCGATGTGTGGCCTACGGAGCGCGTCTGTGGGGCCCGGGGGCCACCGCCGGGAAGATCTCTGCCTTCTCCAGCGCGTCCCAGAGCCGGGCGAGGGCGCTTTGCTGGTCGACGTAGAACTCCGACTCATGTATCCGATGGAACTGCCACCCACACCGCTCGAGATCTCGTTCGCGCGCCAGATCTCGTTCGTAGTGAGCCGGCCCGCGCCACGTGTCGCCGTGGCATGCGACGCCCAGCCGCCGTTTCGCGCCCTCGACGACGATGTCGATTCGGTATCCGTTCGCCTCGACCTGCGCAGTTGCGGCATAGCCGCGGTCGATGATCCGGTTGAATACCCGCTGTTCGAAAAGCGATTCGAACGGGCTGACGATCAGGTCCTCGAGCACCGGCGCCGGTCGCACTCTTGACGGCCGGCCGACCACCCCGTTGCAGTAGTCCAACAACACGCGGCGCAAGTCCTGGGGATTGGCGACGTCCGAGGCCGACAGCGAGTGGACGAGCCACAGTTGATCTTTCGCACGCGACACCGCCACGTTGTATCGCTGTAGATGCTGTTCCTGGGTGAGGGCTCCGAGTCGCCGGCCCGGCTCGGCACTCGCCACCATCGACAGGAACATCACGTCACGCTCAGAGCCCTGGAAGTCCGCCGCGTCGCCGCAGCGCAGGTCACGCGCGGTCCACTCCTCGGGCGGGACGCGGTACAGAAGCTTCTTCTCGATGGCCTTAGCCTGGGCTGAACCGAGAAGCGAGATCACTCCGAAGGTCTTGCCGTCGTAGCGTGGATCGCGGAGGCACTTCTCGATCTGCTCGACGACCGCCTCCAGTTCGACCGGGTTGACCTTCTCGGCGATGCCGCGCTCGTAACCGTGTGCGGTGTAAATGGTCTTGATCGGGTCGAGTCGGTCGGTGCCGTACTGACGCACCGGGACGAGCGGGATGCCCTCAGGTTCGTACGCAATACGGTTCGAGAACCCGATGATCTCCGGAACGCAGCGGCGATGCTCGGTGAGCGTGATCCGGCGGCCGTAGCGCATCACTGCCTCATCGAACAGGCTGCGTTTCGGATCCTCCCAACTCGCCTTGTAACGATCTCCGCCGAGATACTGGTTCGCCAGGTCGCGAAGTTGCTGTTGATCGACGCCGACCGCGGCCGGCGAAACCTGCTTGTCGTCGCCGATGACCACCATCTTCGGCGCGAGATATTGCAGGAACGTCGCTTCTAATCCCGCCTGGGAGGCCTCGTCGACGACGACCAGGTCGAACATGTCTGGTGCGACCCGCAGCTGCTCAGCGATCCTGTAGATCGGCATGATCCAGACTGGAACCGCGGTGCGACAACGATCCATCGCCCTGCGAATCTCGGCACGCCGCCGGTCGGCGTACTTGCCGGTGCCCCGGCCGAGGCGACGTACGAGCTGGGCGTACTGGTGAAGATCGGCTTGGGCCTGCCCCGTCAGCCGCCCGGGCGACACTGCATGTGCCCAGGCTCGGACGGCCGCCAGGCGCTCGACCTGGCCGCGAAGCTGCTCGTCGATCACCGCCGCCTTGGCCTGCAGCGCGTTGACGTCGGTACCGTCCTGGCTCAGCAGCCACTCGCCAGTGGCCGCCCAGTCCCACGATGCCCCGAGCTTGCCGAAGCGAGTCGACCAGTCGCTGTCCGCCGGAGAACGCAGGACGGCTTCATACAGTGCAGCAGCGGCATCGCGCAGCCGCCCGCCCAGGGTGTCGCGCCGCGCAACCAGCCCGCGTACGTCGTGCAGTCGTTGCAGCCGCCCGTATGCGGCGGCGTACTGATCGTGATTTCGCGCCCGCAGCGCCAGGTGCACTTGATGCACGCTTGGCGCGACGTCAGACCAGCGGGCCGCTGACTCCACGTGCTCGCCGAGTGCTTCCAGGGGCCGCAACGCCAAGGCATGCTCCTCCTCGGCCGCAGCCGCATCGACCAGAGCGGCATAGCCGAGAACCGAGTCGAGATCGCCCCAGTCCGGCTTGGGCACACCGACGGCGTGCAGGTAGCGCTCCTCCGCCGCAAGGCGCTCACTGAAAGCGAGTACCCGCTGCAGCTGTTGCGCCTCGGTTACGTGCCAGGCCAGGCGCTCGGCGAGGGTGTCCTCTCCGGCGACCTGCACGGTCGCGGGCCAGGCGCGGTCGAGTGCGTCGAGTGCTCGCAGCGCGGCGATGTGTGTCAATACGGCGCGGATCTGGTCGGCCGTCACCGGTGGCCGGCCGTTGACGCGCACCATGTCGAACACCGGTGCACACTGCTTGACGGTCTTCGAGGTCAGCGCGCCGATCTTCGGGCGGCCGTCGGCGAGCGTCTTGATCTGCCCGCCCGCGTCGAGGTAGCCCAGCAGGCTCTGGCACAGCGCGTCGACGGCGCCTGGATCAGGGCTGCTGATTCGGACGTCGGTCAGCGGACCCAGGGCATTCACCATGGGCGAGACATGGCGAATGAGGCCCTCGATCTGCTCTGCGCGGGACTGCCAGAACTCCCGCCGCCCCGATCGCACGTCTGCCAGCGCCTCGTTCATCCAGGACTCGCGACGCTGTTCGAGCTCGCGGGCTTCGCGAGCCAGCTCGTGCATTCGCGTCCGCAACTGCGCGCGTTCCTCACCCGGAAGCTCGCGGATGGGGCTGAACGCCTCGTGCCGACTGGCCTGCTGATGCAGCTGCCTCGCGTCCCGAGCCGCCCGCTCTCGCTCGCACAGGTCGGCGAACTGCTGGGGCGATGGAAGGTCCCCAATGTCGAGCAAGCGGCTGCGCGCTTCCGGCTCGTCCGCCGTCAGCTCCTGGTCGCGCACGAGTGCCAGCCACGCGAGCGCCTCGTCGTTCGTCAGCGGCGGCTCGGATCCGGCGACCTTGCCGAATCTCGTCAGCCAGCCGTATTGATCCGCCTCGGCCGCGTAGTGCTGCGCGATCGCGGCCAGTGTTCCGTGGTAGCGCCGGTGGCTGTGCTCGACGACTTCGCGCTCGCGGGACGTGAGCAGTTGCCGATGCACCAGAGCACGCTCGCGTCCGAGCTCGTCGATGCGGGTCAGCGTGTCGTCGATGTCGCGCTCGGATCGTTGCGCGTCGTAGCTCGCGGCCTCTGCGGCGATGCGAGCGACGGCAACCTCGAGGTTCGACAGGTCCTCGCGCGAGCCGCCGACGACGGCGACGCTCAGCGGCTGTATCTGCGCGGGCAGCTTGTCGCGCACCTCCTTGAGCGCGCGGTCCGTGTGCGCTGCTACCAACACCCGCTTGCCCTGGGCGAGCAGCTGCGAGATCAAGACCGCCGCCGTGTGCGTCTTTCCGGTTCCGGGCGGACCCTGGACCACGGTCTGGGCCTTGCTGTCGACACTGTGGACGATGTCCAGCTGCCCGTCGTTGACCGGTAGGGGCAGGAAGGGATCGTCATCGACCAGTACCAATGCGCCAGGCGTCGGATCCGGAATCGATACCGGTCGGTGGTCCGGGTCGATGAGCGGCACGATGCCGTCAGGAACCTGGCCGGTCGCGCGCAGCTGCTGCACGATCGTCCGGTAGACCTCGACGAGCCCCTGCTGCGATCTTCTGCGCAGGATGATCGCAGGCGCGAACGCGGCGACCGGTGCCGCAGCGTAGTCCGGTGGATCGCCCGTGTCGTCATACCGTCCCGCCGAGTCCAGGGTGTGCACCAGCCGCCGGGCCAGGGCGCCGGCCGCATCGCGGTTCATCGGATGTGCAGTGAACTCTCGCGCCTCGGCCTTCACGGCATTGATGCGCTGCGGATCGGTGAGCAGCTGCGGATCCAGCATGTCCAGCTCGACCGAGATCACCTCGGACGTGGGGACCAGGACGACGGCAAGATCTCCGGTGTCCTCGTCGAACCGGATCGAAGCCGGGCTGGTCAGCAGGTGACGGCGCGCCGGCTCTGCGTCGTGGGGCCGCCATGCCAAGCACCCCGTCGCGACGATCAGCTCGAACTCTTCAGGGCGCGCGGTGAGGTTGACGTGGATGGCGAACAGCCTCCCGTACAAGGTGCGCGCCGGCTCGTCCGTGCGCTCCTGCTCGGCCCACGGCCGCCACTGTTGCATCCAGTCGGCGAAGTCCGCTTGCACACCTGGGTTCAGCTGGAGCGTGACGAGCCCGTCGCTCTCAGCGAGCTCTGTGATGACGTTGCCCGTCGTCGCGTCCGCCGATAGTTGGTCGATGAGCTCAGGCTCGCGATACGCGTCGTCGGGATCGCTCGCAAGCCAACTCGTTATCTCGGCGGGCGGCGCGGGCGGCTCACAGCGCGGTATCCGCCTGATCGTGAGGACCTTGGCATCGGGCTCGGGTATGCCGGCTCGAACCGGACACTCGACGGCCGGATGCGCGGGTACGTCCGCCAGCCAGACGACATCGCCGTCCCGCTCGTATGCATCAACGGTTCTTACCGGTCTGGTGCGAAGGGCCTGCGCTTGGGCCAGGAACTCGAAGAGGTTGATCGCCTTTGCGAGGCGTGGATCCTCCTCACCGGCTCCGTCCTCACGCGCGGCCTGGCTGCTCATTCGCTTGGCGCTCCTTTGTGCGCTGCTTGCCTGTCAGCGCGTCGACACCCGCGTAGACGATCGCGCGGAAGCTGTCCCACGGCAAGCCGATCGCAGCGCCGAGCAGGCTCGGGCAGACGTCAGGCCGGTGGCGCGAACCGGGTGCCGTCCCAGGTCCAGTCAGCCAGCGGCGCCAGGGCGCTGCCGGTGATCTGCGCTGCGGAGTAGACGAGGGCCAGCTCATCACCCAGCCGCGTCACCGACGGGATGAGGCCGCCGAGC
>JGI10216J12902_100754717_pt1 | contig 11068 bp, 13 predicted proteins | sample KanNatreferecore_FD_12902 | JGI IMG/M metagenome (IMG submission 12902)
TGAGCACGAACGACCGTTGTCGGGTCGTCCTGCAAGTGCGACACCGCGCGGACCGACGACTTCGAGGCGCGTCTGATGCGTTACACGCGACCGTTCGGTTGACCTCAGCGAGCGCGTGCACCACCTTCGCGGTGGGCCTGACGAGGACATTCGCGCAGAGCTCGTCCGCGGTGTGGCGTTCGATCCGCGCGTTCAGCACATTCCGTGAGGAACCCGTTCGCAACTCAGCGATCGGTGTCGGTTTCGGCGCGAAGACGCGCATACTCGTCGGCGTCGAGGATGTCCCAAGCGGCTTGGCCGATCGCGAGGACGCCGCGCGCCGGCAGGGCAACGTCGCCGATCTGGGGGTTGGGAATGACCATTGTCGGATGTCCGAGGTCCTCACCCGCCAGGCGCGCCGTCGCGTCTCGGATGAGGTACATGCGCTGAGGCATCAGGATGCCGGTGTGTCCGCTCGGCATCGTGCCCGACATGCGGATGTCGCCCATACCAAGGACGTGCTTCGCCAGGAGTTCGCGGGCTCGCACCAAGATGCGGGACCGCCAGGTCCAAAGCGGCATGTGAGGGCTCATGAGGTTGAGGACTCGCAAGGTGGTCGTCTCCGCGGCGACGAGGGTCCACTCGAGACTTGGGTCGTCCATGGTGATGCGCAGCGAGACCGGACCAGTCCACTCAAGGGTGATCCTGGCGAAGCCGGTGTAGGCGCACGCGGGCCCGTAATAGCGCGGGCATGCCGTCTCGAGACGCGCGCCGTCCACGTAGATCGACCACTCGCCGTCTGGTGTGCGGTGCCACACGGTGCGATAGGGCGAGAAGTCGTTTTCGGCGAACACGCGCAACGCCAGCACGTGGCCGGAGTCGAAGGGGAGACCGAACACACCCCACCCACGTACATACTCGTGATCCGGCCATGGCGCCTGACCACGCCGAGCCTGTAGTCGCGACAACTCCGATGCGAGATCGACCAACGCGCACTCCTGGTTTCGGCGTCACTCCCTACAGGTCCAACGGTTCGAGGGTTCCGAGCAGTCCGTACTGCAGCGCGAAGAGTGTGACCGTGGATCGTGTCGATGCGCCGGTCTTCGCGTAGATCCGTTCGATGTGTGTCTCCGCGGTCTTCGGGGTGATCGAGAGTTGTTGCGCGACCTGTCGAGTCGAGGCGCCGCGTGCGATGAGAGCGAGCACCTCGATTTCTCGCGGCGTGAGGCCGGCTGGGCCCGCGCGGCGTTTGCCTTGCGGCTGCCCAGCGGCAGTCAGAACGGCGTCGACTGCGTCCGCATCGAGGCGTCCCGCGCGTACTTCGTCGCGCAGCTCGCGGGCCGCGTCCTTTGCTGCGAGCGGCGGACGGTACGCGCGTGGTTCGGTCATCGCACAGAACGCGCAGGCGGCCGCGAGCACGCGCGCCGCCGCGGGGATTGAAGGAGCAGTGAGGCCGCGGTGGTAGCCGGAGCCGTCACAGCGTTCATGGGTCAGCGCGGCAACTGCGCCGATCCGTGCGAGCGCTTCGGGCCGCGACAGCATTCGCTCGGTGTAGTAGGTGTGCATGCGCATCCGTTCGCCCTCCGACGCGGTGAGCGGGCCCACCTTGTCGAGGATTGTGGCGGGGATGCCGTGCATGCCGATGTCGTGCAGCAATGCGGCGCGCCGCAATGTAGTGACGTCCGCGTCTGGCAGACCGAGCTTGGTTCCAGCACCGACGGCGAGCTCGGCGACCGCACGCGAATGGCCGGCTCGGGACGGGGAACGGAGGTCGGTGAAGTCGGCGATCGCCTCCAACGCCACGTCAAGCTCGGATTCCGTGAGGCGCCGTTGCAGCGTCGGGTCGCCGGCAACGAGCGCCTCCCAGTCGAGATCGCTCGACGGATCACCAAAGATGTCGGCGGCCACGGGACAGAACGCGTCGACGACCTCGGGATCGAAATGCTTCCCCCGCCGTGAGCGCGCGACCTCGACCGCAGCGTCCGCGCCTCCGTCGCGATGGAAGACTTCGACGACGTCGGCGAGATGGAACAGACGCATCGACAGAGCGATCTCCTCGCCACCGACTCCGCCGGGGACGCCTTTGCCATCCCAGCGGGTGAACGCCTGTTGGAGCGCGCCGCACACGTCCGTGCCGAGCCCGAGACGCTCCGCCATCTGCGCAGTCGTCAGGCAGTGCGACAACAGAGCGCGCTCCACGCCCTTGCCTCCGGTCACCATCAGGCTCGCCCCGAGACGAACGCGGTGCAACGCCGGGCTCCCCACCCCGACGTGGCGAAGCATGAAGCCCATCATCGGCAGGCCGGCCAGGTCGATCTGGCGACTGTCGCGCCGGAACGCGATGTCGTCACCAAACCAGCTCGCCAGCTCTGGTGTGTCGGCGACGCAGCCGACCCACGCCAGCGTCGCGACGTAGTACAGGGCTCCCTGGTCGTCGGGTTCGAGGCCGACGTGATCACCGAGGCGGGACGCGATCACCCACGACCGCAGGACGTGTTCCATCGGCTGCCCCAAGCCGAGATCGGTCGTGAGCGAGAACGCAGCGACGAGCTCGGCCAGCGCGACGCCTGAGTCCCGATCGCTCGCGTCCATGGCGCAAGCGTACGGAGTCGCGCGCTCGTCGTGCCGGAACTCCGCGATTTGTGGGGTGAACCCCGGACGACACCGATCAGGCCCGTCCGTACCGTCGACGTATGAGGACTCTGACGGGAGGATGCCATGTCAGTCACGCATGATCGCAACGTCGAATCCGTGGCCCGGTGGTCAGTCGGTGGCGTGTTCCTCGAGGCGCTGGCCAACCGCGACTACCGACTGATGGCCTCCACCCTCGCGCCCGCGGTGCACTTCCGGGCGATGCTGCCGCCCGGGCCGATGGACTGCGAAGGCTCCGACGAGGTCGCTGGCATATTCACCTCATGGTTCGGACAAGCCGACGATTTCGAGCTGAACGACGCCACCGTGGGCGAGATCGGTGGCCGACTGCACCTGTCGTGGCGTCTCCGGCTACGGCCCGCCCCCTTCGGAATCGGCGACGGTTGGCACGTCATCGAACAGCAGACGTACGCGGACGCCGGCGACACGATCGAGTCGCTCGACTTGTTGTGCTCGGGATTCCATCCAGAGCGCACCACCGAACACGTGTGAGTCAAGCCGAAAGGAGAGGCAAATGGCTGGAGTCGCCAAGAAGAGTTTCGGGTCGCCGGATGAGCATCGCACTCCGGAGAAGACGGAGGTCGACGTCGTCGATCTGGGATCGGTGAAGGCAGCACGGATGACGCTGCAACCGGGTTGGCGTTGGTCCGAGTGCATCAAGCCAGTGGCTGGCACGGAGAGCTGCCAGGCGCACCATGTCGGGACGGTCACCGCTGGCCAGTTGCGGGTGCGCCACGATGACGGCACAGAAATCGAGGTCGGTCCCGGCGACGCGTACGTGATCGAGCCCGGCCACGACGCGTGGGTCGTCGGCTCAGAGCCGTTCGTGGCCTACGAGTTCGACAGCCAGGCCGCCGAAACCTACGCCCGGAGCTGATCAGAATGTGCCTTCGCAATACGGCAGCGACACGCCTGGAGTGTCATGGAGAGCGCCGATCAGCGCGAACTGTGCCGTCGACGAGGGCACTGACCGCGAACACCTCGACCGGCTCCTCGAAGCCGTTGACTCTTCGTGTTCCGAGCAGGTTGATGGTGACCACCGAGCCGCCAGGAAGCCGGGCGACGGTGACGGCGTCGGCGAGGATCTGGCCGGACTCGGCGATCGTCACCAGGCGCGCCGCGAGGTTCACGACCGACCCGAACACATCGCCGCCGCGGGTGACGATCTCGCCTGAGGCGAGCCCAACCCGTAGCGCGGGCAGCTGCGGGTCGGCCACGAGCGCCGACGCGATCGACACCGCTTCGACCGCGGTGCCCGATACGAACAGCGCCTCGTCGCCGATCAGCTTGACCACGCGCGTCAACGGGCTTCCCGCCACGACGCTCACTCGATGCTCGAACATGCGGAGGAGCTCGTCGAGCTGAGGCGCGTCGAGCTGTTGGCCGAGGGGCGTGAACCCCACGAGGTCCGCGAAGCCCACCACACAGTCCGTTGTGCTCGCTTCCGTCGGCGGCACACCCCACAACGAGTACCGGCGGCCCGCGACGTACACGTGCCGGCGGTGCGCGGCAACGATGGCAGCATGCAACACCGGCATGACGTCGAGCAGCCCGAGCAGCAAACGAGCGACCTCGAGATCACCGCCGCCACCCGCTCGCAACGGAGCCTCCATCGCTGCACGGATCTCGGCAACCTCAGCGTCAGCAAGCTGCGACATCGTCGCACCCATCGTGCGTGCGTCCTGGAGACACTGCTCGACACCCGCGAGTTTGACCAACTCGTGGTAGTACGCGAACAGCGGGAGATCACGTTCTGAACACGTGGGGTGCTCGTCGTTCGCGAAACCCAGAGCCGCCCACACCTGGCGCGCGAGCCCCGGATCGAGCCCGGCCCGTTCAGCCATCTCCTCGACGGTCCGCTCCTCACGACCCCCGATCAGGCCCCGCTGAACCGGAACAACGTGCAGGCTTCCTTCCGCGATCGCCTGCTCGATCTCGTCGTCGGACGCGCCCGCCTCTCTCGCCAACCGGACGAGCTCGCCGAGCTCATCGCTCGTGTTCCCGGATGGACCGCCGCCACCAGCAGTCATGGGCGGCGGGCCAGGAAGGTGTATCCGTAGACGTCGAAGGTGCGGGCCTTCTCCTCGCCGGCGGCGCCACCGAACGTGTCGACCGGCGGTCCGATCATGATGTCGACAAAACCAGTGTCTTCAAGCATCTTGTGCCAACCCGCACGGGGCAGCCCGCCGGCGATTCAGCCGGTCCAGAGATCGATGTCGCGCAGAGCTTCGGGCGGTATTGGTCGGCCATTCGCGATGTCGGCGAACTGCAGGGTTCCGCCGGGTCGCAGCACGCGACGGATCTCATTGAAGACGGTTCGCTTGTCGGCGCAGAGGTTGATCACACCGTTCGAGATGACGACGTCCGCCCATGCGTCCTCGACGGGAAGTGCTTCAGCAAGTCCTGGTCGGAACTCGACGTGTTCGAGGTCAAGAGCGTCGGCAGTGTCGTTCGCGCGTGTCAGCATTTCCGAAGTCATGTCAACGCCGACGACGTAACCTCCCGCGCCCACCTGCGCGGCGGCGATGAACGAGTCGAAGCCGGCGCCGGAACCGATGTCGACCACGCGATCTCCTGGCCCAAGCGGGCGCAACGAGAATGGATTCGCTACGCCAGCGAACGATTCGACTGCGCGGTCCGGGAGTGTTCGCACGGCGAGCTCGTCGTATCCGAGCCGGGCCGCGAGGGTGCGCCCGGTATGAAAATGGTACGTGTCGTGGGGGTCGGTGGCGACCTTCCGGTACTTCGCGCGAACCTGCTCGCGCAATTGTTCGGGATCCACAAGCAGGTCTTCCATCAGGCCCCCTCGGTACCGGTGGCGACTGCCAACCCCGCGCGTCGCCATTCCGGGAACCCGTCTTCGAGACGGCGAGCCGCCCGGCCTCGTCGATGGAGGGCACGTACGGCGTCATCGGCGTAGACGCAGAACGGCCCACGGCAGTACGCGACAACCTCGACGTCGGCGGGCAGTTCGCGCAAGCGCTTTCGAACCTCGGCGGGAGGCATTGAGCGAGCGCCCGGAATGTGACCGGCTTCGTATTCGGGACGTGGTCTCACGTCGATCACCACGACGTCGCGTCGACGCAAACGCGTCGCCAGCTCCGTGCGGCTGATCGGTTCGATGTCGTGCTGGTCGCCGAGATACGTAGCTGTGAGGCGATCGATGCCGGCGACGTGCTGCGCGGCGACGTCACGTACAGCGGTCCACAGCTCCGCGACTCGTTCGCTGCTCAGCGAGTAATGCACGCGGGTGCCGTCGCGGCGGCTCGAAACAAGACCGGCGCGCGCGAGCGTCTGCAAGTGATGCGACGTGTTGGCGACGCTCTGCTCGAGCTCACGGGCGAGGTGGTCGACGGAGCGTTCGCCCTGCGCGAGCACGTCCACGATTTCGGCCCTCCGCCCGCTGGCCAGACCCTTGGCCACGTCCGCGAAGGCGGCGAACAGCGCATCCTTGGCGTCCCGGTCGCCCACAAGCCCAGCATGTGCCCGCCCTGCGGGATTGTCAAGTACTCAAATGATCACTTGACTTTGCCCAAGCCGCGGCGCACCATGGCGTTGACAGAGGAGGGTCGTATGCGCAGCGTGAACTGCCCGTGTGGCCTCGTGCTGACCGCCGAGAACGACGCGGCGTTGTTCGTTGCCGGCCGCCAGCACGCCGATGAGCACCATGCCGATGACCACATTCCCGACGACTTCATCCGTGCGCACATTCGAGACAACGCCCGCGACGCGGCGTGACCGTCGGATCGACGTCGATCGCGCTCCAACGACGCGCTTCAGGTTGAGCATCCATCCCGCGATGGCGATCCGATGATTTCGATCGAAACATTCGTCGACGAGGGGCTCGGCCACTCCTCGTTCCTCGTTGACCTGGGCGACGGCCATGCACTCGTTGTCGACCCGCCGCGGATACCGGATCTTCATCTGGAGGTCGCTCGACAACGCGGGCTCACGATTACGCGCACCGCCGATACGCATTCGCACGCTGACTACGTCTCTGGGAGTCCGACCCTCGCGGCTCACGGCGCGGAGTTCCTGGCACCCGAGGGCGGGCACCTCGAGATTGCTCACCGAGGCATCACACCCGGCGAGGAAGTCGAGTTGCGTCCCGGGCTCGTCTTGCGAGCCATCCCGACACCCGGTCACACCCCCGAGCACCTCGCCTACCTCTTGTCCGAAGACGGCCAGCCCGTCGCGTTGTTCAGTGGCGGTTCACTCATGGTCGGAACGCTTGGTCGCACCGACTTGTTGGGACCTGAGCTCCAAGGCGACCTCGCTCGACAGCTGTACCACGCGCTCCACGACGAGATCCTCTCCTTGCCCAGCGACCTCGCGGTCTATCCGACACACGGCGCCGGATCGTTCTGCTCCGCACCCGGCGCCACCGACCGCACCACCACCATCGGTCGCGAACGCGCCACCAACCCGCTCCTCCAGGCACTCGACGAAGACTCCTTCGTGGATCAGCTCGTCGCGGGATTCGGCTCCTTCCCCGCGTACTTCTCGCGGTTGCCCGAAGTGAACCGCCATGCCACGCGCGCCTTCGACCGCGTCCCAACCCTCGATCGGCTCGCGCTCGATCGGTTCAGGGAGCTGCTCGACGCCGGCGCGCTCGTCGTCGATGCTCGACCGATGCTCGAGTTCGGCCGCGGCCACGTGCCGGGCGCGTTGTCGATCGAACTTCGGCTGGTGTTCGCGAGCTGGTTGGGTTGGCTTGCCCAACCCGACACGCAGCTCCTCTTCGTGCTCGATGACGATCAGGACCGCGCTGATCTCGTCCGTCACTGTCTGGAGGTTGGCTACGAGAATCTCGCCGGCGAGCTCGGCGGCGGCATGGCGACTTGGCGCGCCGGCGGTCTCCCTGAGGAGCACATCCCTGTCGTCGGGCCGGGTGAGGTCACGCCGCCCGTGCTCGACGTTCGTCAGCACGGCGAGTTCCTGACTGGCCACCTCCCTGGCGCCGTGAACGTGGAGCTCGGCAGCCTCGGAACAACCCTCGACAGCATTCCGGCGAGTCCGCTCGTCCTGATGTGCGGGCACGGCGAACGGGCAATGACGGGCGCCTCGATCCTCGTCGGACACGGTCGCCAAGACATCACCGTGTTGACGGGCGGTCCCACGGATTGGGCGGCGGCCACCGGTCGAACGCTTGCAACCGGACCGTGACAACGGCCAGCGACGCGCCCACGATCCGGCTCGGGCTGCGAGAGAACCTCGGTCAGTTCTCGCTGCTCGTCGGCGTCAACGCGCTCGTGGGCGGCATGATCGGTCAGGAACGCACCGTCCTTCCGCTGCTCGCCGACCGCGTTTTCGGACTGACCGCGTTCACCGCGACGCTCACGTTCATCGTCGCCTTCGGCGCAGTGAAGGCCGCGACGAATTTCTTCGCCGGGACGCTGTCGGACCGCGTCGGCCGCAAGCCGGTCCTCGTCACGGGATGGCTGGTCGGGCTTCCCGTCCCGTTCATCCTCATGTTCGGCCCGAGCTGGGGCTGGATCGTGTTCGCGAACGCCCTGCTCGGTGTGAACCAGGGACTCACCTGGTCCACGACCGTCATCATGAAGATCGACCTCGTCGGTCCGGCACGCCGTGGCTTCGCGATGGGCCTCAACGAAGCAGCCGGCTACGGCGCCGTCGCGCTCACTGCGCTCGCGACCGGCTTCATCGCCGAGCAATACGGCCTGCGACCCGAACCGTTCTTCCTCGGCGTCGCGTTCGCGGGGCTCGGCCTGAGCTTGTCCGCCATCTTCGTGCACGAGACAAGGGACCACGCGCACCTCGAAGCAGCGAGCCACCCCGGGTCATCCGATGACGCGCTCCGAGAGGGCCTCACGACCAGCCAAGTCTTCACGCTGACGAGCTTTCGAGAACCCGCGCTCTCGTCGTGCAGTCAGGCCGGACTCGTCAACAACCTCAACGACGGCCTCGCATGGGGAATCTTCCCCCTGTACTTCGCCGCCGCCGGATTGTCCGTCGCGCGTATCGGCGTGCTCGCTGCCATCTATCCCGCCATCTGGGGCCTCGGGCAACTCGTGACTGGCGGCCTCTCCGACCGGATCGGCCGCAAGTTCCTCATCGTCGCCGGGATGCTCACGCAGGCCGTCGCCATCGGTCTCATCGCCGCGACCACAGGCTTCGGCGTATGGGCAGCCGGCGCCGTGCTCCTGGGCGCGGGCACGGCCATGGTCTATCCGACGCTCTTGGCTGCGATCGGCGATGTGGCGCATCCCACGTGGCGGGCACGGTCGATCGGCGTCTACCGGCTCTGGCGCGACGGCGGATTCGCCGTCGGCGCGATCCTCGCCGGGGTCACGGCTGACGCGCTCGGCCTGACCGCCGCGATCTGGGCGGTTGCCGCGCTCACCGCGGCCTCCGGCCTGTTCGCGGCAGTACGCATGTACGAGACGCACCCAAGAGACTCGCGGCACTTGGATCGTCAACAACTGCACGCGGGATCCGCCTGATTGGAGGAGCACACGGTGCCCGAGAGCACGGCCAACACCGCGAAGCTGACCAAGTTCTACGGCGATCTCTCACCGACAGTCGACATGGTCAGGGAAGCTCTCGCGATCGCAGGAATCGATCCAGATCACGCACGCGCCCGTGACCTGTACGAACGCGATCTCGACTGCCACAACCTCGGCATGTTCCGCATGGTCGAGTTCGCCGCGGATGTCGCCGCGGAATACGGTGCGCCGGGTGCGGACGATCTCGTCCTCGACGTCGGCTGCGGCATTGGTGGCCCGAGCCGCTACCTCGCGGATCGCTTCTGGTGCCCGGTGATCGGCATCGACGTCGTGCCGGTTCGAACCGAGGTCGCTGAAGAGCTTGCAGACATGACCGGCATGGGAGATCGGGTTTCGTATCGCGTCGCCGATGCGACCGCGCTCGACTTCGACGACGCGTCCTTCGCTCAGGCGTGGATGCTCGACGTCAGCATCCACATCCGAGACAAGCGCACGCTCTTCCGAGAGATAGCCCGCATCCTGCGCCCCGGCGGTCTCCTGGTGATGCATGAACAAACGGGACCGCTCCCGCGCGCGATGGCTCCCGTCATGCGAGAGGCCCCGTACATCGCACCGTCCCTGCCGCAACTCATCCGCTACATCGAAGACGCTGGGATGCGAATGCTGACCTGGCGCGACACCACCAGCATCGCCGTCGACTACTTCCTGGGCATGCGCGATCTGCTCCTCGGCAATACCGAACCACCCGAGTCCAATGTGAAGACGGGCGTCCCGCTCCTCGACGGCTACCTCGAGACCTTCGCCAACCTCAACGGCCGAACCGGAGTTCTCGTCGCGCGACTTACGTAGACAGGCTCAACCGGTAGCCACAACCTGATCCGCGTAACGCGCGAGGTAGAGCGGCCAACCCGCTTCGCCTTCGACGCCGTCGCGCAGACCTTCCCAGCCTTCGCCGTGCCGGTCGAGATGGCGATGCTCGAGCGCAACACGCGTCCGGTCTTCGGACTCGCGGATGAATCGGATCTCGACCTCACTCGCCTTCGAGAAGTCCGTCTCGAGTTGCCAGTACGGACTGATGTCCCACGTGAACACGATGCGCTCGGGTGGCTCGTACACGAGCACCCGAGCCCAATGGCATTCGCTCCCGTCGACCCCTCGGTCGTAGACCCGCCCGCCCGCGTGCGGCTCGAACACCGACTCGGCGATGTCGACACCGAGCATGTTGTGCTCGCGCGGCTTGATGCGGTCGAACTGCTCAGTGAAGAGCTTGAACGCACGCTCCTGTGCGGCGTCGACAACGACTTCGGTTCGGATCGAGGTCTCGGTGTCCGCGGTCATTGGTCCTCCTGATTGGCTTGATCGACGAGCGCCTTGAAGTTGGCCAAGGCGGCGTTCCAGAACTGGTCGAGCTCGGTCCGCAGCGCAGCGAGCCCGTCACGGCGCGCCGCGTAGATACGGCGGTTCCCGTCGCGGCGATCGCTCACCAGGCCGGCGTCCTTGAGGATCCGCAGGTGCTGGGAGACCGCGGGCCGGCTCACGGGCAGCTCGCGCGCGATCTCCCCGACCGCGCGGGGACGTTGCGCGACCCGGGCGAACACGGCGCGTCGCGTCGGGTCGCCGAGCGCAGTCCACGGGTCAACTACGTAAGTAGTCACTGACCGTAAGCTAACACCTACGCAGCTTGCGAACAACCTGATCGCCGTCCCGGCTGCCCCAGGAGCTCGCCGGTGCTGCTTCCTCTTGACCAAACTCAGCGCCCGCCGCGTGGCCGCCTCGGCGCAGTGGAGTCTTCCGGGACGAAGAGCTAGCGATAGGTCATGAACGCGATCGCTTCGGCGGCGTTCCGTGGCAACGAAGGAGAAGTGAGGAACGTCGCCTGGGAAAGGACGAATGACCAACGTTTTCCGCGGTTCAACGCGTGTGCCCGGAGAGGGAGTCGAACCCCCACGCTCCTCGCGGAGCCGGCGGGT
>JGI10216J12902_103384214_pt1 | contig 11065 bp, 10 predicted proteins | sample KanNatreferecore_FD_12902 | JGI IMG/M metagenome (IMG submission 12902)
AGCTTCTTGTTGTCCAGCCACCACGGCATGTAGATGTGGCCGCCGCCGACACCGTCCTCGTTGTGCGGGACGTGGTCCATCATCTTGGGGATGAATCCGGATACATCAGTGCCGGTAGTGTCGGTGAGATACTTGCCCACCGCGCCGCTCGAGTTCGCGAGGCCATTGGGAAACTTTGGCGACTTGGAGTTGAGAAGCAGCCTCGCCGTCTCGCACGCGCTCGCCGCGAGCACGACAACACGTGCATCGGCGTGTCGTTCAGCGCCACTCTTGGTATCGATGTAGGAGACGCCGCTCGCAAGTCCCCGATTATTGAGCGTCACCTCGCGCGCCATGGCGTTGGTGACGAGAGTGAGACGACCCGTCTTGAGCGCTGGAGCGATCAGCACATTGGTCGATGAGAAATTCGAGTTCGTTCTGCAGCCGCGGTTGCATTGGCCGCAGTAGTGGCACCCGGCGCGGCCATTGTGCGCCTTGGTGATGATCGATAGGCGCGCCGGTATGCACGCGATGTTGAGGCGGTCCGCGGCATCCTTGACCATCAGCTCGTAACAACGCGGTCGGGGCGGCGGGAGAAAATATCCACCGGGATGGTTGGGCAGATTGTCGTTGTTGCCGAAGATCCCGATCAGCTTGTCGATTCGGTCGTAATACGGTGCGATGTCCGAGTAGCCTATTGGCCAATCGTCCCCTAGACCGTCACGGCTCCTGGCCTTGAAGTCATCGGGTCCGAAGCGCAGTGAGATTCTTCCCCAATGGTTCGTGCGACCGCCAACCATCCGCGCACGCCACCACCTGAACTCGGTGCCCTCTGCCTGGGTGAACGGCTCTCCCTGAAGCTCCCAGCCGCCGACGCAGGCGTCGAACTCACCGAAGGGACGATCTGGGGTCGATGCGCCACGGCGCTGAGACTGGTATGGCCATTTGAGCATTACCGAGTCCGCGGTGTTGTCCCAGGGCCCACCCGCCTCCAGGAGCAGCACGTTGGCGCCGGCACGAGTGAGCGTGTAGGCAGCCATTCCTCCGCCGGCCCCAGACCCCACAATAACCACGTCGTAGGTCTTACGCTGCGCCGGTGGCAGAAAGGCGTACGACGAAAAATCCACTGACATCGCAAATCCGCAGTTGAGGACACGAGAAACTACGTCCAGCCCGGTGAAGGCACTAGGGCCAGTCAGATGTCATTTTTGTGTGGTTGTCCATCGCCTTTTTTCGCTCCCAAATCGGGCTGTTTTCCGACCAATAAACGTGACTTGGGAGGGCGGAAAACCGTCTTCTTACCGAGCGAAGTACCCACGCCCAACCCGTTTCGCGCGTGCCCATGCCATACACAAATGACACCGCGAATCTCTATCGCATCGAGACTACTCGAAAAGCGGTCATCCTGACGATGCTGGGTGGCGAGGAGCTCCGGGGAAATGTGTTTATTCACTTCTCATCGTATCGTCCGTTCGAGTTCGAGGATGTATCCGAGCTGTTCAACGCCGACACGCCGTTCTTCCCACTCGAGCTCCCGACCTCTGAAGTCGTGCTCATCTCGAAGGAGCGTGTAGCAGAAGTGGCCGCTCACCGCGGCGAGTACGCGTCCGATCAGATTCCCAGCGAAGGAACAATTCCCACCGCCCTCCTGCAGATCATGCTCATTGGGGGCGAGGTTCGTCTCGGCTCCATCCGGCTCGAGGCTCCGCCCGACCGGGCGCGCGTGAGTGATTACCTCAACGCGCTGACTTCGCGGTTCCTGACACTCTATACATCAAACGAAGCGCGTCTGATCAATCGCTCGCTGATCGACCGCGTTCGTCCACTGGACTGACATGGCCCAGCTAGATCGATTTCTCAACCTGCTCGTCACCAATAACGGCACCGCGCTGGTGATGTCCGAAGGCGAGGTCGCGACGGTGACGATCAAGGATTCGCCGCGCCCCGTGATGAAGCAGGCCCTCACGAGCGCCCAAATTCTGACGCTGGTGCGCGAGATCGCCCCGTCAAATCAGCCGCACGGGCTCGACGGAGCGGGAAACTTGCGCTTCGAGTACTCATCGGCGGACGGGACGTTTGAGGTCTCGCTCACCCAGAACGGCAAAATTGCAGCGCGCATCCAACCCAAAACCGTTGCGCCAAACACTGGGAAAGCGAATGCATCGAACGGACAGGGCGCCGCCCCGAACGGCTCTGCCCCGCCCGCGGCTCCGCCTGTGGCCCAGCAGTCCGCGCCGCGTGCCGAGCCTGCTCGGACGGAAGCGCCGTCGCAGAGGGCTCCGAGCGTCAGCAATACCGGCAATCGCGCGCTCGACAGAATCGAGAATCTCCTGCGGACGCTGGTGAGTAACAAAGCGTCGGATTTGCACCTGCGGGCCGGCTCTCCGCCGATGCTTCGCGCCAGCGGCGAAATCGCTCCGCTCGCCAATGAGCCTGTTCTGACTTCCAACGACATCGACGCGATGTTGCAGGCGGTGATGCTCGAGCACAACCGCGAGGAGTTTCGCGAGAAAAACGACACGGACTTCGCGCACGAGATCGCTGGTGTCGCTCGTTTCCGCGGCAACGCGCTAAGAGATCGAAAGGGAACGGGCGCGGTATTCCGTGCTATCCCGGCCGCTGTCGTAACCGTCGAGCAAATGGGCATCTCGCCGGAAGTGCAGAAGCTCTGTCACCTGACGAAGGGGCTCGTCCTCGTCACGGGACCAACCGGATCCGGGAAATCGACCACTCTATGCGCTCTGATCGACCTGATCAACCGTACACGCTCCGACCACGTCATCACCATCGAGGACCCGATCGAGTTCGTGCACGAGAGCAAGAAGTGCCTCATTACACAGAGACACGTCGGTGTGCACACAACGTCGTTCAAGCAGGCGTTGCGCGCCGCGCTGCGCGAGGATCCGGATATAGTGCTCGTTGGTGAGCTCCGCGACCTCGAGACCGTGTCGATGGCGATCGAAACCGCCGAAACCGGACACCTGGTTTTCGGCACGGTGCACACATCGACGGCGGTCAGTACTGTCGACCGTGTCATCGACCAGTTCCCGCCCGACCGTCAGGCCCAGATCCGCGTCATGCTCTCAGAGTCGCTCAAGGGCGTGATCTCCCAGGTTCTGTGCAAGAAAATCGGTGGTGGGCGTGTCGCCGCGCGCGAGATCATGCTCTCCACCCCATCGATCTCCAACCTCATTCGCGAAGGCAAGACCTTCCAACTGCCCTCAGTCCTCCAGACATCGAAGAGACTGGGTATGGTGACGATGAATGACGCGCTGATCGAGCTCGTGGATTCGAAGCAGGTCGAGCCTCAGGAAGCGTATCTCAAGGCGACCGACAAGGTCGGCATCCTCAACATGCTCAAGCAGCGAGGCAAGGATGTGAGCTTCGCCGACCCGGATGACGCAAGAGCGGCTGGCGCAGCGAACGAAGCGCCACAAAAGCCGACTGGGCGAGCAGCCGCGTCCCGCTAGAAAAGCAGGCTACAAAAAAAGCCCTCCGGTCTGGAGGGCTTTCTTTTTGAACGGGCTGACTACGGGTTCTCCTGAGCCGAATCGATGCGCGCCTGTCTCGCCGCGGCAGAATCAGCGGCGGTCATTGTTTTCTTGACGGCCCTGGCACCCGGAATTTGCGACCCTGCGAGAATGCTGTCCTTCTGGCGCTGAGTAAGCGTGGACTTCTGCTCCGTTTTTTGAGTGCACGCAACGGCCGCAATACAGAGGACGGCACTCAGGTTTGCAATTCGGCGCTTTGACATGAGACCTCGATCAGAATGGGCATCTGGTTTACGCAACTCCACCGCTTCGATTCTCACGCGCTAAGCCGGCACTCCCGCCGGCACACCTTCACCGACCGGCTGCGCACTCCCACCCCTTGGCTTGAACAGGAACGCGAACAGAATAAAGACTACAGCAGCGCCAGCGGATGGAACAAGCCAGATCGAATGCCAGTCGTGCGTGACTTTGAGACACTCGTGCGCGGCGGCGGCGGTATCACTGCACGCGGCATTCGGTGTGGCGAAGCGATTCACCACCGTTCCCGACACGAACGCGCCGATGAAGTATCCAAGTCCGTTGGTGACGAAGTTGATCAGTCCCTGCGCCGCGGCGCGGATCCGCTCGCCGGCGCGCTGGTCGGTATAGATCTGACCGGCGACGAAGAAGAAATCGTAGCAGATGCCGTGAAACAGAATGCCAATGTAGATGAGAAGCATCACCGGACCGACTGATCCATAACCGAAGGCCAGATACCGAAGCGCCCACGCCGCCATGCCAACGAGCATGATGACCTTGATGCCGAACCTGCGCAGAGCGAAGGGCAGCATCAGCATGAAGAAGATTTCTGACCACTGCCCGAACGTCTGGATGAAGGCCGGATTGGGCGCTCTGACTTCGTTGAGGAATGGGTTTGCGAAGGTGTAGTAGAACTGGAGCGGAATGCAAAGCAGGAATGATCCCGCCACGAAAATGAAGAAGTCGCGGTTCTTGAGTAATGCGAGCGCGTCGAGTCCCAGCGCGTCGTGCACGTTGAAGCTGGAACCAGCTGCTTTTGGCGGCGTGTGCGGAAGGACAAGCGAGTAGGCCGCCATGATTATCGATGCGCCCGCAGCGAGTCGCATTGGCAGAACCAGTGCGTCAGCGTGAAACACCGCTCCCACGAGGGTGCCCGCCACGATCCAGCCAATCGTCCCAAGCACGCGAATGAACGGAAAATCGCGACTCGGGTCGGTGACGTGATGAAAGGAGATTGCATTGGTAAGGGACAGCGTCGGCATGTAGCACAGTGCGTACAAAATCAGCAGCGGGTAGAAAGTGCCGAAAGACGTCTGCAGCGACACGAGATACATCACGATGCCGCCGATGAGATGCAGCAACGCCAGTAGCTTCTCGCTGGAGAAATAGCGATCAGCGATGACACCCATGAAGAACGGAGACACCAAAGCCGCGATCGCGGTCGCCCCGTAGGCCAGGCCGATCTGTCGATCGGTGAAGTGCAGCGTCTGGCCGAGGTAGGTGCCCATCGTCACGAACCACACGCCCCAGATAAAATACTGGATGAACATCATCGCCGAGAGCCGCGTTCTCGAGTTCACTTGAGCTCCCGGATGCGGATGTTACGGAGCGACAGAGTACCGTCGTGATCGCCCTGAATTCCGATGTAGCCCCTGGACGCGGTTCCGTACTTGGGATATTCGGCGAACTTGCTCGCCTTGACTTTCGCCAGCCAGTCAGGACTTCCGAGCTCGTACTCGAGCAGCTTCTGGCCGTTCAGCCAGTGCTGCACGGTGTTGCCCTTGACCACGATCAGTGTCGAATTCCACTGGTCCGCCGGCTTCACGACGCCGGCTGGTGACGGATACAGCGCGTAGTCCGCGCCCGCCGAAGTCAGCCTGCTCTGTCCGTCGGGGTGTGCGGCGTCGTCGAGGAGCTGATACTCCGGAGCGCTCCAGTAAATGTGGTCGTACCCCTCGGTGCCCCGATAAAAAATACCGGCATTGCCACCCGGGCTCAGCTTCCAGTCGAGAGCCAGCTCGAAATCGCCGAACTGGTCCCTCGTGATTATGTCGCCCACCGCCCCGGTCTTGGTGAGCACCCCATCGACGATACGCCAGCCGGCGGGCATTGTCTGTTGCTTGAAACCGCGCCACGCAGCCGTGCTGGTTCCGTCGAACAACGAGCGCCATCCCGCTGCGCGTTGTTCAGGGGTCAACGATGTGGCTCCCGACGGGTTGCTCGCTGCAGAGCCCGAGGTATTTCCCATCGGCGTGCAGGCACCGACGAGCAATGCCAACTGAGAGATGATCGCCACACGTGCGGCAGCTCCATGAATCATGGCTTCCTCTTGATGAAGTATTCAGACGGCCCAACCTGCGCGATATTCTCGCGTCAGGTACTGATTGGCATCGGCGATGTTGGTGACGCGCATCTTCTCGCCGTCATACAGAATCTTTCGCCCCTGCCCCGTGCGCAGCGCGACGATACCAAGCAACATCGTCTCGGTGAGTTGCGCTGCGTACTCGATCGGCGACGTGGTCTTTGCTTCGCCCTTGATCGCCTTCACCCAGTTCATCTCGTGACTGCCGGTAATTCGGGCGTATGTCTTCGGCACCAGCGCAGCTTCTTCAGCGAGAGAGGTAGGGAAAAGCCTTGGGTTCGACCCATAAGTGTCGTGCATCAGAATTCCCTTCTCTCCCACAAAAATGACGCCTCCCTCGCTCTTGAGGGTGACGTCATCGGGTAGCACGTCGGGCCGCGCGGGATACAGTCCGCCGTCGTACCAGTTCAGTTTCACCGGAGGCTGCGCGCCGCGGGCCGGAAACTGGTAATGCACTGCGGTCGCGACCGGGTATGAAACGGGGCGGTTGTAGCCGCGCGCCTCGCGGCTGCCGGCCGGCGCTTTGGGATCTGGTGGAATCGGCATCGTGCCCCACTGCGTCGAAGTCGCTTCAATGCTGGTGGGATAGGTGAGGCCGAGTGCCCAGAATGGATGGTCGATTAGATGCGCGCCCATGTCGCCGAGCGCGCCGACGCCAAAGTTGATCCAGCCTCTCCAATTGAAGGGATGGTAGATGGGGTGATATGGCACGTCCTCGGCGACCGGTCCAACGTAAAGGTCCCAACGCAAACCCGGCGGAACAGGGTACGATCCCATTGCCGACGCCAGCACCTGATTCACGTAGCGGAAGCTCCATGGATTGCCGAACGGACTGGGTGGTGGTGCAGGAGGGGGCGAGCCAGTCGGACGCGGAACTCCCTGCGGCCAGTACACGACAGGACGATTGGTCCAAACCTGAACCTCTCTCACCGGCCCGATGATTCCCGCCTGAACCCATTCGTTCACCAGTCGTGCGGAGTCGCTCGAGTGACCCTGATTCCCCATCTGGGTAGCGAGCTTCGGGTTGGCGAGAGCCAGGTCGCGGAGCACACGTGCTTCGTGAACCGAGTAGGTGAGCGGCTTCTGGACGTAAACGTGCTTTCCGCTTTGCATTGCGGCTTTCGCGGCGACGGCATGCAGGTGATCGGGAGTAGCGATGACGACGCCGTCTATGTCCTTCTGCTTGTCGAGCATTTCGCGGAAGTCCGAGTACCGCGCTGCCTTGTCGAACTTCTGCTTGAGGGCGATGCCTTCCGGCCTGTCCTTCTTCTGATCGTCCTTCAGCTTCTCGGCGACTTTCGATTCGGAGTACGCGAAGTCGACGTCGGCAAAGGCGACCAGGTTCTCGGTCTTCGCCAGTTCCAGCGCATTCTCCGACCCCATTCCTCCAAAGCCTACGACCGCAAAGTTGATGGTGTCGCTCGGAGCCTGAAATCCGACTCCGCCGAGAACGTGGCGCGGCACGATCATCACGCCGAGTCCTATCTTGCCGGTGTCGGCGACGAACTCGCGCCGCGTGACCTTCTTACCTGTCATGTAAGGCGAATCCTCCCGTTCTCGTGTGCAAGTGTGTCGGCGCTATCAGAATCGCAGGTCGCGTAGATACCGGTAGCTGTTGCGGATGGTGGCAATGGGGTCGGCGGGTTGATCGTGCTCGACGAAGTAATGCTTGATACCAGCCTTCTCGCCTTGCGCGAAGATCGAGCGGAAATCGATTGTCCCCTGTCCGACATCGACCATTTTGTTGTCCGGCGGTCCGGCCGAATCCTTGACATGAACCATCGGGAACCGCTTCGGATATCGACTGAAGAAATCGAGTGGATCTCCACCGCCGAACTTCACCCAGTAGAGATCCATCTCAAAGTCAACCAGTGAGCGATCGGTTTCGCTCAACAGAAGATCGAGCGGCCGCTGACCGTCGACGCTTCTCAGCTCGAAATCGTGGTTATGATAGGCGAAGCGCAGGCCCGCCGCTTTCGCCTGAGCGCCAGCTCTGTTGAACAGGGCTGCGTGTCTCTTCCAGTCATCGAGCGTCCGGCGCTTCTCCTCGGGAATCCAGGCGATTGTTGCCCAATGATGTCCGACCGCCTTGGCGTCATCGAGCTGTTTCTGCCATCCGCTCTCGAGGGACTCGAAGGACAGATGGGTCGAGGGCGAGGTGAGACCATTCCGCCGCAGCAGCTCGCGGATCATGGCTGGAGTGCGACCGAAGTAGCCGGCGAACTCGACCTCCTTGTATCCGATGGCGGCAACCCGGGCGATTGTGCCGGGAAGATCCGCCTTCATCAGGTCTCGAACGGTGTAGAGCTGGAGGCCGACGCGGTTGATCTTTTTCTTGGCTGCGAGAATCTCGCTGGCGGCGGCAGCGTCTCGGCTGGTGATCCCGAAGGCGGCGACGCCGAGCGTCGCGATGAACTTGCGGCGGGTCTGCATTGTCAGAGAGCGGGTGAGGTTCCAGCTAGTATGGAGAAGCTTCGCACGCCGCGCAATGAAGCGGCGAAGCCTCAACGAGCTATCGGTGCATCCCCTTCGGCTTCTTCCGTAGCGCGAAGATCGTCGAACCGTCGCGCCGGAATAGCGAACGCGAACACACTACCGGATTCTTCGGGAAATTCCGCCCAGGCGCGACCGCCAATCGATTCGACGGTCTCCCGAACGATGCTGAGGCCAAGGCCGGTGCTATCGTCTTCGGTCACGGTATCACCGTGCGCCCTATAAAACTCCTTGAACAGCTCCTCGCGTTTGTCCTCCGGCACACCGATTCCGTTGTCGTGCACCCGAATCACAACCTCCCTGTCTTTTTCGGTGTCCGGTCCCTCGACTGTGGCTTCGATTGCGACCCAGCGCTCGCCCTTCGCACTATCCGAATACTTGATGCTATTCGACAGGTAGTTCATGAGACACAGCTCCACCGTCGCCGCGTCGACCTCGATCGGTGGAAGGTCGTCTGCGACGCGAACCTCGACACCCTTCGCTTTGGCTGCGTCCTTGAGCTCACGAACCGCTTCGCTGGCCGCTTCCGGAAGGAGCACGTTGCGACAATGCCGTGAGTCAGCCTGCGTTCTCGACAGCGAGTCGAGATTCGTCAGGACGCGCCGCAAACTCTCCGCATTCTTGGCGATGATTTCCTCAAACTCCTTGCGCTCCGAGTCTTCCACCCATGACTCGGTGAGAATCGTCGAAGCCTGCGAGATGGCATTGACTTTGTTCTTCAATTCGTGCGCAACCGTTCGATTGAATCTACGGAGCCGGTTCTCACGCTCGTTGATCTGTCCGGAGAACAACCGGAGGTAGTGACTTACTGTCGCCTGTCGAATGAGCTCGATTGCCTGAGCAGTCCGTTGCCAAACGGCGAGGAAGGATCTCCTTGGAATATCTTCCTCAATCTGCTCGGCGTTATCCGCCAGAAAGTCGAAGATGATCTCTCCGAGCATCTCGTACTCCTTCAGCAGCTCGTAGGCGTCGAAGCCCTGAGCGTGGCGGAGCGCTCCGAGCTCCATCGCCTTCGCAACAACGGGCGCTCTGGAGTCGATGTCCTTTTCCGGACGCTTGATGTATCCGGCGATGCCCTCGATCAGGAGCGGCACATGGTTGATCAACTCGTGAGTCGGGAAGACCCTTTTCGAGGAAATCGCGACTCGTGAGGTGATGCGATCGAGCCATTGCGTGACGAGCTCCTGCTTAGCCGCGCGCAGGCGACCGGACAGCGTGGCGGCCAGCGCCACTGGGTATGCCGACGAATCTGTTATCACCCCTTCCCCCCATCTTTCACGTGGATACCGTGCATATATCAAGCAAAAAGGATTCTCACGCGAACGCAAACGCTTGCGGACTCCGGATTCCTTTTGCAGAGTACCGCCATGTGAAGTCACTCTCCGGACCGGCACCTGCACGCCCTCACTCAAGCATCACAAATTTGGGAGGACGCAATGACGAAATGGTCTGACGTTGCGGCAAGCCTTTTCGTGCTCACGATTGTAGCCTGCGCCGTTCAGGAAAAGAAGCCGCCGGCCGAAGGCGATAAGGCTGTCGTCAGCGCCTACGTGCGCGCCTGGAATCAGCATGACACGGTTGCGATCGACACTCTCCTCGCGGCCGACGCGATTCATGAGGATTACGCCCAGAACTTCCGCGGAAAGGGACCAAAGGAAGTCGTCGCCTTTATGCGTAATGTCATCAGCTCTGAGCCGGACTATAAATGGACCGTAACAAACAGCATCGAGGAAGGAAAATTCGTCGCGCTCGAATGGACGTGGAGGGCGAGCTATACGGGATCCGACCCGACTGGAAAGAGAGTCACCAACAGACGCACTTCCGGGAACGGGGCCTCTCTCGCTGAAGTCGAAAACGGAAAGATCAAGCGGTTCACCGATTATTACGATCTGTCGAGCTTTTTCCGGTAAACGGAACGGGAAAAAATGCGGGAGCGTCTGAATCGGGGGCTTAAGCGATACTGTTGAGACTGTTCGTAGCCAATTCCCGGTTATAATCGTCTTTCAGGCGAATCTTAACAGTGACTGGGGACATGCGCAGCAAAACAATTCTTTCGATTTCCTTACTTTCCATCGCTGCTCTGAGCAGCGCGTGCTCACGCCACCGCGCTGCGGCGGCGCCGACACCTTCCAACACCGTATCCGCCGACCGCGCCGCAATCGACGCAGCCGAGCGCGAGAATGCGAAGCTGCGCGCGGATGCAGACAACAGCGCCAGCGACAGGGAGAACACGACCAGGACGCTGGCTTCGGATCGGAGCGCGATCACCACGCCGGTGTACTTCGAGTTCGATCGATCGGAGATCACGGACGAGGGGATTCGTCTGCTCGATCAGAAGGTCGATGCATTACAGAGAAACGCGTCCGTGCACATTCGCATCGAAGGCAATGCCGATGACAGCGGCTCCGACGAGTACAACATGGCGCTGAGTCAGAAGCGCGCGGCAATTGTCACTCGTTATATGACTGACCGCGGAATCGATGCGACGAGAATCAAGATCGTCAGCTTCGGCGAAGAGCGTCCCGCGTGCACGACCTCACGCGAGGAAGACTGTCGGTCTAAGAACCGCCGCGACGAGTTTGTGATTCTGTCGGGCATGTAAGACTCCTGAAACGAAAAACGCCCCGTCCGGTCAGCCGGCGGGGCGTTTTTGTTTTTGGATTCAAGTAGCTGGGGCGGGACTCGAACCCGCGACCCCGGCATTATGAGTGCCGTGCTCTAA
>JGI10216J12902_112140119_pt1 | contig 11065 bp, 10 predicted proteins | sample KanNatreferecore_FD_12902 | JGI IMG/M metagenome (IMG submission 12902)
TGCTCGCACATAGCAGCAACGAAAGGACGATTCTTCCCAGTCTCACGGTTTCCTCCCTGAACGCAGAGAGAATACGGCCTATTTGAGATGCACGCAACTCACGGTGGCGCGCGGCTGGTTCTGGCCGCTCCGAGCAATGCCGGCAAATCGTAATCAACCAGTTCACCGATGCGCTCAATGGTGATGTCCGCCGGCGGATAGGTGGCAATGGCTTTGGGGTCGAGCGCGTAATGTCCCTGGCGCGGGAAGACGGTGGTCAGCCGTTCACCCCAGATTTTTTTCATCGCCGCCAGGATGCGCAGTTTGTCGTCCACCATCACGTAGTGTTCCGCCGGATAGCGTTTCTCCACGTCGCCGAGTTCCTGTTCCTTGTGGACGTAAATGAGCGCGTTGCCGTCCACGGCTTCGAGCAGGCCGGAGCGTTCCACTTTGCGCGGTTGGAAGACGACGTCGCCGTCCGAGAGTATGACGACCGGCCCCCATTGTTTGGCGTGTTCGATGGCGTCGAGCGAGTTCGGATAGAGGCGGTTGGCGAAAGGATAATTAACGAGGAACTTTGAGACGACGAGCAGGCGCGGGTCGTGCGGATACTCGATGCGATAGCGTTGCAAGGCGCCGAGGTAGTCGGCGTAACCGAGTTCGCCGCGCAATTGCTCGAAGAGGGCCCAGTAGTGTTGCGCGCGTTTGGCGCCGACTTCGCGCTGGAGGTGGCGCTTAAGGTCGGCAGTGACGCGATCGTTTTCGAGCAGCGTGTTGTCCACGTCGAACAGGAAGACAATTTTGTGGGTGGTCATAAAGGGTAGCGCCGGTGGGTCCTTCAACGCCGTTTAGCGCCAGACTGGAGCCAGTTCATGCGCACGAGTGTGGGAGAAGCTTCTGCGGAAAGCAACGGGAGCGTTCCGGAGCAACGCTTGTCGAACTGCATTATCCTTCCGCGCGCAATACTTCGAGTGGCGGAAGCTTGAGCACGGAACGGCTTTCCGTCGGCTATTCCCCTCAGATTCGTACCAACTGGCACGACCTATCTGCTCAGCGAATCGATAATCCTCCGCGGGTCGGGACACCGTCGGAACACGCGGAACCAGATGCCCATCGCCTGCAAATTGTTGGCGGACTTCGTTGGTGTGTTGCGCATGAAGTGATGAAGACATATGAGAAGTGCGCTGCTCACAGAACGGTTCCGCAACGTCCAACCCACAGTCCCGACCGTCTCTTCCCGGTGGAATCCGAGTCTTCCCACAGATTCCCGGATTCCCTCGGCCCGAAAAAAGACTGCCTCGGAGGGTTTCGAGAGCCTCGTCGATGACGCCATCCTCATTGACCGCATCACCGCTGGTGACCAGGAAGCCGCGCGCGCACTGGTCGAGCGGCTCCGGCCAACGATTCTCAAGTGTATTCGCCGCCGGTTGCCGAAGTGGACGGAGGAGGAAGATCTGGTCCAAATGGTTTTCGCCAAAATCTTTTCCAGGTTCCACCAGTTTTCCGGCAGCGTGCCCCTGGAGCACTGGGTCGCGCGCATCGCGATCAACGCATCACTGCACCAAATCGATTACGAAGCGGTCCGGCCGGAATCGCGCATGAGCGATCTGAGCGAAGAACAGGAAGCGGCCCTGCACAATCGGCCCGTGGCCGGTGACGATGCGCGGGAAAGGGATTATGCGCACGAAGCAATCGACCTGCTGCTGGCGCGCCTCAAGCCGGACGAACGGCTCATCATCACGCTGCTGCACATCGAACAGCGTTCCACGCGAGAGATCAGCCGGATGACCGGTCTCTCGATTTCGCTGGTGAAAGTGAAAGCCTTTCGCACGCGGCACAAAATGCGGCGGCTCGGCAGAAAACTGTTGGGCGAAGAAATCGCGTAATTCGTCAGGCAACGCTGCGAGCAGTCAGAGCTTTACCATTACAATTCCGCCCGGTCCGTTCCGATGCGGCGCAGGCGCAACTCCGAAGTTTTCTTCGTCATTCCGCCCGGGCCCGGAACATGATCGTTCCGCACAATGATCAATTCGTCGCCGCGGCGCGCCCATTGGCAATCCATTGAGCCGCTGTCGTTTGGCACCGTTGCGACAAACGCCGCGCGCCACTCACCTGTTGTTCGATCGTCCACACTTTCAGTCACGACACCTTCGCCCAAGAGTCTCGCAATCTGCGGATCGTCCATTGTGACAATGCGGTCGCCTTTGTCCGTGAGGGCGTGCGTGAAATGCCAGACGCGCGACGCACCTCCGTTGGCATCGAGCACGCGCATTTCGATCTGGCACGCCCGGCCCTGTTGCGCCGTTCGAATCGTCAATGCCGCGCGTTCGCGCGCGGGTCGAGGGAGTCCATCGCCGCTCATCTCGAAATCCCCTTCCCATTCGCCGGCCATCGGCTCGAACGTTTGCACAATTGGCTGACGATCAGGTCGTTTGTAACTCAACGCAACGAAAGCCGCTCCGCCGCCCAACAAAAGAATCAGCGCTGTGGCCACGCCAATGTTCCGAACTTTGTTCCATGCCATAATTTTCAATGCTCCTGTGATCAGTGCCGCCAGTGATTCCTGTGTGGCCGCGCTGCCGGCGAGCGCGGCGGATGAAATGGATGCGGCCAAACCTTCCGGGACGGCCGGTGCACCGTGTGCCGCAAGCGCGGTCGTCAGGACAGCGCCAGACACGGCGACTCCTTCGCGGCCCAGTGCGGCGCGCAATTTCTCCACCGCGCGCGCCAGCCGCATTTTGGCTGCGGCCTCCGTGGTACCCATCGCGTGCGCGACTTCGGCGAACGTTCTGCCTTCGAAGAACCGCAGCACGACCGCATCGCGATCGGCGGCGCCGAGTTGCGCCATGACGTCTTCGAGCAGCGGCGAGATTTTTGGCCAGACTGAATCGGTTGAGTCGTTCATCTCGGCGAGCCTGTCGTGACGTTCCTTGCGGCGCTGCTCCGAGCGCAATGCTTCGAGCGCCACGAAACGGGCCGTGCGATAAAGCCAGCCAGTCAGCACCGTGCCGGCTCGAATCGATGGCGCTTTGCGCGCGAGCAGTACGAAAACGGCCTGAGCGACCTCTTCAGCCAGCGTGGCGTTACCCAATACGCGCAGGGCCGCGCCGTAAACCATCCGCGCGTGACGATCCACGAGCGTTCGAAACGCCTCTTCCGAGCCGTGCTCCACGTGCTCGCGCAGCAATTCAAAGTCATTCACCATGCCTTTGATTGTATATGGCCGGGCACGAGTGAAAAGTAACTGCGCGGAAAAGAAATGACTTCACCGCGGAGCGCGGCTACAACGGCGGTATTGAGGAATTATGAATCCACTTTCGTTTTGTCGGATGTTGTTCGCCGGTTGTGTCGTCGCAGCAGGTGTCGTTGGTTGTGCGAGTCATTCTTCAATGGCAGCGCCCGCCGCAGTGAAAACAACGAACAATTTCGTCCCGCTCTTCCCGAAGGACGGCGCGCCGGAAGGCTGGCGAGTGGGCATGTGGAACGATGTGTCGAAGCCTGCCGCTGGGAATCCAGTATGGACAGTGAAAGACGGCGTGCTGCACGGCGGTGAGCCGCGCGGTTCGTGGCTGATGAGCGAAAAGGAATACGGCGATTTCATCCTCGAATTCGAATTCAAGCTCGGCGAACAGGGCAACAGCGGTTGTGCACTGCGCGCCCCGATGAAGGGAGATCCGGCCTTCGACGGGCTGGAACTTCAGATGGCCGACTATCGCTACAACACGAATGCGACGGCGGCGGAACTGACCGGCGGATTTTATCGCGCGCTGGCGCCCAGCAAACAGGTTTACAAACCGACGGAGTGGAACAGCTACCACATCGAACTGAAAGGCTCGCGCGCCGTTGTCATTTTGAACGGCGAAAAAATTCAGGACGTGGACCTCGGCGCTTACAGCGAACCCGTGAAACGGCACGACAACACACTGGCCTCGGGTCTAAAGGACCGTCCACGCCGCGGCCACATCGGTTTCCAGGATCTCAGCCGCGGCGGCGGGCACACCATGATTCGCAACGCGCGAATTCAAGTGCTGGATTGAAACGTGCCGGCGGCACCGTGGCTCACTTGCCCTGCTCCGCCGCGTCGCGACACGCATCGGCAACGTGGACAAGATTTTCGAGAAAGGATTCCCGGTGATTCTCCGGCAGGACAGCCAGCACCTCGCTTTGCAGTTTCACCGCAATTGAGCGCGCCGCTTCATAAGTTTTGCGGCCCTTCGGCAGCAGTTTGATGCGATGCGCGCGCCGGTCGCGTTCGTGCGGCTGGCGCTCAACGTAGCCAGCGCGTTCCATTCGTTCGAGCAAGGACGCGACGGTGTTTGGATCGCTCGACATGAGGCGCGCGAGTTCACGCTGCGTCAGTCCTTTCACGTCGCCTTCGAGCAACGTGCGCATGACAGTAAACTGGTCGGGGGTCAGATCGAGATGGGCGATGCGGCGGCGAAATGCCTGGTTCAATCCGTACCAGGCGCGGCGCAACAGTGGCGGCAGGCGGCGGCGCGTCGGCGAATCGATCGGCTCGGCATTTTCGTTTCGACTCGCAGACATGGCGTCAACTCGGCTGCGATTTGTTCATCTCCGCGATCTTCTTTTCGAGCTCCGCAAGGCGGTGCAATAACTCGGGCAGACGGCGGACACCGATGTATTGGCGCTTGGCGTCCTGATCGGGACACGCGGGTGTGCCCAACCATTTCTCGCCGTCCGGAATGTCGTGCATCACCCCCGACTGTCCGGCGACCGTGACTTGATTTCCGATCTGCAAATGGCCGGCAATACCAGCTTGCGCCGCGATAATCGTGAAATTGCCCAGCTTCGTACTCCCCGCGATTCCACATTGGCCCACGAGCAGGCAATTTTCTCCCACAACGACATTGTGCGCGACCTGGACAAGATTATCGATTTTCGTGCCGCGGCCAATCACGGTGGAGCCGAGCGCCCCGCGGTCGATGCATACGTTCGCGCCAATCTCCACGTCGTCGTGAATGATGACGTTGCCGATTTGCAGCACCTTTAAATGCTGGCCTTGATCGAAGACGTAGCCGTAGCCATCCGAACCAACGACCGAGCCTGCGTGAATGCGGACGCGATGGCCGATTTGCGAACGCGCGTAAATGACGACGTTGGGAAACAGCCGTATGTCGTCGCCCAGTTGTGAATCATCCCCGATGTGATTGCCGCCGAGCAACGCCGTGCGCGCGCCGATCTTCACTCGTTCGCCAATCACGCAATGCGGCCCAATGTGCGCGGTCGAGTCAACTTGCGCGGATGTGGCAACAACAGCAGTTGGATGAATGCCCGTTGCAAACTGCGTCTCCGGAAAAAACAGCGGCAGCACTTTCGCGAACGCGACGCGCGGGTTCTTCACGCGCAGCAGTGTTTTCTTTGAGGAAGCAACGCCATCACCAACAAGAATCGCCGAGGCGCCGCTCTGCTCCGCCTTCGCCAGGTATTCGGCGTTCTCCGCAAACGTGAGATGTCCCGCCTGCGCGCGGTCCGCGGGAGCGAAACCAGTCAGTTGCACCGAGCCGTCACCGGCCACCTCGGCTCCGAGTTGTTGCGCCAGTTGTGCGGCTGTGAAAGTGGGCATGATCAGATACCGCGATGATTGATGATCGTGTTCTTCGCGCCAAGCACGATGACGCGCGGCTCCCAATTCTTTGACTGCGTTTCATCCACGACGGTGAAGCTCATAATGGTGAGCAGGTCTCCGATCTTGCCGAGATGCGCCGTTGCGCCGTTGAGCACGAAATCACCGGAGCCGCGCTCGCCTGCGATGAGGTAAGTCTCGAAGCGGTTTCCGTTGGCCATGTTGCTGCACAACACGCGCTCGTAGGAAACGAAGCCGACTTTATCCATCAGATCGAGGTCGATTGTCAGGCTGCCTTCGTAGTTCAAGCTCGCGCCCGTGACGGTGGCGCGATGGATTTTCGATTTCAGGATGTGAATCTGCATCAGTGACTTGCGGTTCAACGGGTTGGAGTTCAGCCTTCAGGCTGTCTGCGCGAGAACACGCTGAAGCGTGAACTCCAACAATGCGCCGTCGTTGACTCGCAAATGTCGCGGAATATAGAGTCCGCGAAATTCCAGGCAATCAAAGTTTAACAGGGACACTCAACGCACAGCTTTTATGAGTCGAAAAATTCGTTACGGGATGGTGGGCGGCGGTCGCGGGGCATTCATCGGCGCGGTGCATCGCATCGCTGCCGCGATGGACCAGCAGATCGATCTCGTCTGCGGTGCGTTTTCGTCGGACCCCGAACGTTCGCGTTGTTCTGGCGGCGACTTGTTCCTTCCTCCGGACCGCTGTTACGGAACGTTCGAGGAAATGATCAAAGCAGAGGCAAAGCGCCGCGCCGATGAGCGAATGGACTTCATCGCGATCGTCACGCCGAATCACGTGCACTTTCCGCCCGCGAAGATGGCGCTGGAAAACGGCTTTCACGTTTTGAGCGACAAGCCGGCGACGTTGAACCTCGCCGAAGCGAAGAAGCTCGCTGAACTCGTGAAGAAAACCGGCCTGCTCTATGGCCTCACGCACAACTACACCGGCTATCCGCTCGTGAAGGAGGCGCGCGACATGGTTCGCGCGGGCAAACTCGGGAAGATTCGCAAAGTCGTCGTTGAATATCCGCAAGGCTGGCTCGCGACCCGTCTTGAAGCCACAGGGCAGAAGCAGGCGGCATGGCGCACTGACCCGAAGCGCAGCGGCGCCGGCGGTTGCGTCGGTGACATCGGCACGCACGCGGAGAATCTCGCGGAGTACATTACCGGTTTGCAGATCGAAGAACTCGCCGCCGACATCACCTCCTTCGTCAAAGGCCGCAAGCTCGATGATGATGCGAACGTGCTCTTGCGCTTCAAAGGCGGCGCGAAGGGCGTGCTGCACTGCTCACAGATTTCCGTCGGCGAGGAGAACAACTTGAACATCCGCGTTTATGGTGAACTCGGCGGACTCGAATGGCACCAGCGTTTCCCGAACACGATGCACGTGAAGTGGCTCGACCGTCCGCAGGAAACTTATCGCACCGGCCTCGGCTACCTCGGTTCAAACGCAAAGACGGCTACCCGCACTCCACCCGCGCACCCAGAGGGTTATCTCGAAGCGTTCGCGAATATTTACAAAAACTTCGCCAACGCCATCCGTGCGCGCATTGACGGCAAGAAACTCGCAAAAGACGATCCGGCGAACGACTTTCCCAAGATCGAAGATGGCGTCCGCGGCATGGCTTTCATCGAAGCGGTCGTGGCCTCATCGAAGAAGAACGCGGCGTGGACAAAACTGAACGTATGATCGGGCGTGTGCGTCAACGCACAGCTTTTCAATTCAACTTCGCCAATTCGTTCTTCACCAGTTGCACGAGCGGCTTCACGGTTTCACGATTGAAGGAGAACTTGCACCCCGCCGCCGCAAACAGTTCCGGGAGTGGGCGTGAATTGCCGAGCGCGAGCGCGCGCTGGTAGTTCTCCAGTGCTTCGCGTTTGTTGCGCCTCGAGTTCGCCCACACCTGCAACGCGCCCAGTTGCGCGATGCCGTATTCCACGTAGTAGAACGGGTGCAGGAAAATGTGGAGCTGGCGATGCCACAGGTTCGCGCGCACGTCTTCGTAACCGCTCCAGTCCACGTCGCCGCCGAAACGATCCATGAGCGCGAGCCACGCGGCGCTGCGTTCGGCGCGCGTGTGATTCGGATGCGTGTAAATCCAGTGCTGGAAGGCGTCCACAGTGGCAATCCACGGGAAGATGGAAACGATGCCTTCGAGGTGCGTGCGGCGCGCGCGGTTCGCGTCAGTGGCGGAATAGAACTCTTCGAGGAACTCGTTGCCGAGCAGTTCCATGCTCATGGACGCGACTTCGCAAAACTCGATTGGTGAGCCGCGGTAAGCGTAAAGAGGCTCATCGCGCGTGGCCAGTGCGTGAAAAGCGTGCCCGGCTTCGTGCAGCATCGTCTCCACGTCACGCTGAAGGCCGACGGCGTTCATAAAAATAAAAGGCAGCCTGGATTCGGGGAGCGTTGATTGGTAGCCGCCGGGGGCTTTGCCTTTGCGATTATCGAGGTCGAGCAGGCGTTTCTGCTGCATGTTTCGGAATCCATCACCCAATCCGCTGTCCATTTGATCGAAAATCTTCTGCGTGCGATCGACCATCTGATCAACTTTTTCGAACGGACGCAATGGTGGCCGGTTCAGCGGATCGACCGCGAGATCCCACGGACGCAACGCAGAAAGTTTCAATTGCCCGCATCGCACGGCTTGAAGTTCACGTTGCAGCGGCACGACTTCCGTTTCAATCGCCTCGTGAAAAGCGAAGCAGTCTTCCGGCGCATAATCGAAACGCCCGCGTGCCTTGAAGGCGTAATCGCGATAGTTCGCAAAGCCGGCGTTCTTCGCAATCGCTTCTCGCACCTTCAGGAGTTGATCGAAGATGTCCTCAAACTTCTCACGCTCCTGTAGCCGCCGTTTCGCGACGAGTTCCCATGCTTCCTGGCGCAACGGACGGTCCGGCTCCTCCAGATACTTGCCCATCTGCACGAGCGTCTTTTCCTCGCCGCGGAAATTGACCGTGAGCGAACCGGAGAGCTTCTGATATTGCTGCCCAAGCTTTGCTTCCTCAGTTTCGAGCGGAACATTTTCAGGGCGGAACAGCTCGACGTGGAGATTGGTATCACGATCGAACACCTCATACCGACGCTTCGGCAATTGCGTGCGAAGCGGTTGCGCCAGATATGCCTGCTCCAGCTTGAATTGCCGCGGCTTGATCTGCGGCTCGACATTTTCGACGAAGTACAGGTAAGCCTTTTCCGCCTCGGCGCTGTCCGTGTGGCAGGTCATGGCGATGTAGCGCTTGGAGCTTTCCTCATCGAGCGCCGCGGAGAGTTCGCTCCAATCGATTAACGCGCGTTCGAGTTCCGCAACAGACTTCACCGAGCCAAGCGTCTGTTCCACCGCGTCAAACAGTGGCGCAATCTGGTTCCAGTCGCCGAGATCAATTTGTGCAGGCAGCAGCTTTCTCGACGTGTGCGCGGGCAACTCTCCAAACGGCAACAAATTCATGCGGCCACAATGCGGCCAAACGGACAAAAGACAAAAGATTTGAGTGCCGCGCCCCGCTGGCGCACTCTTTTGAGCATGTGGCTTTGCGAGCAGGAGCAGATCATTCTCCGGTATCTTGAGCACGTGGACGAAGCGGGCGCCTCTCCGCGGGAAATCTGCCGCAAAGCCTGGACAAAGGACGCATGGAAGGACGACGAGCGCTGGGCTTATCCTTATCTAGGCAGTCTCAAGGACAAAAAACTAATCGAAACAACTCCCGCTGGCTTTTACCGCATTCCGCCGCCGGAAGAGGAAGACGAGAAGAAAAACAAGAACCCGTTCAAGTGAGTCCTCGGGAACGCCGGCGTGGCGGTAATTGGAAATGAAGCCAAACACCCCCCGGCGAGACGCCCGCACCCCCGGGAGGCAGGAAAACGGCGTGTCCGATTGGAGGCCACTCCGAATATTTCTGTCTCGATCAGATCGTCCTCCGTGACCAAATCCCTCCTGTTCGCGCACGGCAACGCACCTTCACGGCGAGCGTCGCGGGCGCCAATCGTTTCTTCCATTTCGAGAAGATTTCATTGGGCCACGCTTGTTTCGCAGCGCCTCCGGAAAATTCTGGCCCAACACCTGCGGCATTTCCTACATGCAGTGTTGGCGTGCTCAGCATGGGAATCGCGTGGGATGTTTCTTGTCACCGCTGCACCAACATGGGACAACAGACTGAAGGTATGAACCCTCCAAATTTTTATCGGCAAGTGTTTTGTCTCGCAGTCGCGTGCGCGATCACCGCTATCGGCGGCCTGGGCGCGGCGGAGATCAATCCATCGCCGCCGCAGATCATCGGCAGCAAAACCACCAACGGCGAGCCGCGCCTGGTGTTTCCGTATCCGGCCGCGCAGCGGTATGACATTTTCAGCGCGGCCAGTGTCACCGATCTATTTTTGCCAGACACCAACTCAGGAAGATTTCTCGGTCCGACATGGATCGTTACGAATGGCGGGCCGATGCGGTTCTACAAAGTGAGCGCCACGCCGATGAGCAGCAACGATCTGTTCGTGGCGACGGTCCTCAACCGGCTGACCTACGGTCCCACACCTGACGACATCGACCACATTCGCGCTATCGGCCCGCAAGCATTCATCGACGAGCAGATGGCAGCGGAAGCCATCAGTGACACGATCAATACCGATGTGCCGCTCACGAATTCGCCTCCACCTCCGCCGCCGTTGACGAATTGGATTCGCAGATCGGTTAGCGGAACGACCACGGGGACCAACATGGCCATTTATATGAGCGCAGCGGGCCGCGTTTATCTCGACAACGTCGTGCTCGTGATGGGGACGAATGCCGACACAGGCCCGAACCTTCTCCTCAACGGTGACTTCGAGGAGACGCCTTTGACGAACAACTGGTTTCGCGGCAGCGCCATCAGTGCGAACGGCACAATGATCACAAACAGCCCGACGGTGGATGGCCAGGCCGCGTCCGGCACGAACTGTCTGTTGCTCACCGCAAGTGCCGGCACGACGACGATCACGAGCGGGTTGTGGCAAGGCTTTCAGACCAACGGCAGCAACAACCAGAGATACACACTGAGCTTTTCGTATTTGCCGGTGCCGAACCAGGGCACGAACGTCCTGACCGTGCGCCTTTCGGGCAGTTCGACAACGAATTATGTCACTCTGCCCACGGCACCGGCAACCCCTCCGGCGGCGCCCCCGGCCATCAGTCCAGTCTATGCAAGGCTCACAAATGCCACGGCGACGCTGGATGACCTGCGCGCGTGGCACGTGTATCGCGCCATTCACAGCAAGCGGCAACTGCAGGAAGTGCTGGCGCAATTTTTCCAGAACCACTTCACGACGCAGTACCAGAAGACGCAGGACTATTTCGACAACGGCTTCAACGTCGGCGTCTATACCAATGACAATGTCCGTTACGCCATCGCTCTCGATCTCCACTGGCGCGAGCACAACAAGTTCCGGCAGGCGCTGCTCGATCCGAACTGCACGTTCTACGACCTGCTCAAGATCAGCATCGAGAGCGAGGCGATG
>JGI10216J12902_101017231_pt1 | contig 11058 bp, 10 predicted proteins | sample KanNatreferecore_FD_12902 | JGI IMG/M metagenome (IMG submission 12902)
TCCCACGCGAGCTCGCGATCGCCAAGCTGGGTGAGGCGCGGGTGCGTGCATGTGTGCGAGCCGATCTCCCAGCCCGCGTCAGCAAGCTCGAGCAGCTCAGACCGTGACAAGGGCAGCATCTTGTGCTCGTGCTCCGTTCCCAGCCATCTCGCGACCCCGTCCCATGACGCGGGGCGGCCGGCGTCGACGAGCGCCGTGGGCACGAACACCGTCGCCACGAGCTGCCGCTCTTGAAGGAGAGGAAACGCGCGTTCGAGCACGGACCGGAACGCGTCATCGAACGTGATCGCGACGGTCTGGCGCGCGGGCGGCGAGGTGACCGCCTCGGAAAACGTCGTGAACTCGAACGCGTGGTCGAGCAAGAAATCGAGCTGGCGTGCAAAAGCGCCGGGCGTGACCGAAAGGTCAGCCGGCCAGGTTTCGTCGACGGCGTGATAGCAAAGCACGAGGACGTCGGCGCGTCGCTTCTGATACATCGGTTATCGGATGTTTCGACCGGCGAGCCGGCGCCGGAGCTTGATGGTCCGCTTGGCGACCGCGCGCAGGTCTTCGATGACGCCAATCCGCGATTTTCTGAACAGCGGTACAGCGACCTCGACGGGACCGAATTTGCGCTTGTAGTCACCGGCGCCTCCGAAGTCGAAGACGCCCACGCCGCGCTCGCGCCACTGCCGTATCGCGGCCCACATCAGCAGGTCGTTCGGTCGGAGCGATTGATACCGCCGCCAACTCGCACCTCCCCAGAAGTACGCCATCCTCCCATGCCCAGGATAGATGCCTGTCGCAATCGATTCCCCGTCGGAGTTGCGTGCCCGCAACAGGAGAAGGCGGTTCGTGGGCTCGACACGACGAACGAGCTCGCGCACGAGCTCCAGGCTGTAAGGCGGTTTAAGGGATTGCTTCGCGAAGACGTCGCGGAGCTGCTCGTAGTACTCGTCCGCGAACGCTTCCCCGCCCGCCTCCTCGACGACGACGCCTGATTTCTCGGCCTTCCGGATCGCCGTGCGGCAAGTCGACTTGAAGCCGTCCCAGATCTCGTCCTCGCTCGCGCGCAGGTCGAGCTCGAACGTCTTCTTCGGCTGGACGGTGAACCCCAGGCCGTCCGCGTCGGCCCCGGTCAACGGCCGATCGCGAAACTCGAGATGCAGGCAGCCGAGCGACCCGAAAGCGAAATTGACAAGCCCTTCGACGAGGTCGCGGCCGGCCACCGGTTCGACCCGGTTGAAGCCCATGTACCCGGTCGCCCACCCCTGGAACGGGCTGCCGAGCATGCGAATCGCGAAGCGGCGCGTGAGCAGCCCCGTGAAATACGCAACGGTTCGCGTTCCGTCCCGGACCTGCGCCACGCACGGCTCGGCGCCCTGGGTCGCCTCGACGAACTGAAGCCACTCGCGTGTCTGGAAGACGTTCCGGTCGTCGAGCGCATCGACCTGCGACCAGTCGACCTCGGTCGGGTTCAGCCGATGAAAAGCGAGCTTCGTCACGCGCCTCCTAAGGGTCGTCAGCCGCGGTTCAACCGCGTCGACTGGGACGTGACCGAACCCCCGCCCAGGCGGCGGTTGTCCGACTGCAGCAGCGATGTAGGCTCAGAGAGATGCGCATCATGAGTCTCATGTATCACGACGTGCGCCCGAAGGCTAGTGAGTCGCAGACGGGCGCTGATCGTGTCGAGGACTGGTACGCCCTGACGCCCGACGGCTTCTCGTCTCACCTCGACGCGATCGCGACGTCGCCGTTGACGCCCTCGGTCGTCACGGACGGAGGAGGGCCCGACCGCCTTTTCCTGACCTTCGACGACGGCGAGATCTCGGCGATCGACACCGTCGCGCCGATGCTGGAACGACGCGGCTGGCGCGGGCACTTCTTCGTCGTCAGTTCGTGGATCGGCAAGCCGGGGTTCCTCACCGACGAGGATTTACGTGCGCTCGTTTCCCGGGGCCACATCGTTGGCGGCCACGGTCACATGCATCCGATCATGACCGAGCTCGACGAACCGGCGATTCGCGACGAATGGCGAATGAGTCGCGAGATTCTGGAGGAGATCCTCGGCCAGGCAGTCACGGTGGCGTCCGTGCCGACAGGCCACTACACGGCTCCGATCGGTCGACTTGCGATCGAGGCCGGATACCGTCAGCTCTTCACCTCGGAACCGTGGCTCAAGCCACGTCCGCTCCTGAGCGGGACGATCTATGGTCGGTTCATGGTCCGCAGGGGAACGACGGCAGAGAGCGTTGCCGCCTTTTGCTCCTTCTCGCGGCCGGTCCTGGCGCGCCAGCGTCTCGCGTGGGAAACCCGCAAGGTCCTGAAGACGACGATGGGCAAGCATTACGAGGGCTTTCGGCGCGCGGTCATCGCACGGCTTTGATCCATCGCGTCGGCGATGAACACTGCCACGCGGTCGGCCTCGCGCTCGAGCGTGTGCGCCCGGGCAAGCGCCAACCCCTTCTCGATCAGGCGATCCCGCAGGTACCCGTCGCCGGCGACGCGTTCCACAGCGGCGACGACCGCCTCAAGATCTCCGGGTGGAACCATCACCGCCGCCTCGCCGCCGTCGAGCGCAGCAGACACGCCACCGACATCGGTCGCGACAACGGGGGTCGCCGAAGCCAGCGCCTCGACTAGCACCTGGGGGACCCCTTCAGTCAGCGAGACGTGCAAGAAGACGTGCGCCTTGCGATAGAGCTCGAGCAGCTCGCTCCCGAACGGGACATAGCCGCGAAACACGATCCAATCGGCGAGCCCGAGCTCCTCTGCGCGCCGATGCACGGCGGGCTCCATTGCACCCCGGCCGACCCAGGTGAGCCGGTAACGGCCGCCCGAGCGGGCATTGAGTTGGGCAAGCGCGTCGAGAACGAGCATCGGGTTCTTCTCCGGCTCCACACGACCGACGATGAGGACCTCGATGGTCCTTCCCCAGTCCCGCCCCGGTGCCCCGGCCGCAACGTCCGACTCCCGGACGAGCGAGACGACGATGGGCAGCGGCGGTGTCCCCTTCCGGTAGCGGCCGGCGATGGCGCTTCCGACAGCCGTCAATCGCAGTCGGCGCGCGAGAAGCGCGTACGAGGCCTCTAGCGCGCGGATCCCGCCGAGAATCGGCATCCACGCGCTGCTCGGAAGGCGGCTCCGATAGTACGCAACCGTGTCTTGCCGTACGCCGAGCACTACTGTCCGGCCGCGCGCAAGCGCCATGGCCACGAGCGCGAGCGCGAAAGGGTGCGGACCGAACGCCCAGACGACGTCGACTTCGTCGAGGCCCGTCCACATTGCCCGAAGCGTCCTGCCGGCGGCTCGCGAAACCCGTGCGAGCTCGGCGAGCGAGGGGTAGTGCGGCAGCCGAATGAGGCGAACGCCTTCGGGCAGCTCGTAGTCCGACCGCTCACGAGCTTCGACTGCTCTCCCGAACAGCGCGACTTCGCGGAAGCGCGCGCCGACCTCGCACGCGAAGAGGAGAAACGCCCGATCGGTCGAGTATCGGAGCCCCTCCGGAGTTTCGACGATGCGGTAGACGTCGTCGACGTACACGCCGAGTCTCGCGTCAAAAGACTGGCGGCTCTCTAGGGCTTCGCGCTCGCTCGTAGGTGTTCGCGCGCGGCTAGCCATCCAGGCTCGCGTCCGCGGCCCGGAGTGCGAGCTCGATCGTGATGATGCGCCCAAGGAGCTCGTCATCCGGAAAGTCGGGCCGCGCCGCTCGTTCGAGCAGCTCTTCGAGTGCAGCCAGCTTGAACAGGCGCCCCGCTCGCATCTCGCTCGGTGTCAGAGCGCCATCCTTCGAAAGCTGCTCGAGTATCGCTCGGCGCGCCGACACAATCCGTTCATCGACCGTCGGACTCGGAGCGAGGATCGGTCGGCCGGTCGTCGTCTGCGTCAGTTTGGTGACAGCCCTGCGGGCAAGGTTGCCGTAGTAGGGCAGGAATCGGTGCAGGTTCGATAGCCGCCACGGCTCTGCCGGCCCACCCGTCACAGTGCCGATCGCTGCGATTCGCTCGTCGAGTGCAGCAATCATGTGGCGCATCAGGCGATGATTATTCCGATGACGATAATCCGTCGAAAATGCGCCTACGAAGACCGGACGAAAGTAGAAGGGTAGCTGTGGTTCGATGTAGGCGCCTGCGGCTGACAGATAAGCGCCGAAATGCCCGGTGATCTTATAGGCGTACATCACATCGAGTTGCGTCGTATTACGTTCAGAGGCATACGGAGACGCCCATGCAACCATACGTTCTTCGAGATCGGATCGAACCTCATCGGTGGGATCCTCGACGAGGACCGACATATCCATCGGGTGCAGCAGCCGCATGTCCACCCAATTGTCGAGGTTGACGCGACTTGTCTTCCCCGCGTTCAAGAACTCTTGTTGCCAGGTGAAGTTGCGGAAATGCTCACCGCCTCCGCCGATCAGTAGCGAGCGGCTCAGCCAAGTCTTCTCTCGATGAGCCCACAAGACCCTCGCCAGCTGGAGAACGTCCAAGTGGCCATCTGACCACGCGACGCTCGTCGGGAGAATCGATCCGATGACTTGGGGCCAGTCGCCCGGCAGCTTTACCTGAAACCATTCCCAGCCGCCGAGCTCTGCGATGCGCTTTGCAATCCTGACGTCGAGGTTGTCGTCATTGCCAGTAGTCGTGCTTCGAAAGTCGACGCCGGCCCTTCGAAGGAGCAATGCCAGCAGTCTCGTATCGAACCCGCCCGTGAGATCGGCCCACGTGCCACGATCGGGTCCGAGGACGTGAGCGTACGTCGCGCACGCGACATTGCAGCAGTGGCGAACGGCTTCGACCAGGTTCATCTTCGCGACAGCGCCGTCCACCTCCGGGCGCCAGTACGTCTCGTATCGAGGGCCGCTCGCCCCGAATACAAGTCGCGAGCCAGGATCGACTCGCGCGATCCCTTCCCAATTCGTCACTCTGCCGAAGTGGTAGCCCGCCCGCAAAAAGATCTTGATTCCGAGCTCGCTCGGTGTCGCGCGGAGATAGTTGGCGAGGACGAGCGCAGACGTCGCGACGTACGTCTTCCCATCCCGGTGAGCGAAATAGACGGCAAACATCCCGAATGAGTCGGTCCCGACCGCGACCTCATCGCTGTCAGAGTCATATGCAATCCATCCGAACTGCCCCTCCAGCCTTTCAAGATCGTGGGGCTGAACGGCCGAGTCGCCGTCGCGGATGCCGGCGGTCACGACCCATGAGGAACTGGTCGGCGGAGATGGAGTCGTATCCGGCTCCACGCCCAGCTCCATCGCCCGCGCGTGTTCGCCGGCCGACGCCCGCCGGAGGATGCTCTCACCCCGTAGCGACCTGTAGACGGTGGCTAGCTCATCGACCTCGCTCTCCTCGACAACTGCGCGGCGATCGTGGGCAATGACGGCGATGAGTCCGGGCATACGCTGGCAAATCCTCTGGGCTGCGGACCGAGCCTCAGCCTTTGAGCAGAAGCCGGTCGACCGCGGACCCCAAGCTCTGGACGACGATATCGGCCCGCGATGGGGAACCCGGTTCACCAATTCTGATCGTCATGCATCCTGCGGCGCGCCCCGCCTCGACATCTGTCTCCGAGTCGCCGATCATGACGCTGCGCGTGAGATCCAGCTGATGCCTTTCGGCCGCCGCAACCAATAACCCCGGGGCCGGCTTTCGGCAGGCACAAGCTTCGTCGATGTCGTGCGGGCAGTAATAGAAGTCGGCGATCGAAGCGCCGCAACAGCGAAGATCGCGCTGGATCCGTTGTTCGATCTCGCCCACGGTCTGACGGTCGACGAGCCCGCGCGCGATTCCGCGTTGGTTCGAAACGACGATCGGGACGTACGGGCTCGCGTTCAGCCGCCGTACGGCGTCGCAAGCACCTGACAGCCAGCGAAACGCGTCGACTGAGCGAATGTAGTCGTGCTCGGGAGGTCGCTCGTTCAGGACGCCGTCTCGATCCAAAAACGCTGCACGACGCGTCGTCTCAGGCGGTCGCGAGCTCATGCTGTTCGAGTCGTTCCGCGAAGTAGCCGGTCAGGATGTGGTCGAGGATCATGTGCAGGTCTTCGATCGGGCCGTACTCAGACGAGGGGACAAGCACGTATTCGTCTGCGAGCTCGATCGCCTCGCCACCGTCGAATCCCAGCAACGCGATAACCGTCGCCGCGCGCTCACGGGCATAACGCATCGCTTCGATGATGTTCGGTGAGCGACCGCTCCCGGAAATCGCGATGAGCACGTCGCCCGGGCGGACGAGGTTCACGAGCTGCTCGGCGAACACGCGATCGTAGCCGACGTCATTTGCAAGCGCCGAAAGAAGCGGCATGTTGTCGTTCAGGCTCATCACGCGGAATCGCGGCCGGTTCGGTCCAATAGTGTTCTTGCCGAGGTCGCAGGCCATGTGCGACGCTGTGGCTGCGCTTCCGCCGTTGCCGAAGATAAAGACCTGCTTGTTGTGGCGGTACGCTTGAAAGAGGATCTCGCCCATAGACTCGATCTTGTCAGCCGGCATCTCATCGATGATCTTCTTCAATCCGTCGAGATACTGAGTTACGTACTCGCTGAGAGACGTGTGCGTCATGGCGTGATGTGGACTATTCGGGCGCCGTCGGATTCGAGCCGAATAGGCAACTCGCGTAAGTCTGACATTGCACGCCGGACGGCGGCCTGCTGCTCCTCCGGCACGTAGAAGAGAAGGAAGCCGCCGCCTCCAGCTCCGAGAAGCTTCCCGCCGATGGCCCCCGCTTTCCGTGCTCGCGCATACCATCGATCGATCTTCGCGTTTGTGACGCCCTGTTCGAGCGTCCGCTTCAGCTCCCAATTCTCGTGCAAGAAGTGCCCGAGAAGATCGGGATCCTGACCGTCCCCCAATTGGTCGGCGAGATCGAGCGCGAGGTCGCGCATCTGCGTCAGCGTCTTCGTCAGGCTCGAGCCCTTGGTGATCGTTTCATTCATTCCTTTCAAGACCTTTGCCGCCGCTCGCTGACGTCCCGTGTAGAACATGAGCAGATTTCGCTCGAGCCGGCGTCTCGTCGCCGGCGGAAGGATGAGTGGGTCCCGTCGGACGGATTCTCCAGGACCGAAGCGAAGGAGTTGAAGACCCCCAAACGCGCAGGCGTATTGGTCTTGTTTCCCAATTGGCTTGCGGAGAGCCTCGATCTCGATTCGGCACGCCTCGTCGGCCAAGTCCGTCGCGGACTTCAGGATGCCCTGGTAGGCGAAGAGGGCATTCAACGTCCCTAGGGTCACGGCGCTCGAGGAGCCAAGACCTGTTCCGCGCGAGGGGACATCGGCGATCGTCACGACCTCGATCTTGCGCGGGAGTCCCGCGGCCCGCAATGCCTCACGAACGAGCTCGTGCTTGAGACCGCCGACGTTCGGGACGATTTCGGTCTCGGAGTAACTGACTCGGATGTCGTCCTCGAACCGTTCAGTCACGATGACGTAGACATATTTGTCTATGGTCGTGGAGACAACTGCGCCGCCGTGCTCCGTCGCGAAGCGCGGCAAGTCGGTTCCCCCGCCCACGAAGCTCACGCGCAGCGGCGTCCGCGAGATCACCATGCGCCGACCTCCCTCGACGTTAGTTCTCCCTCCGCCGCGCGAAGCGCTTCGAGCGACCCTATGTCGTGCACATAGCCTGTTGACCGATAGCCGTAGATCGGCTTTCCGGCTCCGAGAACCGCCGGCAAGACATCGTGGCCGAAGTCGGCCGGCCCCTCGATGAAGTCGAAGATCTCAGGACTCATCGCATAGATCCCTGCGTTGACGATTCCTGTGTCACTCCTCGAATCGGGCTTCTCCTGAAACGACGTCACTCGGCCGTCCGAATCGAGCGCAAGGAGCCCTTTCCCCTCGGTTCGATCCGATGGATAGAACGCAAGCGTGACAGTGGCGCGCGTCGCGCGATGCCGCTCGAGGAGGGCTGAGAGACTCGTGTCGGTCACGACATCCCCATAAAGCACGACAAAAGGCGCCGTGAGGAAATCGCGCAGCGGAATGAGCGCGCCCGCGGTTCCGAGCAAATCGGACTCAAATGACGTCCGAACTGCGACGGGAAGCTCGCGATCGGCGAGGAAGTGACGAACCTGGTCAGCATGGTGGTGAAGATTCACCGCGACCTCGTCGACGTCATTCCGCGCGAGATACTCGAGCTGACGCTCGAGGAGCGGCCTGCCGCAGAAAGGCACGAGGATCTTGGGGATCGAGTATGTGAGCGGTGCGAGACGAGTTCCAAGACCAGCCGCAAGCAAGACTGCCTTCATCGACGAACGAACCTCACGAGGCGGCCTTCACGGCCTCCGCATACCAACGATACGTGTCGGCCAGGCCTTTCTCAAGCGATGTCGTTGGGACCCAGCCAAGCCGCTCTTTGATCAGCTGAGAGTCGAGCGCGCTGCGTTTGAGCTCGCCGGCGCGGAGCGGCTCGAAATGCGGCGCCACACTCGTGCCCGCAGCCTGCTGCAGCTCTGCGAGCAGATCGAGCACCGAAACGCCCCCGCCCGTACCAACATTGAACGCGCCCGCCTGGCCACCTTCGGAGGCGACTAGAAATGCCCTGGCAACGTCGGCGACGTGGACGTAGTCCCGAGTCTGCTTCCCGTCGCCGTAGACAGTCGGGGCGCGATCGTGACAAAGCCGGTCACTGAAGATCGCGACGACGCCTGCCTCCCCATGCGGGTTCTGTCGCACGCCGTAGACGTTGCCTAGCCGCAGGATGACGTTCGGCTGCCCGCGTAGGCGCCCCCAGGTACCCACGTAAGCCTCGCCAGCGAGCTTTGAGGCCCCGTACGGTGCAAGCGGTTCGGCAGTCGCGTGTTCCGGGGTCGGAATCGGCGCCTTGTCTCCGTAGAGCGCTCCGCCGGTCGAGGCGAAGACGACTGGCGACCGCACTTCCTTCGCCGCCTCGCATACATGCAGCGTTCCGCGGACGTTGACGTCGAGATCGTGCGAGGGAACGCGTACTGAGACCGTCACGCTGGACTGCGCGGCCAGATGGCAGATCACATCTGGGTCGAACGAACGGATCGCGTGAGAGAGCGCCTCGCCGTCGACGATGTCCATGCGCTCGAGCCGTGCCTGATCGGCGACGTTCGTCGCCGTACCGGTCGAGAGATCGTCGACCACCAGTACGTCGTATTCGCGAGCGAGAAACGCGTCGACGACATGCGAACCGATGAACCCAGCCCCGCCGGTCACGACCGCTCTCGGTTTGCGACGCACCGACGCCATTACACAGCCAGAGTGCCTCGCGCGTGTGGACGCGCCGGAGAGGGTTTCGCACGCCGGGCGTCCTTGCTCGCAGCCCACAGTGACTCGTACAGGTCTTCGAGGCGCCTGACGAGGACCGAGACGTCGAATTCGCGCTGTTGCCGTTCATGGCCAAGGTCACCCATGCGCCGTCGTTTCTCCGGGTCGCGGAGAAGCTCGGCGATTGCTCCCGCGAGCCCGGTGACGTCTCGGCGACCGACCAGCAGGCCGTTGACGCCGTGCTGTACGACCTCGGCCGTCCCACCTACGTCCGTCGCAACCACCGGCAAGCCGGCAGCCATGAACTCGACAATCGACGCCGGAGTTCCTTCGTAGTCGGAGCAGTTCACCGCGATATCGAGTGCGAGCAGGAAATCGGGGATCCTGGCCGCGTCCCAACGCCCCAGAAGAGAGACCGTCTCCTCGAGACCTAGCTCGACGATGAGACGGCGCAAGCGAGGCTCTTCGGGCCCTCTGCCGACGATGAGCACCCTCAGCCCGGGAAACTCTGCGGCAAGCGGAGCGGAGGCTTGGATGAGCACCTCGTACGCCTTTTGGGCGCGAAGGCCCCCGACGGCTCCGAGAACCGGCACTTCGGCAGGGATCTGTAGATCCTTCCTTAGATCGATCGAGCCGTTCGATGGCGAGTGCAGCCCGAAAGCCCAGGGCGCGATCGGAAGCACGCGGATGGTGACCGGGTCGATTCCTTCGATCTCGATCATGCGGCGGCGATCTTGTTCGGAGACAGCGAGAACGACGTCCGCCGCCCGTGAAATCAGCTCGCGGTCCAGGAATCGTCGCAGAGGCTGGCCTTCGTACGACCATGTGTGCTCGTTTGCGATCACCACCGGCACTGCTGCCAGGCGGCCGAGGATCGCAGCCCAGACGTTCGACCCGAACTTGTGCGCATGGAGGACGTCCACACGCCGTCGGCGCAAGAATGAGATGAACGGTGACCACGCCCAGATCGACGCCATCGACGCGCGGTCGAGCTCGTACGTCGCAACGCCCGTTGCCGTCAGGTCGTCCACGCTCGCTCGTGTCTCCGGCGACGTCACGCGCGTCACCCAGTAGGAGCGCTCGAAGCGCGCTGGGTCGAGCCGCATCGCGATCGTCCTGGCCATCAGCTCCGCCCCTCCACCAGCGGAGATCGTGTCGATCATCGTGACAACGTGGAGTCGATCGTTGTTGACTCCGGCCCCTGGGTCGGCCGTTGGTTCACGTCTTCGGATCAGGCGCGCCTTTCAGCTACCGACAAAACGGCCGCTTTGCGCATGACGGGAGTCGCTGCGCCAACTCGCACAAGTAAGAGATTCTCATAGCCAGCAGGTTTAGCCGCAACCACACCCAGTAAAGGCGTCGCCGTCGGATCCGTCAAGTCCCGTCTGTCGCCTCCCAAGCCGCGGCGAAGACTGCTGACTGAGCGGCCGCCGAAGGCGTTATTTACGGTCCTACGCGACCGCGCGGCGCCATCGCCTTGCACCGGCTCCCGCGCCGGAGCCGGTAATCGTGACGCTTCGGGGAAACGAACCGCGGGTTCGCCTTCAGGTTCTGCGAGGCCGCCAACCCCCTCCCCTCGGAATTGACGCCGCCAGACGTGTTGCCCCAGAGACAGTTGCGGTTGGCGAGGTTACGCGCACCACGACCGCAGCCCCACCATGCGCTTATCCCGTAATGGCCGTTGTTGGTGATGATGTTGTTTCTGACGCTTGCGCCGTCGGTTGCGTGGCAGCTTCCGTAGGTGTCGCCCCCGTACAAAACGCCACCCCCGTTGGCGTTGCCATCGACGACGTTGTTCGCGACGACCGCACTGTCCGCGTCGGGGTAGAGCTGCACGCCGAAGCCGGTG
>JGI10216J12902_101991099_pt1 | contig 11058 bp, 9 predicted proteins | sample KanNatreferecore_FD_12902 | JGI IMG/M metagenome (IMG submission 12902)
GTGCCCGTCATGGTCGTCGGCGGAAAGACGCTGGGCATCCGCGGCAACCGGCACACGCGGTATCCCGACCGCACGCCGCTTTCGAACCTGATGCTGGGTCTGACGGATCGGTACGGGGTCAAGATGGAGAAGTTCGGAGACAGCACCGCGGCGATCGATCTGACGACGATCTGACCTGCCATTCCAAAACGATGTAGTGTCCGCCTTCAGGCGGACCGGCGAACTCCGGCTGGAGCGGACACTACACCGAAACGAAACCCGCTAGAAACAAACTTCCTCAGCAGATCGACCGAGCGCGCGCCGCTGGCGCATGCGTTCGGGGCGTCTGCGCTTATTTGTCCGGAACGACCGCGAGACGGTTCTCGACCGTGTAGCCGGTCGCGTTGTTACGGGCGATCTGCTCCGCCTTGGCTTTTTGCGCCTCGGTAGGCACGGACCCGCGCAGCACGACGAGTTTTTTGTCCTGGAACGTGTCGACATCGATCGCGCCCGAGTCGATCGTCTTGTCCGCGACGATCGCTGTCTTGACGTCCAGCGTTTCGACCGCGCCTCTGACAGCAGAGGTATTTTCTTTTGTATCCGTCACGACCCCCTGGGCCGTTTGCGCACAGCCAGCCGCCCCGATGGCCAGAGTGAAAGCGATGCACGCGAATATGGTCCTGTTCATGGTCACCTTCCTGTGGACATCATCGTCCAGCGAAAGGTGCTGCAAGGCGAGGACCAGCTATACGCGCAGTGCGGAGATGGTTACTTCGCCAGCGGATCGGGTCTCAGCTGGAAATGAGCGGCGAGCGGTTTCGTACCCTTGCCGCCTTCGATCAGCCACGGCGTGCGATCGCCGTTGGCTGCCCACAGACCGCGTCCCTTCCATCCGGCTTTGGGGTCGTCGATACGGCCGTCGAATCCCTTCGCGAAGAACCCGATCGGATACGGCACGCGCAGCACTACCATCCGTCCGCCAGCGTACGCGATCAATCCATCATTCAGGTTTCCCGTCGACATCGGCACGTCGTTGCCAAGGCCGAACGTGTTGTGCTGGTCGACCCACGAGTAATAGCTCGACTCGGCGCTGTTCTCGCCGATGCCTCTGAATCCCGGGCCGGGATACTGATAGAAAGACCAGCCCTCGGGACAATGGTCTCCCGTCGCCTTGGGACCGTTGAGCGGTCCTTTGCACTTGCGTCGATCGAAGCTGCCCATGTGGCCGCTGGCGAGCGACACCCAGACCACGCCCTTGCCGTCGATATCGCCGCCGCGCACGCCGAAGCCGGGCAGCGGCACGCGATACACCTCGGCGATCGCGGTTTCGGGAGGATTGGTTCCGGGCGCAAGCCTCACCACGGCGCCGGGAAGACCCTGTGTCGCGCCCCAGATGGATCCGTCAACGGGGCTGGGCATCACGGCATAGAACGGCGAGTTGATGCGGGTGTCCTTCGCTGGATCCGCAGACTGATCGGGCTCGACGTACGCGTCGCGCTTCCCGTTGCCATTGGTATCGAGCACGAGCGCCGTCCACCCCTGCGCCTTCGCGGCGTCGCCGGTCTGATCGAATATTTTTGTATTCACCCAGCCCACGACGGGCCCGCCTCCGCTCGTCCAGAGCGTGTCGTTTGCGTCGTAGCCGAACTGCGGATGATGCGTCGAAAAGCACGTCTCGACGAACGTGTACTTCTTCGTTTTCAGATCGAGCACCGCCACGTGCCTGACCGCGCGCTCCATCGGGAACGCCCTGGCGGACGGATGGTCCGATCCTGCTTTGCAGAACGCCGGGTTCTCGGCGCCGCGCACCGAGGCCGCGAGCCACAGCCTGCCGTCGCGTCCGAACATCGAGTTGTGGTTGTTGACGCGCGTTTCCCAGATGCGCTCGCCACCCCAGTACGCTGACGTCTGAAGCGCGTCGAGTCCCGCGGCGTGCCCCGGACCAAGGTTCAGCGGCATGTTCGTGTCGCGTACAGGGGCGACAAACGTGGTCGCAACGTTCTTGACCGGATCGAGAATCGGCAACGTATCGGAGCTGTACTCCGGCGATCCCACGATCAACCCGTACGCATTGACGGTGGGGAAGCGCCGATCGCTGGCGATCAGGTCGTGCAGGTATTGCTTTTCGTTCATCCAGTCGCGGAGCGTGACAACGATGTTGCGTTCCACACCTTGAGGTCGCGGCGGTTTGGCGAACGGCAGTTCCCCTTTGGCGATCCGATCCGTCCAGTCTCCGTAGTTGGCGAATGCCGTCTCACCCAGATTGTTCAACTGATTGAGCATCTGCGCGCCCGCCTGGCCGGCCTGCACCCTCCGGCGCCACGCCTCGGCCGACGAAGAGAACTTCCCGAACACCTCGGGGATCGTCCTCGTCGACTCTTGTCCCAGCTGATGGCAGCCGATGCAGCCGTTGTTCTTCATCGAGTTGATCCAGTTCAACTGCGTGAGGCGCGCAGGGATGCTGCTTTTTCCGCCGAACTGATCGGCCGCGGGAATCGTGAGCATCGAGTACCAGTAGATCGCTGGGTAGTAGTGCGCCGCAGCCGCCTCACTCGGTGCGGTGACCGCGGCGATGCTGAGGCGCTGACCTGGCTTTGCCGTCACCTTGGCGCTGTCGACGAGGCCGTAGCCGCGCGCCCAGATCTGGTAGCTCGCCGGTGGAAGATCGGGCACGACGAAGCGGCCCAGGTCGTCGGTCACGACGCTCTTGATGTAGCGGACGGGAAGATCGCGGGTCTCTGCTATCACCCAGACGCCCGCTTCCGGTCCTTTGGGGCCTGTCACGACACCGCCGATGTCGTCGTTGTCGATGGCAACCGCGTTCGCCGGCTGCTGGGCAGATGACGTCGCGAACGGCAGGAACGGCGAGAGACCGGCAACGATCGCGAACGCAGTGACGGACGCAAGCCGAAGGTGCTTCATCATGGGCCATATGCTAGCAATCTTGGGGTGGGTGATACCATGCACAACGTGCGGCACGCCATCAGGGGACTCCTGAAAAGTCCAGGCTTCACACTGGTGGCGGTGCTCACTCTTGCGCTCGGCATTGGCGGCGCGACGGCAATGTTCAGCGTGGCCGATGCCGTCGTGCTCCGGCCGCTGCCATACGCCGACGCCGATCGGCTCGTCGTCATTTCGATGAGCGATCGCGAGCGGAACCAGCCATTCGTAGAAATCTCATATCCGGCCTACCGCGAGTGGCGCGATCGCAGCCGCCAGCTTCAATCGATCGCGGCGATGTCTTCGGTGAACGACGAGACGATTCTTACTGGACGCGGTGAACCGCTTCCAGTCGAAGGCCGCTGGGTCACCGGCGATTTCTTCTCCGTGCTCGGTGTCGCGCCCACGCTCGGCCGCGTGCTCCGCCGCGACGACGACCAGCCAGGCGCACCGAACGTCGTCGTCATCAGTCACCGGTTCTGGGCCGACCGGCTGTCCGGCGATCTCGGCGTCATCGGCCAGTCGATCACGCTGGATGGCAAGTCGCACACGATCGTCGGCGTCATGCCGCCCGGCTTCGCGTACCCGAAGGGCGCGCACTATTGGGTGCCCGTCGGTCCCGTCGGCGGAGACTCGTTGCTCGAAAATCGCAGCGTGTTCTGGATGATCGGCCTCGGCCGGCTAGGCCGGCAGTCGAGCGTCGAGGCCGCGCGCGCCGAGCTGACGGGCATCTGGCAGCAGGCGCACAGGCCGTTTCTCAAGCCGGATGGCTACAGTTCGACGTTCACCCCGCTCTCGGACGCCATCTTCGGCTCGACGCGCGCCGCGATGTTCGGCCTGCTCGGCGCCGTACTGCTCGTGCTTCTGATGGCCTGCGCAAATGTCGCGGGACTGCTGCTGGTGCGTTCGACGCGACGGCAGCCCGATCTCGCCGTTCGACAGGCGCTCGGGGCAACACGGAGGCATCTCGCACTCGAAGCGCTCGCAGAAACGTCGCTGCTGGCGATTGCGGGTGGCGTCTGCGGTCTCGTCATCGCCGTTGTTGCGACGCCATTGATCGTGGCGCTTTCGCCAGCCGACGTGCCGCGGCTCGAATTCGTGTCGATGAATGGCCGGGCGTTCGCGTTCGCCGCAGGCGTGTCCGTCCTCGTCGCGTTCGCATCGGCGCTTGCCCCGATTTCACTGGTCCGTCGCAAATTGCTCGCGGATATCCCTCGCCATTCGACCCATCGCGTCATTGGCGGGCGCACGCGCACGGGCTCGATGCTGGTCGTCGCGGAGATTGCGATCGCCGTGATCGTGGTCGTGGCCGCAGGTCTCGTGGGGCGGAGTTTCGTCAAGCTCAGCGGGGTGCCGCTCGGTTTCACTCCGGATCGTCTGCTCACGATCAGGATCACGCCCAAAGGGACGCGCTACGAGAACACGCCCCGCGTCAGCGCCTTCTACCAGCAACTCCTGGAACGTGTGCGCCATCAGCCGGGCGTGTCCTCGGCCGCGGCGATCACGATTCGGCCGCTCTGGAGCACGGTTGGATACGATTCGCCATTCACCGCGGAAGGGCAGTCCGAACAGCTGGCGCGCCGGAATCCGCACCTGAACTTCCTGGCGATCAGCGCCGATTATTTCCAGACGATGGGCATTCAGCTCAGGCAAGGGCGTGCGTTCACCGATCGCGACGCTGCCGGCCAGCCCGGCGTGGCGATCGTGGGCGAGTCGCTCGCTGCGCGCGTGTGGCCCGGACAGAGCGCGATCGGCAAACGTCTGATGATGCCGATGCCAGGCAACACGTACCACAAGAGCTGGCTCACCGTCGTCGGCGTAGTGGCGGATGCGCGGTATCGCGAGCTGCAGGCGACTCGGCTCGACGTCTACATGTCGCATCTTCAGGCTGACACTCCGCTCGGCTATCTCGTCGTCAGGGCAACAGGAGAACCCGCGGCCCTGACGCCGGCGATTCGCGCCGAGGTGCGCGATCTCGACAATGACGTCGCCGTCACGGAAGTGGCGTCAATGGATCAGGTCGTGTCGCAGGTGCTAGGTGCGCCACGATTCACCGCGAGCGTCTTCGCCATGTTCGGGTTCGTCGCGCTGTCGCTGGCTGCGCTGGGTGTGTACGGGCTGATGGCGTACTCGGTGACGTGCCGCACGCAGGAAATCGGCGTGCGAATGGCTCTCGGTGCGAACGTGGCGGACGTCGTCAGGCACGTTGTCGGTTCGATGACGTGGTTGACGGTTATGGGCATTGCGGTCGGGCTCGGAGCCGGCGCGATCCTGGTGCGCCTGCTCCAGGGGTTGTTGTTCGGCGTCGAGGCGACGGATCCAGTGACGTTTCTTCTTGCCCCAGTGGTCATCGCCGTAACCGCTGCGCTTGCCTGTTTGCTGCCAGCCCGGCGTGCGGCTCGTGTAAATCCCCTCGTTGCACTGCGATCCGAATAGGTTGGGTGTGATGACGCAGCGAATGTCCCTGGTGCTCGTTGGCGCACTCGTGTTCCTTGCGGCGCCGCTCGTCGAGCGTGCGGCAGCGCAGGAACGGCCAGGCCCCGTCGCAGAGTTCGCGGGCGGTTGGGTCGGATTCGCAGACGACGGGGTAGTGAGCGAGGGGCTTGTGGGGGGAGCACTTCGCCTGCATCTCACTCCTCGAATCAGCATTGGACCTGAAGTTCTTTACCTGAGCGGCAACAATCACAGCCACCTCGTCATCACAGGCAATCTGACGTGGGACCTGCTCGCGCCGAGCAACGGCAGGCCGCCTTCAGTCACGCCGTTCGTCGTCGTCGGTGGGGGATTGTTTCAGACGCGCGAGCAGTTCCCTTCAGGTTCCTTTACCTCAAACGAGGGTGCGTTCACCGCGGGCGGAGGTGTAAGGGCGCGTGTCAGCGATCGCGTCACCATTGGAGCGGATGCCCGTGTGGGCTGGGAACTGCACGTTCGCGTCAACGCGCTCGTAGGCGTGCGGTTCGGACGTTAGTCAGCGGTTGTCCGCGTCGCGTGCTAAATGTCACCTGTCACCGCCGCGCAGGCGAGCGATTGGAATCCGCTTGCCGCCTGTGCGATCACTCTTGGATTCTCGAGCGCGAGCAACAGCGCGCGTGACAAATCCAGAACGCCAACTCGCGTACCCATTTCCTCGAAAGCGGTGACGACTCCCGACGTTGCACCCCGGACCGTATCGAGGACGACGGTCAGTTGTGTCAACTTGCTTGTGCCCGTTTCGCAATGGGTCTTGCATTCCCGCACATCGTAGGCGTGCTGGCCGCGGCAGACGAGCGGACGAACCTCGTAGATGGAACAACGGCCGCCGGTAAGCAGGCCGCATGGCGGTTTCGCGGCCGGTGGAGCGACATCCAACTGGGCCTCCACGTGTGATGTCAGCCGCGTTTTGAGCGCATCGATTCGATCGGCAGGCCAGGCCTGCACCTGATCGAGAATCCGCGCCAGCTCAGGGAGGGTCACGAGCACTCGAGGTACGTAGCAGCAGTACGCACAATCGGCGCCGCACGCGACCTCTCCCAGTTGAGCCATCGCGAAGAGGTGCTCCATGCGATCCTCTGCCGCCTTCGTCACATCCTCGGCGATCTGCCGGAGCGGGATCGTTCTCCGGCGCATGCTCTTGACCGTCAGCGCGTGCGCCGTCGCGCTCGCTTCGCGCGCAACGGCCAGACGGAGATGGTCGGTGTCCATGGCTGCCGAGGACCTTATCATTTCTCGCTCGGCCCTGGCCTATTTCGCTTTCACTTGAGGCGTCTTGCCGAAGCCGACGTTCAGTCCGATGAGCGAAATGAGCGGCTTGCTGCCGGCAATCTTCTTGAAGTCCTGGCCGAAGGTTCCGTAAAGCGACAGGTCTGCGTTGATCCGGTATTCGAGCATCCCGGCAGTGCGATTGGAGTTCACGCCCTCCTGTGTTTCGCTATCGCCGCCCCTTCTGCGCACCGTTTCCAGCGAGAGGGACAACTCTGTGTTGGGCTGCCATACGATTCGGCCGCCGAAGTCCCACGACGCATCCTCGTCGGGCTCGCGCAGGGCGCGGACCACAGCAATCGCGTCGAACGTGGCCCGGCAATTGTCGGGCTCGCCGCATGTCAGGAATCGGTAGGTCGGCGTGACCCAGACACCCCAGCGTCCGTCCTTTACGGTCGTAAAGTCGTCGCCGGGAAAATCCCAGATTTTGCCTGCGGCGACGCTCAGGATGAACCCGATTCGCTGCGCGTCGAGCGCCTGAATCGCGAGCGCCGTCGTCTGCGCTTCCGCTTCGAGTTTGTCGATCGGCAAGCCCTTGCTCAGCGCGTCGAGGATCTTGTCATGAATGCCGGCGAGCTCTGCCACGAGTGCTCCCAGCTTCGGATTGAAGCGTCCGTTCATCAGATTCGAACGGACGCCGATGCCGACCCTTGAACCTGAGGGATCTACGGTCGACCCTTCCGTCGCCTTCATCGGCGTCGTGGCTACGGACATCGACAGGCTGTGGATGGCGCTCATGAGTCCAGGGCTCTGGTACTTCTCGAACGTCAGTTCCGGATGGTAGGTCAACCAGTACGGCGCGACTTCGAGGGCGTAGTTCTGCGGCAGCCCATTGTTCTGCGTCACCGTGTGAATCAGACTCGTCGTGAAGGCTTTCGGATTCTCGGGCCGCTCGACCGACGCCGGCGCGACGTCGAGAAGCACAAAAGCCGGAGAAGTCGGCGCGCGAAGATCGTCGATCGGCACCGGCGGCGCCTGAGCGGATGCCACACCGGATGCGAATGTTGTGACGACGACAATCCAGCCGATCGTTTTCAGAGGGTTCATGACGCGGCTCCTAGGACAGCGCAAACGTGGTTTCGAAGATCAGCATCTTTCCGGCCTTGTCGACCTTTCCTTTCGCGGTGATCGACTTGGTGCCCTGGCCGCCATTGAGGCGGTAGGTCACCGACATCCTGTCGGTCATCGTGCTCACGTCGCTGACGACCGATCTCACCTTCAGATCCTTTCCTTTGACCCTGGGGCCGGCGCCGACGCGAAGGCCGCCAATCGAACCACTCGATCGGACGAGACGGGTTCCATCGATGGAAACATCAGACGTTCCGAACTGTCCTTCTCCAATGGCGAGCGAAATGAACACGTCGCCGTTTCCAACTCTGTAGGTGTCATTTGTCGTGACTTTCTCTGGCATGGGATCTCCTTTTTGAGGTGTCATGTGGATCAACGGCGGCGTGATCGAATTGGAACAGACGGGCCGTGCAGCGGTCCGAGCGGTCTGGCGGGAACGAGCGAAGACGGTGCTAGGATAGAAGAATGACGGCGCGCCATCGCCGATCGCTCACAGTAGCCGCAACGGTAGCGATACTTCTTCTCGGGGCCGCAGCCGGTCTCGCGCAGCGGATCTGGTTTGGCGGCTACGGATACACGCCGCCGCGATTCCCCACGAAACACAGCTTTCAGGGCAGCTTCAACTTCTGCCGCGCCATGTTCGACAGCAACCGGCGCGAGAAGCGCGGCTGGAGTACCGACTACCCGGGGGCCGATCTCAATTTCAGCACGCGGCTCGGCGAGCTCACCAAAGCGCCGGTGACGATGCGCCATGACGTCGATGAGGAGGACGCGCCCGACGCCGTCGTCGTGCGGCTCACTGACGATGCGCTGTTCAAGTGCCCGTACATCCTGTTCGAAGATGCAGGCACCGCAGATTTCAGTCCCGAGGAAGCGCGCCGGCTGGGCGAATACCTTCTGAAGGGTGGCTTTGCGTTCGTGTCGGATTACTGGGGCGACTGGGCGAGGGAGCAGTTCGACGAGCAAATCGCGCTGGCGCTGCCGCCGCGCCAGTACCCAATCGTGGACCTGCCGCTCAATCACTCGATCTGGCGGACCTTCTTCGACGTCAAGAAGATCCCGCAGATGCCGTCGATCCAGTCCTGGCGCCGCTCCGGCGGCAACACGGATCGCGGCGTCGTCGATCCTCCGTCTGCCCGTGGCATCCTCGACGAGCGCGGCCGTCTCATGGTCGTCATGATGCACAACACCGACATCCCTGACGGCTGGGAGCGGGAAGGCGAGGATCCTGAATACTTCTACCGCTTCTCACCCGATGCGTACGCGGTCGGCATCAATCTCGTGCTGTACGCGATGACGCACTGAGCGTCCCGCATGAAAAAAGCCCTTCCATTCGCGGCCGCGGCGCTTCTGAGTGTCACGGCCCTCCACGCGGCCGCGGACTGGCCACAATGGCAGGGTCCTGATCGCAGCCGATCGTCAAGAGAGACAGGCCTCCTGAAGGAGTGGCCCGCGTCGGGTCCTTCGGTGGTATGGACGGCGGCCGGGCTCGGCTCCGGTTACGGTTCGATGGCGGTTGCCGGCGACCGCGTATTCGTCCAGAGCGCGCGAGGCCGCAACAGCGTGGTGATTGCGCTCAATCGCGCCGACGGGAAGGAGGTCTGGTCGAAGACCCTCGGTGCGTCTGCAACTGATGACAGGGGGCCAGGACCGCGCGGCACGCCGACGGTCGACGGGGATCGTCTCTACGTGCTCAGCGAGAATGGCGATCTGTCGTGCCTCAAGACCGACGGTACCGCGGTGTGGCAGCGCAACATTCTTCGTGACTTCCGCGGCCGTCAGTTGCAGTGGCTGATCAGTGAGTCGCCGCTGGTCGACGGCCCGCACGTCATTGTCTCGCCCGGCGGTCCCGGTGCTGGAGTCGTCAAGCTGGACAAGATGACAGGGCAGACCGTCTGGGCCGCGAAGGAGCTCAGCGATCAAGCGGGATACTCGTCGCTCATTGCGGCTGACGTGCAGGGCGTGCGCGTGTATCTGACGTTCACCTCCGAGGCGGGTGTCGGCGTGCGCGCGTCCGACGGCAAGGTGATGTTCCAGTATCAAAAGGCCGCGAACTACGTGGCGAACGTCGCGACACCGATCTTCTCGAACAACAAGGTGTTCTTTGCGTCGGCGTACGGCACCGGCGGTGGGCTGCTCGAGCTGACGGCTCAGAACGGCGAGGTCAGAGCCAAAGAGGTCTACTTCACGTCGAACATGAAGAATCACCACGGCGGCGTCGTTCTCGTCGACGGCTACCTGTACGGCTTCAACGATTCGATCCTGACGTGTCTCGAGTTTGCGACGGGCAAGATGATGTGGCGCGATCGCAGCGTCGGCAAAGGCTCAGTGACCTTCGCCGACGGCAGTCTCTACATTCAAAGCGAGAACAACATCGTCGGGCTGGCCGATGCGACGCCGTCCGGATACCGCGAGCGGGGGCGTCTCCGCATTCCCGACAAAGGCCTGCCGAGCTGGGCCCACCCCGTCATCAGCGACGGCCGTTTGTACGTCCGCAATCAGGATACGGTGACGGTGTACGACGTCAGGGCCACGTCCTGAGCAGCGTCGGGAGATTCTGAGGGGGTCTTCCGCACCGTTTCACAACATGTGCGTCCCACGTGCAACAACAGATGTGGACGGCCTCCGAACGTGTTCTAATTCCCGCTAACGATTCCCACATAAACGGCGGCGCGCGCGTCACTTCGACAAGAAGGAGAGTTCCATGCGCAGGACGCTCGTTTCCATCCAGATTCTCATCCTGTGGCTCGTTCCGGCGTCCGTCTCGCTGGCGCAGAACTTCGGGCAAATTACCGGCATCGTTGCCGACACAACGGGAGGCGTCCTGGTCGGCGCCACTGTGACGGTGACGAATACGCAGACCGGAGCCACGGCCGTGCAGCAGGCCAACAGCGCCGGCGTGTATGTCTTTCCGAACCTGCTGCCCGGCATCTATACCGTCAAGGTCGAGATGGATGGTTTCGTCGGCGCCGCCCGAAGCCGCGTCGAGCTGCAGGTCCAGCAGACCCTCCGGATGGACTTCCGTCTGGAGCTCGGGACGCTGAATGAGACCGTCGAGGCGGTGGCCTCGGCGCCCATGATCAGTACCGAAGACCTGACGATCGGCACGGTCATCGACAACCGCCGCATCGTCGAGCTGCCGCTGAACGGCCGCAACTTCCTCAAGATGGTCGAGCTCACGCCGAACGTTTCGGCGAGCTTCTCCGGCTCGGGATCGTCGGGGCCGCGTCAGGGCGGCGACAGGTCGGGTCAGCAATTGTCGATTGGCGGCGGGCGGCGCGAATGGAACTACTTCACGCTCGACGGCATCAACAACACGGACGTGAACTTCAA
>JGI10216J12902_101382173_pt1 | contig 11051 bp, 10 predicted proteins | sample KanNatreferecore_FD_12902 | JGI IMG/M metagenome (IMG submission 12902)
GCAGCCACGGGAGCGACGCGGTGCAGCCAGGCGGAGTGCGGCAAGGCGCTTACCAAAGGGCAGCACGACGTGAGCGTCCGCGCCTTCGGCCAGCCCCTTTGTCCCGCATGCCAAAAGCAGGCCGTTCGCTCGTAGGGCGTTTCAGCTCACGGGAGAGAATGGGCGATTGGGAGAATGGGAGAATGGGAAACCGGGCTCCCCCATTCCCCCATTCTCTCCCCGTTCCGATCGGAGACACCCGTGTCCGCCCTGATGTGGCAGCTGACGGACCGCCACGCGGTCCTCTATACGGAGGACCGCACCACGCTGAAGGCTGTCCTCGGATACGCTCGTTTTCCTTACCGCGACACCTCCCGCGCCACGACGTACACCAACCGAAAGGGCCGCGTCGCCGCGTGGCAGTTGGTGTTCCCGCTCACGCTCTGGAACGGAGTGGTCCGCCACCTCGGCCGCTCCTCCGTCACGTTCCTCGACAAGGACCAGGTCCCCCAGCGATCGCCCGCGACCGTAGAGGCGGCGGCCCAGAACGGACGGAAGCGGATGTCTTGTGCCGGCTCGTCGCAGGCGAAGCTCCCCCGGCTAGCCGCGACTCCCCTTCAAACGGTAGCGGCGGACGCACGCAGCGGACAAGAACGGATAAAAGCGGACGCGGCGACAGACCTGACGCCCGCCGGCCGTCGGAGACCGGCTCCCGTCGCCAGACCGCGGTCCCCACGATCGGGCAGGTCCACGAAGCTCGCTCCCGATCAGGTCTTGTCGAAACCGGCCATCGCAGACAAAAAACCAGAACCCGCGACCCCCGCGGCCAGCCAGTCAAAAGCGGACAAAAGCGGACACGCCCAAACTCCGCCCGCCGCTTCAACCCCGGCCAGGAGCCCTGCCTCCGCGAAGCCCGCTGCCGCCCGCCCAATCGCGACCGCCGTTCCCGCCAGACCGGCTCAAGCGACTCCCCCGGCACGTGCGCACGCCTCCCCGAGTCGTCCACCCGCGGCACGAGCGGCCCGAACCGCTGAACGCCCGAACGGCTAACGCCCCGCGCGTGACCGGATCTCCACTCGGCGTCCCGTCCGGGACGACTCCAGACCGGCCAGCAGGATCTCTGTCACGTGTCGCGCCGCCTGGGCGTGGCTGAGTTCCGGCTGGCGGCTGTCACGGATACAGTGGAGCCAGTGCTCGTGGACGTTGCCCCTCCCCGCGGCGGCGGGGTCCACCGCGTGCGGCACGGGCGGAAGGTCCTCACGGGTGTAACTGCCGGGCTCCCAGCGCGTCATCGACGCGCCGTCCTCGCCCGGGATGGTGAGCTTCCCACGGGTGCCGTGGACGCGGAACTGCCAGGTGCGCGCCGGATCGCACCAGCTCGTCTCCGCGGTCCCGATGGCGCCGTTTTCAAACCGCAGGATCAGCGACGCGGCGTCTTCCAGCTCCGTCGGCTTGTCCAGCGTTCCGACCTCCCCCATCACGCTAACGACCGTCCCCAGCAGTGCGACCGACGCCGCCACGGCGTAGACACCCATATCGAACAGCGCCCCGACCGACGCGCGCTTCGCGTCGAAAAACCAGAGGTCTTCCCCGGTCTCCCCGAAGCCGTCCTTCACCTCGGCGTAGTAAACCTCCGGACCCCCGTGGCTGGTGCGGCAGTAGGAGCCGGAGGGCTTCCCGATCACGCCGGACCCCACGAGCTCGCGGCTGCGGTAGATCTCCGGGGCGAAGTGGGGCATCACGAGCACCGTCCGGTCCGTCTTCTCCACCGCCGCGACGAACTCGTTCGCCTCATCCATCTCTCCGCACAGCGGCTTCTGCATCAGGAGGTGCTTGCCCGCCGCCAGCACCTCCAGCCCGACCGGCACGTGCTGGGGGTGGGGGAGGGCGACGATGATCCCCTCGAGGCTGTCGTCCGCCAGCAGGTCCCGGTGGTCGGTGGTCCACCGGGGAACGTCGAACCGCTCGGCCAGCGAGCGGAGCCGGTACTCTTTGCGACCGGACAGATGCGTCACCCGCATCTCCGGCATGGCCGCGATCTGCGGCAGGTGCAGCTTCTGCGCGATCCCGCCCGCCCCGATGATTCCCACGTTCACGCTCCAACCCTCCTCCGGCCGCTCCGGCCGCTCCGGCCGTTGCCTTGCTTCGCCGCGCCCGTCCCTCCCGCCTTCCCACCTCCGTAGGATTTCATCGAAAGGCCGACCAATAGCTGCCCAACGCCCGACGCCCAACGCCGCCTCACCTGAATGAAGTACGTAGCAGTCATCCTCGACGGCGCCCTCGACGAGCCCCTCCGGGAGTTGGAGAACAAAACCCCGCTCATTGCGGCCACCGGGGACAACCTCAAGGCGCTCGCGAAGAAGGCGCGCGTGGGAGCGGTCCAGCCGCTGCCGCCGGATTGGAAGGGGGACCCGGAAGCGGCCCTGGTCTCCCTCCTCGGTTACGACCCCCGGGAGCACTTCACCGGGCGCGGGCCGCTGGACGCCGCGGCGCTTCAGGTGGATATGGACCGGGCGGACGTTGCCTTCCGCGTGCACCTGGTCCAGGCGGACGGCAACCGGCTGCTCCATGCCACGGCCGGGCAGCTCCCGAAGGAGGCGGGGCGCACGCTGATGCGTCACGTCCAGGAAACATTACGGGCGCGGGCGATGCAGTTCTACCCCGGTTCCGGCTATCGCCACGTGATGGTATGGCGGGACGGCCCGGACGGCATCGCGTGCACGCCGCCGCACCAGGCGCAGGGAGAGGCGCTGCGCGCGCATTTTCCTACCGGCGACAGCGCGGAGCGCCTGGTGAGCCTGATGTGGGACAGCGCCGAGGTGCTGGCCGATCACCCTATCAATAAGCGCCGCCGCGACGACGGCAAGCCGACCGCCGATATGGTATGGCCGTGGTCCCCGGGCCGGATGCCAAAGCTCACCGGGTTCGGGCTCCGACACGGTATCGGCGGCGCCTGCGTAGCCGGCAACGAGATGGTGAAGGGCCTCGCGCGCCTCACCGGCTTGCAGCCGCTGGACGTTCCCGGCGCCACCGGCTCCCTGGATACCGACTACGCCATGAAGGCAAAGGCTACCCTGACGGCGTTACAGGAGTTCAACTTCTGCCTGGTCCACATCGAGGCGCCGAACGAAGCGGGTCTCGCCGGTGACTGGGAGGCGAAGACGGACGCGCTCCGCCGGGTGGACGAACGGTTCTTCGGGACCCTGCTGGACCGCATCGGGCTGCTGGACAACTTCCGGGTGCTCGTCGTCGCGGATCACGCAACACCCGTGCGGGAGCGAAAGGCGGTTCCGGGCTGGGTGCCGTTCATGATCACCGGCAACCTCGAGAAGCCCCAGACACGAGGGATCCTCCCCTTCGACGAGCGCGCGATCGACGATTCTGAATGGCGCATCGACGAAGGCTGGCGGCTGCTCGACCAGCTGTTCGCGTGAGGAGCGTCTATCCGATATACTGTGGGCAAGGAGACGTCCATGTCGGTTGCAGAATCTCCAATTCGCGAGGCCGTGGAAGCCGTGATTATCACCGGTCCCGATAGGGGCAGGATCATAACGCTGGATCCGGATGATACTCTCGACTCTCCAGAGATCGAGGCGATGCTCGACGAGATGATCGCCTGCGCCAAGCGGATGGCAGATTCGGCGCGACGGATCGCAGATCAGACGGCGAGACTGGCGGACGAACTGCACGCGGCGCGGACCTCGGCCGCATGAACCTACTCGAACGGGTAGGTGAGCTTGGACGCACGCTTCTCACGATAGACGCGCAGTTCAGTCGGTATGAATCGGATCAGGCCCGGATGGGTGATGACATCCGTGCGGTTGTCACCGAGCTGAAGAACCGGGGCCTTGAGAGTCAGCAGCTGCGCGACGAACTCTCCGCCTTACGCGAGCGCGTCGTCCGGCTCGAGGCGGTGAGAGATGCCGACCGGCGAGAACTGGCCGCCGAGATGAGGGAATTCCAGTTAGCCGTCGAGCGCCTGATGTTGCGTCTCCGGCAGGAGCCTGGCACTGGCACTCTTCCTCCTCCGTCCGAGGATTGAAGACATCAGCCCGCGGGCTCCGTCGCTTCGACTGCGGGACTAGCACGCGGCCTTCTGTAAGCGCGAGGTAGCCGAGTCCGTAGGCGACCCAGATCACGTCCCGGCAGCGGCGGAGTACCGCGAGGGCGACGCCGTGCGGGGTGGCGATGCCGAAGAGCGGCGCGAGCAGGGCGAAGCCGCCTTCCTGGCTGCCGGCGTTGGCGGGGATGAAGAAGGTCGCCATGTTCACGCTCATGATGAGCCCCTCCAGCGCCACGGCGTCCCACCACGATAGCTGGAACCGGAGCGCCAGCCCGGCCGTGTATAGCTCCAGCGCGCCTGCCCCCCAGCCGAGCAAGAACAACAGAAATGCGTTCAAGAACTCCCGCGGGTGGGTGTAGTAGAAATCGGCGACCTTCGACCACAGGTTGATCAGCGAGCCGCGCCAGTCTGCCGGCACCGCGCGTTCTCCGGACACGCTCTTCGAGCGGCGGAACCGGAAGTCCAGGACGGCGGCCACCACGCAGCCCAGGAGGACCAGGCTGGGGAAGATGGTTAGCCCCCAGAGGAGGCCGTCTTTCCCCGGGATCACCCGCAGCCCCAGCGCGACGGCGAGGTAGATGAATGCGATCTGGGCCAGGGTCATCACGTTCTTCGAGATGGCCACGGAAGCCATCCCTTCCGAAAGCGTGGCGCCGTCCCGCGTGATCAGGAAAGCCTTGAGCGGCTCGCCTCCCATCGAGGCGAGTGGGGTGATCTTGTTGACCGCCTCACCCCCCATTCGGACGCCGAAGAGCCGGGCGAAGCCGATCGGCGGTTGCCCGTCCACGAAGCATAGCCGCCAGCCCCAGGTGTCCAGCGCGTAGATGGCGAACGACGCGCCCATGAAGGGTAGGAAGCCCCAGCCGACCTGGCGGAGGGACTCGGCGATCGTGCCCGCGTGCTGGAGGAACAGGTAGGCCCCGACCGCCATGCCCGCGATGAGCAGGAGCAGCTTAGCGGCTCTGAGCATTGGCGGTCCGCAGCATCGAGAGCTGAATGGCGGCAAAACTTGCCCAGAACAGGTGCGACCCAACGCCCGCCAGCCAGGCGAAGTACTCGAGATGGCCGGCGAGCGCGAGCAACACCACGATCACGGAGTGGTCCCGCGACGTTAGCTCGTTGATCACCCGGTCCAGGGTCGTGCCGCCGGCGCTCTTTGCCTGGTCCAATTCGCCGAGGCGATTGGTCACCGCAAGGCTCGAAGCCTGGCCGGGACGCAAGCGGTTCTGCAGCCGTGCCAGGCCAAAGACTACGATCACGGACATCACCACGCCGCTGACCGCCAGCACTCCGAGGGTGATCCCCGTGGCCGGCCCGAGGCGCGTCGCGGCGACCTTCGCGACGGCAGCGAAGATCGCGACCGTGACGATGTTATCGGTCACCACGTCGAGCCAACTGCCGAACTTGCTGAACTGGAACTTGAGCCGGGCGATCTCGCCGTCGGAGCAGTCCAGTGCCACGGAAAGCTGGTACAAGAGCGCGCCCAAGAGGCCGAGCGGGTAACTCTCCTGCCAGAACAGCCACGCGGCCACCAGCCCGAAGCTGAAATGGAGCCAGGTGACGTGGTTGGGGGAGACGGGCAGATCGATGACCAGGCGCGTGAACCACGCGGAGATGTGGCGGTTGAACACGCGGTCGACGTAACCGTCCGTGACCGAGGTCAGGCCGACGTAAAAGGAGCGTTCCGTCGCTCGCCGTGCTTCTTCACTATCGACGTGCTTGTAGGGCGCCTCCAACCGCCCGGCTCCGGAGAGCAGCCGGCGCAGCACCTCCGCGGCGGCACCGCCGGAGACCACGGCCGAACCGGACGTGACCACCGGACCCGAGATGCCCGCGTCCTGCTGATAGGCGGCCAACGGCGTCCCATGGTGACCAGCGATCAGCCGGGTGAGCGTGGACTCCGGCGCCCACACGTGCGCCGAGACCCAAATGAGGGTGTCGTCCGGGGCGACGTGCGGAACGCCCTCCCCTTCCCGAAGTACGGTCACGGGGATCGGGAGGCCCTTCTCCGAGGACGCCCAGAGCTGCGCGGCGGCTTCGTCGCGCGCGACCACAAAGGCCGCCTGTGCGCCCGCACGCCAGGCGTGGAGGATCGTACGGCGCAGCAGCGTCAGGCCCGCCATGCGCGCCCTGGGGTCCACTGCCGAGTGCCGACCGTCCTGGCGGAACGGGCCATCGGTATCGAATACGATGACGCGGATCAACGTCTACCTCAAACCGCCGCCGGAGGCGAGCAGCTCCCGGGCCGCTTCAACGTCCTCCGGAAAGTCGATCTCCATCCAACGGTATTCGTCGGCCGGCTCAAAGCCGATGCGACACCGCTGCATCAGCCGGGGGTACACCTCTTCGTGCTCGATGCCGTCCTGCCCTCCGTCGAGTGCCTGTTCCAGCAGCTCCCGGAGCGCCAGCGCGCCTTGCCGATCCAGCTTGAGGAAGCCGACCGATTCCCCGCAGGCATCGTAGTCGCCGCGCAGACCCCGAGTGATGTCCAGGACGCGGCCCTCGCGGGCCATCAGCATCTGCGCCTCCCCGTCGTTCGCGGCGCGGCGGTCCATGAGAAAGCAGTTGGCGTCAGGCGAATCGACCAGCCGTCGGAGCATGGCCGGGGGGAAGAGCACGTCGGCATCCATCACCAGCACGTCGTCTTCGAGCGCTTCCCGAGCGGTCCAGAGTGAGAGGATGGCGCCTTTCCGGTAGTCGGGGTTGACCAACGTCCGCACGCCCGGGCGTCCCGCCACTGCCGCCTGCACCTGCCCGGCCAGGTGTCCCACCACGATGAAGATCTCCGAAACGCCGACCTCGTTCAGCGCATCGAGCATGCGGTCGAGTAGCGTCCGGCCGTCCAGATCAAGCAGACATTTGGGGTGCTCCACCACACTTCCGCCAAGACGCTTGCCAACTCCGGCGGCGAGGATGATCGCCTTCATGGGATCAGAAGTCGTCCCAGCGGGCGACGAAGTTGCCCAGGCCCTTCCCCTTCTCCTGGAGGTAGAGGCGGTACTTCTGGAGGGTGTCGTAGCCGTCGCACGTGATCAGGAGGTTGCTGGGCTTCCCGGGGACCATCGCCCAGAGGCCGTCCGGGTTCCGGTTGGCCAGGAGCCACTCGACGCCCCGCTCGAACTGGCGCTCGTAGCGGTAGTCGTTCGTGACGAGGCTGGCGAGGATCAACGCGCGCGTGGAGTCGCAGGTGTGGTCGACGTCGCCGCCGTCCCAGGAGCCGTCGTCCTCCATCGCTTCCGCCATCAGGGCGAGGCCTTTCCGCGCCGCCTCGCTGTCGCCCTGGTAGACCACGATCTTGGGAAGGATGTGCGCGGTCCAGGCGACCGGCGAGAGCCGCTCCTCCTGTTTGAACCGCGGGTCGTACCAGCCGCCGTCTTCCGCCTGCATACTGCACGCGAAGGCGACCCCGCGCTCGATGGCCGGCCGCAGATCACCGCCGAGCACACCGTCCGCGTCGGCCAGCATCAGGGCGCCCAGGGAGATGCTGGTGGAGTCGCTGCGGCCCCAGAGGACGTCGAGCCAGCCGCCGGCAGGCTCCTGCTGCGCCAAAAGGTAGCGCACGCCGCGCTCCACGGCCGCCTGGATATCGGAGTCCTTCAGCCGGCGGTTCAGCGTCACCAGGTTGCGGAGACAGAACGCGGCCTCGCGGATGCCGCTCTTCGCATCGTTCGAGAACTCCCCCCAGCCGCCGTCCTCGTGCTGAGACCGGAGCATCCGCCGGCACGCCTCGTGCGCCAGCTCCGCCGCATTCTCCTGAGCGAGGACGCGGAGGACGTGGTTGGTGAGGTCGAGGGACTGCTTCTCGACGGTGAAGTCCCACTCCCCCCGGCGCGCCTGCAAGACGCCGACCGCCTCCCGCATCAGCTCGTCGATCTGTTCCACGGATACTGCCACTGCCCACTCCTTCCGGTTAATGACGAGCTGCGACGCTTAGCCCGCGCTCCCCCCAGAGTTGGGGGGCTGGGGGGGCACCCTCACGACCGCCGCCAGCTCTTGATGGATGCGCCCGTTGGTCGCCAGGAGCGACTGGCCCGTCTCGCGGACCGGGCGCGCGTCGAAATCAGTGATCGTCCCGCCGGCCTGCTCCAGGATCAGCCCGGCCGCCGCGAAGTCCCACAGCTTGGTAGCGTTCCGGACATGCGCGTCCAGGCGGCCGCACGCCACGTAGCAGAGCATGCTCGCGGTCGATCCCATAATCTTAACCCGGCCATCGCACCGGAGGGCCACCCGCCGGAACACCTCCAGCCCCGGCTCCAGCAGCCGGTGGCGGTCGAAGTAACAGTTGACCATCGCTTCTTCCAGCCGCGCGACAGGAGACACCGAGATCTCCTTCCCGTTCAGCGCAGCCGGCTCGCCGCGCCGCGCGGAGAACAGCTCCGCGAGCGCGGGCAGATAGACCACACCCACGGCCGGCTCGCCGCGCTCCCAGAAGGCGATCGAGACCGCGAAGAAAGGCAGCGCCCGGGAGAAGTTCGTGGTCCCGTCCAGCGGGTCCACCACCCACTGTCGGCCTGAGGATGCCTCGCGGGGCGCGGCTTCCTCAGATGAGACGGCGTCCGCCGGAAACTCCACCCGCAGCCGGCGCAGGATGATCTCTTCGACGGCGGTGTCTGCATCCGTCACAAGGGACCCGTCCCGCTTCTCGCGGACGTCGAGCTCGCCTCCTCTCAGGCGCAACAGCAGCTCTCCCGCCTCGCGCGCGGCGGCTTCTGCGGCTGCTAGCTCCCCACGATAGCCCCCGGAGAGGCCCACGCTGTCATCCCCTCGGCTCAAGGGCTCGTAACCCTCGCCTCTCTCAGCAGCAGTCGCAGGCCCTGCTCGCGAATGGCGGCGTAGCGGGTCGGATCGAGATACGGCGCCGGGCTGCTGCCGTAGAGGCGGTAGAGCATGGTCAGACCCGCGTACCGGTTGACGCGGTCGTCCCAGTCGTCATCGATTTCAAGCGGAGTGATCATCTGATATCCGACCACGACCATGTAGGCTGCGCCTTGCGCCTCCGCTGCCATCGCTGGAAGGTTTGCCCCCATGAGAAGTAGGTGCCCCACCAGGAAGCCAAGATCGTATGCGGGATCGGAAACCGCCGCCCCGAGCTCGAAATCCAGGATCCCGATGGGGTTGATTTCAGCAGTGCGGCTTACCAGTACGTTCTTTGGCGCCAGGTCCAGGTGTGACAGCATCCCGCTCCGCTCGTGCTCCTGTGCCTCGCGAGCGAGCTGGTGGGTCGCTTCCTGGGCGGACACCGGGAGGTCGGATTGGCGGAGGACGCCGGTGGTCCGCATCCGGAGGAACCGCCGCCAGTTGGCGTGGTCCTCGTCCGCACTCGGCCAGAGCGGCGGAACCGCGCCCAGACTCGCGGCGTGGATCGCCGCAATCAGGTGTCCCGCGATGTTCGCCAGCTGTGGATCGAAGAGCCCCGCCTGCAGCTCGCTCTGCAGCGAGACCGCGCCGGGCAGTATCTCGTCGGTCCACAGAACGTTGTTCAAGTCGTCGTACCACACGGGGCGTGGGACGATACCCCACAGGGGGACGTGGGGGTCCTCCGCGACCAATATTAGGGCGCGGTACTCCGCGCCGATCCGCGCCGGGGAGACGCCCGCCAGGTCCGGCCCCAGCCGGTCATGCTGCTTGACGCGCGGCAGCGCCTGCTTGAGGTAGAACGTCCGCTCGGGAACCTCCGCCCGGTAGACGTAGTTCATGATCCCCGCGTCGACGTAGTGGACCTGAGCGTGCTCGGACGGAAAGCCGAGGCGCTCCAGTCCGTGGCGCACGTAGCGTTCGGCTATCGCCGGGTCGTCGAGCTGGTATTGCGGCGGAGTGCTCACGCCACCATCTGAAGCACTTCGCGCAGCCCGCCGGCATCCAGGTCCCGGAGATTGTGGCCGGCGCGGTCGGGGGTGTAGCCTTCACGGACGCAGAGCTCGATGCCGGCGGCGTCGATCCCCAGCTCGGACAGGGAGGTCTGGAGGCCGACACGCTGAAGCAGGACCTGGATGCGTTTCGCGCCGCTCTCGATGCTGTTTCCACCGAGCGCCTTCGCCAGCTGGGTCATCCGCTCCAGCGAGGCCTCGGCGTTGAAGCGGAGCAGCGCCGGAAGGGTAATGCTGCTGGCCTGCCCGTGGATGACGCCGAAGTAGAGGGTCATCGGGTAGGACAGCGAGTGTGCGGCGGCGGTCTTGGTGTTGCTGAACGCCAGCCCGGCGAAGAGCGACGCCAGCAGCATCCGGCTGCGGTACTCCAGGTTCTCCGGGCTGCTGACCGCCAGCGGCAGGACGTCGATGATGCGGCGCACCGCCTCCAGCGCGTGGGCGTCGGAGACCGGGTTGGCGTTGCGGTTCCAGAATGCTTCCATGGCGTGCGAGAGGGCGTCCATGCCGGTAGTCGCCGTGAAGACGGGGGAGAGCGTGAGGGTCAGGGCGGGATCCAGGACGGCGTGCGTGGGATACATCGCCATGCTCTCCAGCGAGAACTTCTTCTTCGCTTCGTGGTCCCAGAGGGTCGCCCAGCGAGTCACCTCGCTGCCGGTGCCGGCGGTGGTGGGAACGAAGACGGTGGGAAGCGGCGCCTCCGTCATCCGCCGCTGCTTCTCCAGGAGCGGCATCACCTCGCCGCCGTTGGGAGCCGCCGCGGCCACCACTTTGGCGGTGTCCAGCGCGCTGCCCCCGCCGATCCCCAGGATGACCTCCGCCCGGTGTTCCCGCGCGAAGCGGACGGCCTCGTCCGCCTGGGATACCTCCGGGTTCGGCCGGACCCGGTCGTAGATGAACAGCTCCCGGCCACCGGCGAGCTTCATCACCCGTTCCTCCACGCCGATGGCGTCCAGGATGTCGCGCGCGGTGATGATCGCTACCCGCCGGCCCGGAAGACTGGAGAGGATCTCAGGAAGCCGGTCCAGGCTCCCCGTTCCGAACGTAATCCGGACGGGGTTCCAGTAGTGCGTGGTGGGGCTCATGGGATTTGGGGGAGTGGGGGAATGGGGAATGGGGGGGGGTGGGGAGTCAGGAGCGGAGGG
>JGI10216J12902_102748019_pt1 | contig 11046 bp, 14 predicted proteins | sample KanNatreferecore_FD_12902 | JGI IMG/M metagenome (IMG submission 12902)
AGCAGGTAGTCGGGATAGTGCATCAGCAGTGCGTTGCTCGCCGGGCCGAAGTCCCAGTAGCCCTGGGCACGAGCCCAGAGCATTCCCACCGGATTCATGGACGCCGCGAGCAGGCCCGCGAGCAGGGTCTTTCCCCGAGTGCTCGGTACGATGGCCGAGAACATCAGGATGATGGCACCCGTCCACGAAATCTGTGGAGACACGGACAGCCTCGGGAGGATCGGCCCCGAATGAAACGTCAGTGCGAGCGCAAGCGCTGTGAGGACCATGTACACCAGGCCAAGATCCAGGATGCGCTGCGGGTCGCGGTTGGCCGTCCGGGTATAGGCAAACAGCAGGAGCGACGCCAGCACGCTCGCGGCGGCGATCCCGTCGCCTGTCGTCAGGCCGAGCCCTATCCACCTGTCACCCTCCATCGACCGCATCGCGAGCCGGTTCAGGATGGTTCCGACGATCCACAGGCCGGCGGCGACGAGCGACATGATGGCGAGGCGGGCGGATGCCTCCCGGAGGAAATCGTCAGGGAGGGTTCGCGGCCGGCCCGGTGCCGCAGCGGCCTCCGCGGAGGTCGCGTCAGTCGGAGGCCGAATGAGCTTCGGCACCTGCATCACAGTGTGGGTCAGTGTACGGCCATTAGAGTTGTCAGGCCGATTGTCCTGTGATTGACCTGACCAGCCGTGCCCGCCAGTTGAAGAATCGAAACAACACCCACAACCAGAACCCTCCCACCGATCCGAACAGAATCCATCCAAACATGCCCTCCTCCTTTCGTAAACCTATGCGGTGGTAAGAGCAACAGGTGTGCCTCGTGAAAACAGGCGGTATGCCGGCTTTTTGGATGTGTCCGCGTTTCACACTGAAAGCTTCGGCCTGATGGGACCTTTCAAACTGAAATGTTTCAACCGGTCCGCCTTTAAAACAGTGGACATTTCCGGAATCTGAAGCGGCCAGCGGTTTGCGTTACGGAGAGTCATGACAAACAGTGTGAGCTTCACGCGAATTCTGTGTGCGGTTGACCTGTCCGAAGCCGGTCGGGCGGCATTCCATCAGGCGCTATCCCTGGCCAAGGCGCACGGCGCTCTCCTGAGCCTTGTGTTCGCTATTCCACGCAGTGTGCGATTCAATTGGCGCGCGCTCGAGCGGATTCGTCTCATAGCGGAGTTCCGCAGCCTTGCCGCGGCCGAGGGTGTGTTGGTAAGCGTCAGTGCCCAGCAAGGCGACCCGGCAGGAATCATCCTTCTTCACGCGCGCGCGAGGAAGCATGATGCGATTGTCGTCGGCATGCCCGAGCAGAGTGCTCTGGAGCGGCTTCGCTTCGGCTCAATCGCGGAACGCGTCATTGCCGGCGCACCGTGCCCAACATTCGTCGTGCGCTCGAGTGAGCATGAGAGCGCCGACAGCACGTTCAAGCACATCCTCTGCTCTGTGAACGTGTCGCCCGCATCGAAGCATGTCGTGAAGAGTGCGATGAAGCTGATGAAGGGTGGTGGCCGGAAGTTGACGTTGCTTCATGTGGGGCGGTTGCAGGGAGCGGCCAGTGCACGAAGGCAGCTTCAGCTGCTCGCGCTCGCAGGCGTCGATCTCCGCGGAAAGATACACAACCGCCTCGCCGGCGGCCCCGTGGCGTCGGGCATCCTCAATGTGGCCGCCGAGCTGAAGCCAGACCTCATCGTGCTGGGCATGACGTCGCGGAACGGTGTGCGGAGGTGGTTCAATTCAATCACGAGTCGAGTCGTGCGCGGATCGACGTGTCCTGTCCTGGCGATTCCTGGTGAGAGCGATATGGGCAGACAGCATCACTACGCGAACGCCTAGTTCGATTGTTGCTCAGCCGTACGCTAGAGGACGCTCGCACATCCTCTGAAGGACGCTAGCGTCAGCGAGATTCTTCACGCCGCCGACACGATACCCGCTAACCTTGTTGTCATGGTGCGGCGTAGGGGCCGACGAGGCTACTTACGTTGACTGGAGGTGAGCGCGTGACTACTACGTATACCGTCGGGTATTTTGTCGGGAGCCTTGCCAAGGCGTCGATCAATCGAAAGCTTGCCGGTGCCCTGGTGCGTCTCGCGCCGAAAGAGCTGCGGCTGGAGGAGATCCCGTTCGCGGATCTTCCGCTTTATAGCTACGACTACGATGCAGACTATCCAGCCGTCGCGACCGCTCTCAAAGATGCCATCGCGCGCGTCGACGCGGTCCTGTTCGTCACACCGGAGTACAACCGATCAATTCCCGGCGCTCTGAAGAACGCGATCGACTGGGCCAGCCGGCCGTACGGTAAGAACTCCTTCACGCGCAAGCCATCGGCTGTCATTGGAACATCGCCAGGAAAGATCGGCACCGCCGTTGGCCAACAGCACCTGCGAAGCATCCTGGCGTTCTGTAACTCTCCGCAGATGAATTCGATCGAAGCCTACATCCAGTTCACCCCGGGCCTTATCAACGAGAATGGCGAAGTAACAGATGACTCGACCGCCGAGTTTCTCCGCGGATACATGGCGGAATTCCTTGCGTTCATCGGGCGCGTGTACACCGTCCTGCCTCGGAACGCGTGACCGCCGCATGAAAGTGCGGATCGACGTGTACGCCGACCTTGTGTGCCCATGGTGCTTCATCGGCTTCCTGCGGTTGAACGCGGCACTCGATTCGACAGGAAGAGGCGGCGAGGTCGCGATCCGTCATCGGCCCTTCGTGCTTCATCCCGACGCACCGCCAGAGGGACTCGATCTATCGACGATGCTCGAGCGCAAGTACGGTGTTGAGTCTCACCGGCTCTTCGAACGCGTTGAGGCCGCGGCCATCGACACCGGCATTCGCCTCGATCTCTCGCGGCAGCGGCGCACCTACTCTACGATTGCCGCGCACACGCTCTTGCGACACGCGGGCGAACGGGGAACTCAGCACGCCCTGACCGACTCGCTCTTTGCCGCATATTTTCTCCGTGCACAAAATATTGGCGCGCCCGATGTGCTGCCACAATCGCCGCGAGGCATGGCTTCAGCGCCGAAGAAGCCACCCGTCTCGTGCACGATCCGAACGAGTCTGCATTGACGCGTCAGGAAGTGAACGATGCAGTGCGCAGAGGAATTCGAAGTGTACCGGTATTCGTGCTGAACGACCGTCACGTCCTTGCGGGGGCACAGACAGAAACGGGTTTCCACAATGCTATCGCCGACGCGCTCGGCGACCGGATACATACCGACTCGTGATAAGCACGCTCGTTCACACCAGAGGTCAATCATGTCCGCGCCACCGCCCCTTCGACCGCCGGAACGTGTGCCACCTGAAAGATTTCAGCTGCCGGTCGAGCGATTTCGTGACGGCTATTACTCCGACAAATATTTCGCGCGGACGCGGGACGTGCTCGTCCGCTCGGGCCGCAATCCGCGCGTCACCGTTCAGGTATTTCAGAAGCAGCCAGCCTGGCTGGGCGGTGTTGACGAGGCGATTGCCATTCTCAAGACGTGTCTCACCGACGGGTCCGATTGGTCGGAGTTGGAGGTCTATGCGCTGCGTGACGGCGATAAACTGACGCCGTACGAGACCGTTATGCTGATTACGGGTCCGTATCTGGCTTTCGCGCACCTGGAGACGGTCTACCTGGGTGTGATGGCTCGGCGCACACGAGTCGCGACGAATACGCGATCCGTCGTCGAAGCAGCGTGGCCAAAGCCGGTGATGTTCTTTCCGGCCCGGTTCGATCATTGGCTCGTTCAGACCGGTGACGGATACGCCGCCCACATTGCGGGAGCCATTGGCGTCTCGACGGACGCGCAGGCGTCGTGGTGGGGGTCCTCCGGTGTCGGCACGATGCCGCACGCGCTGATCGCGGCGTTTGGAGGCGATACGGTGGAAGCGACGCGGGCCTTCGCGGCACATACCCCCGCGGACGTGCCCATCGTGTCGCTTGTCGATTTCAACAACGACTGTGTCGGCACGTCACTCGCAGTCGCGCGCACACTTGGTTCACGGCTTGGAGGTGTGCGGCTGGATACGTCGGAATCGCTGGTCGATCGATCCGTTGTGCCGCAAATGGGTGCGTTCGATCCACGCGGGGTCAACCCGCAACTGGTGCGGAACGTTCGCCATGCGCTCGACGCCGAAGGGTTCTCGAACGTGCGTATTGTCGTGTCCGGTGGGTTCGACCCGGACAAGATTCGTCGATTCGAAGCGGAGCGCGTCCCCGTCGATTCCTATGGCGTCGGGTCGTCACTATTCCGAGGGCAGTACGATTTCACCGCGGACGTGGTGAGCGTCGATGGCGTGCCGATGTCCAAAGCCGGACGTGCCAGCCGACCGAACGCGCGGCTGGAGCGTGTGAACTGATGGTTGCCGGACATTCTTACGGTATCGAGCCGCAGGGGTACCGTCTGCCCGATGCGGCGCATGTCGGCGCCGTGCGGTTGCAGGTTGCCGATCTGCCGCGCTCGCTTGATTACTACCAGCAGGTTCTGGGCTTGAGCGTTCTCGACCGTTCGCTGGACACCGCGACGCTCGGCACCGAAGGAGGCCTGCGCGAGTTGGTTCGGCTGCACGCGAAGCCTGGGATCCGATCGGCGCCGCGGGGAGGGGCGTTCGGCTTGTACCACTTCGCCGTGCTGCTACCTGAGCGCGCGGCGCTCGGCCGCTTCGCGGCACATCTGTCGAGGCTGAACATTCGCGCCGGAGCAGCCGATCATCTGGTCAGCGAATCGTTGTATCTCACGGACCCCGACGGACTGGGCATCGAAGTGTATGCCGATCGCCCAAGGGAGACGTGGAAGGCCAGAGGACGCGAAATCGCGATGGCGGTCGACCCGCTCGATGTGGCCGGGCTGATTGCCGAGGCTGGTGTAGTGGCATGGGAAAGCGCGCCATCCGAAACGATCATTGGCCACATGCATCTGCATGTCGGCGATCTGAATCGCTCAGAGGCCTTCTATCACTCGGCGTTAGGCTTCGACAAGACTCTGTGGAGTTTTTCCGGCGCACTCTTCCTTGCCGCCGGCGGCTATCACCACCATCTCGGGACCAACACCTGGGCGGCTGGGCCAGCGGCAGCTGATGACCAGGCGCGATTGCTCGAGTGGGAGCTCGTGGTGCCTGACGCCAACGCTGCGGCCGAGGCTGCAGCCAGCCTGGATCGTGGCGGATACGCGGTTGCCGATACAGGCGGGGGCTGGGTGGTCAGCGACCCGTGGGGGACACGCCTCCGGATCGCGCCCGCCTGATCTTGTTCGACTGCGGCCATGTTCCAGCCGCTGTCTACCGTCAATCGATAGATTGCAGCGCTCTGCGCAGTGTCGCGGCGCTTTCATCAAGGGCCCGCGCTTCATCCTCGGCCAGCGTCGGCATGAAAACTTTCGTTACGCCTTCGCGACCCAGACGAGATGGCAATGAGAGCGTCACACCGAAGCTCTCCTGATAGGAACCGATCGGCACCACCGTGGCCTCATTGCGGCCAATCACCTCGGCGATGCGCGCCGCGACCACTCCAATACCGAGCTGGCTCGCGCCGGTGCCCTCGATGATGCTGATGTTCGCGTAGCGTACGTCATTCTCGACCTCGTTCCGGATAGTGCCGTCCAGGGGAAACGCGGTGCCGGCCACGCGCGCCGTCGACCACAGATAGACCTGAGACGTGCCGTGCTCACCGATGACGTGAGCCTCCACGGATTTAGGGTCGACGCCCAGCTTCGTCCCGAGATGAAACCGAAAGCGAAGGGAGTCCAGGAATGTACCGCTGCTCAGCACGCGGTCCTGACCGCTGATGCGGCGTGCGACGTCGGCCAGCGGGTCAGGTGGATCGGTGATGACGAGAAGGAGTGCGTCGGGGGCGGCTGCGACGATACGCGGGACGATATCTTTGTACACGAGCGCATTGGCGGACAGGAGCCGAAGCCGTCCGGCGGGGTCGTTGCGGTCGGTCGCACCACCCGTCTTTTCATTCGCGCCCGCCGTGATCATGACGATCGCGGCGCCACGCAGATCGTCGTAGTGTCCAGGCCGGAGAGTAACGGCCGGCGCCAGGATTGCTCCGTATTGCAGGTCGGTGACGGCGCCCCGCGCGCGCTCGTAGTCGCGGTTCACGAGAACGATCTCGCGCGCGGATCCCCGCAGCGCCATCGCGAACATACACGCCCTACCTACTGCGCCGGCACCGACGATGCCCACCTTCATTGATGTGTCTGCTCCTCGAGCTATCGAATCACGGGGCCCGTTCTCTCGCGGCGTCAACGGTCAGCCGCGGCCGACATGAGGCCGCAATTGCCTGACAGCGCCTGATCTCGTCGCCGCCGAAACCGAGATAGCGTCGGTCTCCTCCAACCACTTGGACGCACCGGCGGGGACCGGGATCATCAGGACCGGAATCCTCGCCAGACGCAGGACCTTGCGGACTGTGGAACCGAAGAGCATTTCGTCGAGCCGATTGCGCGGCGGCACACCCATTACAATGAGATCGCCCTTGACCTCTGCGGCGACATCCAGAATCCGGCGGTGAGGATCACCAGTTGTGACTCGTGCATCTACGCGCATACGAATGTCGGACGGAATCCTTGTTCGAAGCCGTTCTGCCGCGTGTGAAGTCTGCCCGAGCAGGTTCCTCGCGGCTCTCAGCGCCTCGCCGCCCGAAAACGCCATCTGGTGGGGGGCATGCAAGGCGTGAACGAGGGTCAACCGGGCACCGGTCCGGCGAATGACGTCGAATACCGTCCGCGCTGCGACTGCGGACGCAACGGTGAAGTCAACAGCGGACACGACATGACTGAACGCAGCGGATGTGATCTTCGCTGACCGTGGCTGCGGCGGCAGAACGAGCACCGGTGTGGACGCAGAACGGCTGAGGGTGCCCGCGATTCGCGGGTTCCGGCGCCATCGAGGTGTTCCGTAGTATTTACCAATGATGAGCAGCGTCGCCTTCGTGAGTTGTAGATACGCGCCGATCGTGTTGACCGCATCGCCGCGGTACGCGACTGTCTGCACGTTGATGCGTCGCCGCTCTGCTGCCTCTATCAATTCTTGAACTCGAGACCAATCGCGCTTGGGCGTCATTCGCGGCCGGGATGGTTTCTCAGCTCCGGCATCGAAGTGGGATGGCCCACGAGGGGGGACGACCTCCAGCAGATGAACACGTGCTCCACATTTGTACGCGATCGCAAGAACGGTTGACAGTATCGCCTCGGTGTCCGGCGAGAAATCAATCGGCACAACGAAGATTGGATCCGTGCGCATCGTATCTGCGTTCCGAGACAATAGTCGCCCGTCTCTTGAGAATATGCAATTCGAGATCCGTGGCACGGGAGCTCGTGAATGAGTGAGACTGCTTCCAGGGCAACGAGAACGAGGGATTCATTGCTGCTGGCGCTTTCGTTTGCGGCAGGCTATGTCGATGCCCTCGGTTATCTCGGCTTGAACCGAGTGCTGACCGCGAACATGACCGGCAACACGGTACTGCTTGCGATTGGACTGGCGCAGCTGGATTTCGATGCCGCGGCGCGATCGAGCGTCGCGCTCGCAGGGTTTCTTGCGGGGGCCGCCGTGGGCGCCTGGATAGTCGAGCGCGATCGGGCCGAAGGTGTGTGGCCCCGCGCTGTGACCCTGGCACTCACCGTCGAATCGGTCATTCTCTGCGTGTTCGCCGCAGGCTGGCAGTCGGCTGGGGATGCGCCGGCGCCACTTCCATTGGCGATTCTCATCGGACTGGCAGCTCTCGGCATGGGTGTCCAAAGCGCAGCCGTTCGCCGCCTGGAAGTGTCCGGCATCGCCACCACCTACATCACCGGCACACTCACCCAGCTCGTCGCTCGATTCATGCGGCCGACCGCGCAGAATGGCGACTCGATCTCCAGGCACGGCCTGCTGCTTGGCGCGGTGTGGATCGTGTACTTCGGTGGAGCGGCTGCGGCTGCCATCGACCTGCGGCTGAGCGCGCTGGTCGCACAGCTCTTGCCGATTGCAATCATCGTGTGCGTGGTCGTGATTGCAGCAATTATCTTCCGGCCGAGCTAGCGGATATCACATATCACGCAGTTGACCCTGCGTTCCCCGTATGGGGCGCTCCGGCGCCGATGTCCCATGGCACGATCAGTACTGCCCATGCGGCGCGACGCAATACACGTTCACCGACGGAGCCTTCCCTGAATCGGCGCCAGCCGCGTCGCCGGTTGGATCCGAGAACAACGAGGTCGGCCTTCCTGGAGTTTGCATGCAGCACGATCACGCGTGCCGGATCGCCATGTTGCTCCACGACCCGGACCGCGACGCCCTCTCGCTCCGCACGTTTCCGCAGCGCGGTCAGGAGTTCGAGCCGTTCGCCCGAGCGCCATGAAAACGGCATGTCCGCAGGCACCGCGTGAAGGACGTAGAGTCTGGCGTTGCTCACACGAGCAAGGCTGAGCGCGCGATCGAAGGCGTTGCGGCTTGCTCTCGTCAGATCGACTGCGCACAGTATCTTCTTGATTCGTGTCATGCCGGCGGCTCCTCTCAACTGGATTCGCGGCTCGTCGCACACCGAGTCCCCGCAACCGATGTCGGCGATCGAGTCAATCCCGCTGCCGTTGTGGCTTTCGAATACCTCGTGATGGGGCGGACGCAACCCCTAGAGTCCACGGCGGCGCGTCGCTGGCCGGGAATGAGTCAGCGAGAGCCTGATCTATTTCGCCCTCCTCTGTTCCCTCGTTCTTCGCGTTCTCATCGTGTGGCTCGGCGTCGCGTTGAGGGCGGTCAGAAGATCGTGTCACAGCATCTCCCTTCAACATAAGCGTCTGATGCGCTGCGAGGAAGGGAGCATGGCACATTTGTCCCTCATCGTGTCACCAGGGTCTCACCACATCCTGACAAACGCGGCCCCTGGAGTCCCGGCCGCTTCCATCAAGACGGCGTCTAATATCCCATGCAGATCCGCCGAGCGAGACCGCTGCACGTCCTATTCGTCTTGGTCGGACTTCGGATCTTTACTGTTGTGCTTGAGGCCCAACGCGCGTTCGTTCGACCAGAACTGATTTCTGGTGAATGGGAGACGATGACGGCATCCGGCATTCACGGTATTCACCTGTCGATCAGAACATACGACGTCCCACAACCTCAGGTGGTCCACATCCGTGTCTATCACCGGCAGAATGGTCAAGAACGCTGGGGCTGGTGGGGCGATAACGGTTCTGTTTCGCCGGTCTTTGATGGGGTGCGACTGACGGTCCGGAATCTCGATGTCATCTTCGATCCGTCTCTCAGTCGCTGGACTGGGACCTGGGTACTGGAAGGTGAGTCGAAAGCGGTGGTTCTGGAGAGACCCACGTGCCAGTCCCATCCACTCTGCGGGACATGGGAAGGTCAGGGTGTCATGGGCCTCGTTCGGCTCCATTTCGTTCAATCGGCCGATGGAGTTCTCACGGCATGGATGGACCGAGCCAGACTCAGGCGCCACGGAGAGCAGCTCCGCGTCGTTTCATCTGACCCGTCTGGTTTCGACGTTCAGACGACCTTTCCTGGTGGTCTCCAGTTTCGCCTCACCGGCCGCTTATCGAATCCGTTCACGTTGGAGGGAGCTTGGAGCCCGGGAAGCCCGGTGGGCTTCGATACCCATCAGACCCTTCACAAAGTGCATTGAACGCGGTGGTGCAGTTCGGTGAAGGTCATCGCGGTCCGCCCCGGTCGCGTAGCTCAGTCGAGGCCAATTCGATACCACTGGCGCGAGTAACACGCATAGAGTGTCCCTGCTCCGCCATCTCCTATGGTGTCGATGATCGGATCAGGTACCTTCACTCCCGCCGGGCCGTACGTGACCCTGGGATTTCTGGATGAACTGACGAGCCACCACTGACCGAGATCCGTTTGTGAATACCGTGAGGCCACGTTGCGAACGACAAGATCATGAGGAAACCACGGGCTGAATCGTTCCTGCTCAGAGTCGACGACAGCAGGGCAGCCCCGCCATGGATTGTTCTCACCTCTCACGACCACAACGAGCCTGGAAAGCCTCTCTGCCGCCGCGATCTGGCAGTAGAACGCAAAATCGGCATCTCCACCCGTGAAGGGTTTCAACGAAATCCACCACCGACGTCCCTGTCGCAGCACCTCTGCGTCGGCAGCAAACTGCACGCACCCATACTCAGCGAGCGCAGCCGAGAGCGTCGTGGGAGCGGGGACGGGGGTGCTCTGTGCCGCGGCATCGGTCATACAAGCCGCAAGAATGGCGAGGGCGAGAAGGATTACGCGCATGGGTAGACTCCTGTCATCGTTTCGGCTCGAACGACATCGCGCCTTACGGCGTGCGCCTCTCAGTGAAGAAAATCTGAATGCCCCCGGTCGTGTCGATGAGAGTGAAGCCCTAGCGTCGTTCAGCCAGTCAGCACCGGTCTCGAGCTGAGCACGATTGATCTCCGCGCAAGGCGCTTCGGAACACTACGGCTGCGCGGCGGTTGCAACCCTCACACCCAGCAGAATGAGCAGAACACCGAAGATCCGGTTTACTGCCTGCTGCGATCGCTCGATGACGTCACGGATTGTCGACCGATCGAGCGTGTAGACGAAGACAATCCAGAATGACGCGCTGACCAGCATCATCGTCGCGACGAGGAGAAGCACGCGGCTCGCTGAAGTGTCAGGGACGATGACCGTGGTGAAGATACCGAGATAGAAGAGCGTGCCTTTCGGGTTCAGCAGATTGTTCACGAATCCCTGAACGAACCATGGTCGCTTTGGCCGCAGCCCCTCTCTGTCGCTGGCGCCTAGTGCCTTGGCAGGGGAGCGAAAGGACACGATGCCGAGGTAGATCAGATACGCAGCCGCCGCATACTTGAGCAGGGAGAAAGCCAGGATGCTTTCCGATATGAGCACGCCGATGCCGAGCACACAGTACGTGATGTGAACCAGATTGCCTGCGAGAATCCCAACCGAGGTCTGGAGGCCGGCGCGGCGACCGCTCAGAAGCGTGTTCCGCAACACCAGAACCATGTCGGGCCCCGGGCTCACCATGACGAGGCTGGTCACTGTGACAATGACAAGCAGTTGCTCGAACATCGGGTGTAGACAGTATCAGAAGGAGGGCGGCCCGGAGGGATGGGTGAC
>JGI10216J12902_110635438_pt1 | contig 11044 bp, 6 predicted proteins | sample KanNatreferecore_FD_12902 | JGI IMG/M metagenome (IMG submission 12902)
ACGCTCCACACCGCGCACACGCTTTACTCGAACGAAGCGCACTTGATGGAGCTGTTGCCTGACGTTGATTTGCTCATCGGCGCCGTGCTCGTGCCTGGCGCGAAAGCGCCCAAGTTGATTCGCCGCGAAATGCTGCGCCGCATGTGTCCCGGCAGCGTGCTGGTGGACATCGCGATCGATCAGGGCGGCTGCGCGGAAACTTCACGTCCCACGACACACCACGATCCCATCTACGTCGAGGAAGGTGTGATTCATTACTGCGTGGCCAACATGCCAGCCGCTTACGCGCGCACGGCCACGCAGGCGCTCACGAACGTAACTCAACGCTACATCGAACTAATCGCTGACCACGGTCTCGACGAAGCCTGCGTGCGGCAGCCCGCCTTGCGCGGCGGCATCAATGTGCGCGACGGCAAACTCACTATCAAAGCCGTCGCCGATGCGCACGGAATTCCTTACGCAGCCGCGTTCTGAGCCGCGACCGCAGGCCAGCGCTGTTCAGCGAGGTCCGCGATGACGAGCAACCGTCCCAGCACGCGATAGTGCAGCGCGAACAGCCGTTCGAGGTGCGCACTGGCCTCGTGATAAACCGTTTCCCATTCAGCGTCGTCCTGCTTTCCGTAGCCCGCATATTCGATGACGGAAATCTCGCCGCGCGCGTGAGGAAACGGGTAGCGCATGCCTTCCAGCTTCAGATGAATTTGCGCGATCAACTCCCGCAGTCCACGCACCAATGTGTTGATCTCAGCGTCCACTCGCTCCGGCTCGGCATGGTTGTTCCGGTACCGCGCCAGCATAACGAAGGGCCGCAACTTTCGATTGAGTTCGTGCAGTGCAGTTAGCGTGGCGCCGACGCTGCCGTACACTTTTAGCAGCATCTCAGCCTCTGCTTGCAGGCCGGCTGCATCCGAAAGCCCGGTTTGCACTTCCGGCAGACGCAACGATTCGATGCCGGCGAATACTCGTTCGCGTGTTGCGCCGACGAAATGCTGCAACTCCGTGGAGGCTTCCGCCAGTGCGCCATCGATTTCAGAAAATCGCTGCTTCAATATGGTTTGCTGTTCGCCGGCGCTCGTGTCCGGCAATCCAAAATCCTTGGCCGTGATTTGAAAGCCCGCTTCGAGCAAGTGGTGCGCGGTCGCGCAGTCGAGCAGCTTCTGCTGGTGTTCGCCGGAAAACTTCGACCATTCCTCCGCGGCGGAACGATAATAGGCGGCCGTGTCGCAGGCTTTCTGCCAGCTCACTTTGATTGTGCCGAGGTCTCGATTGCCGGCCAGCGAAGCAGCGCCGGTGAAAAGCGGTACGTGAATGGCCACTATGTCGCCGTAGAACTTGCGCACCGCGGCATCGATTTGCGCGCTCTCCGTGCTTTCGCGCAATATTTCGTCCGCGCTCATGAAGTTCGCGTCCGCCGTCTCCAGTTCGAGTTGCTTCTCGTAATGATGGCGTGTCAATCGGCTGCTCAACTCGTGGAAGTTCGCGAACAACTCGGACGCCGGCCGCTCCACGCGAAAGACGCCCGGCTCGTTCAACTCGCGCGCGGCGTGGACCCGCGCCCGATCGCTGGGGTGCGTGTCGAACCAGCCGGTCTTTTGCGTGTCAGCGCTCTCGCGCAGCTTCGACTGAATGTCCGGCGGCAGCGTCTGCCCCTTGTGTTGAACGAGTAATGGAATGTTTTCAGGCAGGCGCTTGCTCGCCCAGCTTTGCCGCACGTCTTCGTAAGCGATTTGCGCAGCGACATTGAGCGTCCGCAGTTGAAGTGAAGTGCTCTCGAACGCATCGCTGCCCGCGACCTTTGCTTCGTAACTGTCCGCGTCGAATTCCATTTGGCGCAACATGAAGCAACTGATCGCGTTGCCGGCATGCATCAGCGCCCAAAGGATTCGTCGCGTCAGCCACACACAGCCGCGCGCGGCGTGCAGAATGATTCCCAGCCGCAAATCGCTTCCGCGCGCCGCGTGCTCCAGCTTGATGTCCCACTCGTCGCGTTCATAAACGACGCGCGCGAACCACATGTTGATGTTGCGCACGATGTAGGTGAGCCGCATGCCCGCGCCCTGCGCGAAGTGGCCGAACTCGTGCGCGAGCACGCCGCCAAATTCGCGAGCGTTCAATCCCGCGACGAGCGGCAATCCAATCGTGAGCACCAGATCGTTGCTCAGCAGTCCGCGGCGCAAACTCGCGGAGGCATTCACCTGCATGTCCACATCCACTCGACAGGGCTTCGGCGCGCGCACGAGCCGGCAAATCTGTTCGATGAACGGGAAGAGCACCGTTTCGTCTTCCGGCTTGAGCGTGAATGGTTCGCTCTCCTTCACGCGTTTCGCGAAGAACGGCTTGACCATGAAGAATACCAGAACGCCCCCGACGACCGCTGGCCCTGCGTAAATGATGAATCGCCACAGCCCGCTCCCGCGGCCCGTCAATAGCCAGGTATTGTGAACGAGATGAAAATACACAAGCCACGTCGCCAGTGCGATGAGGGCGAGGTAAATGGCAGGCAACAGAACCATCGCAAACGCGACGACCGCGAGACCCGCTTTGTAAAGCAGCGATACGCGCGTGGGCTTGATGTCCGCGGTAAACGCATCGAGCACCGATTTGTCCGCGCCGGTGCGCGACGGCGGCGGATTCGAACTCAGGGGTTTCATGAGACGGCGGCCATATTTGCACGGGCCATCGACCTTGGCAAACCTGCACTGAAGGGTTGTGCGATTGGAAGTGCCGGGCAGTCAAAGGGAGGGCGGCGATGTCCTCATCGCACCGGGCCACGGCGTCAAGTAACGCGTCCAGACTTGCCCGCGCCTCATCCCGGCGCGATGAGGACATCGCCGCCCTACCTGCATTCGCCGAGCAGGACCGCATGCATGACGTGTGCTGCGAGCGATTGAAAGCACCTCAGCAAGCGCGCCGTTATCATTTGGGAGCAGGCGGGGTGTTGGTCACCGCCGGCTGAAGTCCTCTCGGAAGGTCCGTTACCAACGTCATCTTCGCGCGTGCATCGGGCGGCTGCACGACTACTTTGCCGTCGGGTGTGAGTGTGACCGAATCCCGAGGCGTGGGTTGCGCCGGGTGATGGCTAATGACCAGAACCGCCAGCACCATGGCGGCGGCCAGCCCGACGAAAATTCCGGCGATGGTGAGTTTGCGTTTCATCACCCGATAGACACCACTGCGCCGGGTTTTGTATGTTCGATTGTCGATGGACAACGCCTCCCGGTTTTCTGTGGATGAAAGGGGGATAGACGTTGAATGAAAGATCGGGTTGTCCGTCGGTTAACGGTCATGATTTTTGTGAAGGCTCATTTTCTTGCAGTGATGTTTTGCGCGGCGGTCGCCGCTTTCGCGCAGCAATCTCAAACTCCCGCGACCAACGCCGCGGCAAAACCGAACCCGGCTGAGCCGCAGACGCCCATTCCTTCGGGCGAGCAAATGGATGGATACTTTCGCAAAGTGATTCTCGATGCCGATCGGGAAGTGAATGGCGCGTGGCAGGACACGCTGAAGGACCCGATGGAACTGGCCGTCGCCGCTGATGGCCGCGCGTTCTACGCACAGCGCGATGGCACGATCAAAATGTGGAGTCCAAAGACGAAGAAGACGGTGACGATTGCAAAGATCAAAGTGTTCGAGGGACTGGAGGACGGGATGATCGGAATGGCGCTCGACCCGAACTTCACGAAGAACAATTGGATTTATCTGAACCACTCGTTGCCGGGGACAACAAGGGATTCGAATGGCAAAAAGACCGGGACCATCCGCGTGTCGCGCTACACGGTGGTGGGCGAGAAACTTGATCTCCCCTCGGAAAAGAAGCTTATCGACATCCCGACACAGCGCGAAGAGTGCTGTCACGTGGGCGGCTCGCTCGCGTTCGACAAGGACGGGAATCTTTACATCGCGATTGGCGACAATACGAATCCGGGCGACTCGGACGGTTTCTCGCCACACGACGAGCGTCCGGGATTTTCGCCACGCGATGCGCAGAAATCGTCGGCCAACATGAACGACTTGCGCGGGGGCATCAGCCGCATTCATCCGGAGCCGGACGGCACTTACACGATACCGCACGGCAACCTGTTTCCGGCGGCGACGGCGGGCACTCGGTCGGAAGTGTATGTGAAGGGCGCGCGCAATCCGTTCCGCATCTCGCTCGATCCCTACACGGGCATTTTGTATTGGGGCGATGTGGGGCCGGACGCGGGCGGATTGGATCCAAAAAGAGGTCCAGGCGGGTATGACGAAATAAAGCAGGCGAAGAAGGCGGGGTTCTTTGGCTGGCCGTACGCACGCGGAGACAACAAGCCCTACGCGAAGATCGATTTCGCGGCGCGTGTGCAATACACGAAAGACAAGGTGGCTTACGACAGAGCGATCAGAGAGGCGAAAGAGAAGGGTGTGCTTCCGCCCGCGGATTTGAAGCCGCCGGAATCATCTTATCTGGCCGGCGAGCCGGTGTTCTTCGACCCGAAGAATCCCGTGAACAATTCGCCGAACAACACGGGCATCAAGAAACTTCCGCCCGCGCAGCCCGCGTTCATCTGGTATCCGACTGGCGGATCGACGCGATTCCCCGTGGTGAACGGTGGTGGCGGACGCACGGCCATGGCCGGGCCGGTTTACTATTTTGATCCGAGAAACCCGTCGAAGACGAAGTTGCCGAAGAAATACGATCACACGCTGTTCATCTATGAATGGTCGCGCAACTGGATCATCGCGGTCCACCTCGATGAGGCCGACAAGATCGCCAGGAACGTCGATGGTTCGCCATACATGGAGCGCATGTTCAAGAACATGACGTTCAAGCGGCCAATGGACATGGAACTTGGGCCGGATGGATGTCTCTATGTGATCGAATACGGCACGGCCTGGGGGAACAACAAAGATTCGCAAATCGTGCGCCTGGAATACACCGGGCCGCAGAACTGAACGTCGTGCCGGTGAGGCAGGCCTCGGTGTCCTCACCGAGCCACGGCGCGCTGAGGACAGCGCGCCCTACCTGTATTCTCGATTCCTCTTGCTGTTTCCTTCCTCCATGAATTGATTTGCCGCGCGCTTGCGCGAAAGGTTTCGACGCGGCACGCAGTTTTCGAAATGAGCAAAATCGTCGGTATTGATCTTGGAACAACCAACTCGCTGGTCGCGACGGTGGATGCGGGCATTCCGTTCGTGATCGCGGACAGCGAAGGCAATCGGCTCACGCCCTCAGTCGTTCACGTTCCTGGCCCGAATGCCGAGCCGGTCGTCGGGCACAAAGCCAATCGCGTGCGCGTGCTCAAGCCGGCGGAGACGGTTTATTCCGTGAAGCGTTTCATGGGGCGGCGCGGCGCGGACATTTCGCGCGAGGAAATGCTCGTAACGTATCCGGTCAGGGGCGAAGGCGCGGGCACCGTGACGTTCGACATTCATGGGCGCAGTTGGACGCCGGAGGAAATTTCCGCGGAGGTCTTGAAGAAATTGAAGCGCGATGCGGAAGCGTACTTCGGCGAGCCGGTGACGCGCGCGGTCATCACGGTGCCGGCTTACTTCAACGACGCGCAACGCAATGCGACGAAGAAGGCAGGCGAACTCGCGGGCTTCACCGTCGAGCGCATCGTCAATGAACCAACGGCGGCGGCGTTGGCCTACGGTTTGGACAAGCTGAAGGAGAAATCGAAGATCGCGGTTTACGATCTCGGGGGCGGCACGTTTGACCTTTCGATTCTTGAATTGAACAATGGTGTGTTCCAGGTGCTCTCGACGAATGGAAACACGCGGCTGGGCGGCGATGATTTGGACAAGCGGTTGATCGATTTCCTCGTCGATAGAATCAAGGCAGGAGGCGGACCAGATTCGTCAAAAGACAACGTGATGTTGTCACGCATTCGTGAAGTGGCCGAGCAGGGGAAGATTCGGTTGAGCACTGACACGGAAGCTGAAGTTCAACTGCCGTTTCTCACGCCGGCGTTCAGCTTCAGCTACAAGTTGACGCGCAAAGAAATCGAGGACCTGACGCGCGATATTATCACGCGTACACGAGCGCATTGCCTGCGTTCACTTTCAGACGCCAAGCTGGAAGCAAAAGACCTTGACCAAGTGATTCTCGTGGGCGGGCAGACGCGGATGCCGCTCGTGCGCCAGCTTGTGGCAGAATGGTTTGGTTGCGCGGAGTTTGAGGAAACGAGGGGCGAGATTCGGCTCGGCGCCGAACATCACAAAGCCAAAGGGCCGCAGCTCAATACCTCGCAGAATCCCGACGAAGCGGTGGCGCTCGGCGCGGCGATTCAAGCGGAGATTCTTTCCGGCGGTTTCAAGAACCTGCTGTTGCTGGACGTAACGCCGCTCTCACTCGGCATCGAGACGTTCGGAGGATTGATGAACGTGATCATTCCACGCAATACGACGATTCCGGTGAAGGCCGGCGAGATGTTCACGACTGCGGTGGACAATCAGAAGTCGATGCTCATTCACGTCGTGCAAGGTGAGCGCGAGCGCGTGAAGGACAACTGGAGCCTCGGGCGATTCGAACTTGAGTTCGAGCCGGCGCCGAAAGGCGTGCCGCGCGTAGGCGTGCAGTTCGAGATTGACGCGAATGGAATTCTTCACGTGCTCGCTCGCGATGTTAAGACCGGCCATCAGAAGGTCGTGCAGATGCAGAGCGCCGTGGACGTGGACGACACGGAAGTGCAGAAGATGATCGATGAATCCACCGAACACGCCTTCGACGACTTGCGCGCGCGGCAATGGATTGAGGCAAAGATTAAAGCCAGTACCGATTTGCCAGCAACACGCAAGGCCATCGCCGACTACGCGAAAGAGCTCGAAGCTGAATATCGAGAACAACTCGAACAGGCGATTCACGCAGTAGAAACGGCACTCCAAACGGAAGACCCCAAAACCAAAACCGGCGACCCGAAGAAGCTGAAAGAAGCGCTTTCGCAGCTGGACGAAGTCACCAAGCCGCTGGCCCAACACCAAATGGACAAAGCGATGGAAGCGATGCTGCGCAAGCGCGGGATGATTTCTTGAAATTGAAACAGAAGGAAACGAAGAACGATGCTCTTTGTTTCCTTCGTTGCCTTATGTTTCAACTTTCCCGCTTCGCATTCTTCCACTGTTCTTCCGCGATGCGATTGGCCGGGCGATTGCGTTGCAAAGTGCGGCGGCAAGTTCTGCTGGGCCCACGTGATCGTTTCCTGAATGTGTTTCCATCGCAGAACTGGATCATAGTTGGCGTCCGGCTCGCGCTCTTCTTCGCGCAACTGGTGCGCCTTTTCTTCGCTCATCGCTTCGAGCATTTCGTCCAGGTTCGTAGCCGTTTCTCGTGGATACGATTTTCGTTGAGTCTTCTGTGCGTTCAATTCAGCTCCTCACTCGTTCCCGCCATCTTGACTTGAATGGCGCGAGAGCCGATATAGCTCCCAGCCACTTGCTGAGTTTATGTTGTGTTGTGTTTGCAAAGAAAAGGAAGCCACTGTCCATCTCACTCAGATCGCGGGTGACAAGATGCAGAAGGTCGATTTGTGCGAGGAGTGCGCGAAGCAAAAGGGCGTGAACGATCCGGCGGGTTTTTCGCTTGCGGACCTCTTGCTTGGTCTTGGCGCGTCACAAGAGATGGAGCAGGCGACGGGCGGCACTGAAGTGAAGTGCCCGGCGTGCGGCTTCACGCAGGCGGATTTCAAAAAAGCCGGCCGGCTCGGCTGCGCGGAGTGCTACAAAACCTTTGCCGAAGGACTCGAACAGCTTCTCAAAAGCATGCACAAGGGCACGCGGCACCGGGGCAAAGTGCCGGCGGCGTTGCGTGAGTCGCAAGACCTCGCGGAGAGGTTGAAAGCCCTTCAGAAGAAATTGGAAAAGGCCGTTAGCGAGGAGGATTTCGAGCAAGCCGCCCAGTGCCGGGACGAAATCAAGACGACCAAGGAACGGCTTTCGTCGATGTCTGCATCATGAACATTCACGAGTTTTTGGCGCCACCTTCTGAAACAGCGCGACGCGATGCGCCGCACAACAAGATTGTACTGACGAGCCGCGTGCGGCTGGCGCGCAATCTCAAGGGCGTCGCTTTTCCAGGCTGGGCCAAGAAAGCCGAGCGTATTCGTGCGCTGGAGATCGTCCGTCCGGCCGTGGAAACCCTGTCTGCGATGAAGGGTGCGTTCTCGGAGTCGATGGACAATCTGACGCCGCTCGACAAACAGATCCTCGTCGAACGACATCTGATCAGCCGCGAGCACGCCGCGAAAAACGCCGGCAGCGGTTTGGTGCTGAACAAGGAAGAGTCGCTCTGCGTAATGATCAACGAAGAGGATCATTTGCGCATGCAGGCGCTGCGGCCCGGTTTGCAGTTGAAGCAGGCCTGGGCGGCAATCGATCAGTTCGATTCGCAATTAGAGAAGAAGCTGGAGTACGCGTTTGATGCGAGTCTCGGTTATCTCACCGCATGCCCGACGAATCTAGGGACGGGAATTCGTGTCAGCGCGATGTTGCACTTGCCCGGCCTTGTTCTTTCCGAGCAGATCAACCAGATCATTTCCGCCGTGAACAAACTCGGTCTCGCGGTGCGCGGGCTGTATGGCGAGGGCACCGAAGCATTGGGTAATGTTTTTCAGGTCTCGAACCAGATGACGCTGGGCGAGACCGAGCCAGACATCGTGGATCGTTTGAGCAAAGTTTTGGCGCAAATCATCGAGCACGAAGAGAACGCGCGCGGGTCGTTGCTGGAGAAGAAGCCGAAGACGGTGATGAACCAGATTGGGCGCGCCTACGGCATCCTCGCGAACTCGCACAGCATTTCGTCGAAGGAAACGATGAACCTGCTCAGCTTCATGCGGCTGGGCGTGGACCTGGGATTATTTCCGGACGTGGAGCGCGGGCTGGTGGATGAATTATTCGTCGTCACGCAGCCGGCGCACTTGCAAAGGCAGTATGCGGAGAAGTTGGGGGCGGATGAACGCGATCTGCTGCGGGCGGATATGTTGCGTGAGCGGTTGCGCAACGTGAGCCGGCCGCTCGGAGCGCCGCCGGGACACGGGAACGGGGGAAAGTTGGACAAAACGGGCGATCAATAGAAAGATACAGGTATGAGCGATGAAGCCATGAACAATTTTACCCCCCGCGCTCAGCAAGTGCTGGCTCTCGCGCGCAAGGAAGCCGACCGGTTCAATCACAATTTCGTCGGCACCGAACATCTTTTGCTTGGCCTGATCAAACTCGGCCAGGGCGTCGCCGTGAACGTCCTCCAGAAAATGGGTCTCGATCTGGAGACCGTGCGGATGGAAGTCGAGAAGCAGGTCGGCACGGGTCCCGATCAGAAAATGATCGGCAACATTCCTTACACGCCGCGCGTGAAGAAAGTCCTCGCGCTGGCCGCGAAAGAAGCGAAGGCGTTGAACCACACTTACGTGGGGACCGAACACATTCTGCTTGGTCTGCTTCGTGAAGGTGACGGTGTGGCCGCGCGCGTCTTGAAGAACCTCGATGTCGATATTGAGCAAACGCGGCAGGAAATTTTGAAGGAGTTGGATCCGAATTTCACAGGCCAGGAAGAGGGTGGAGAACAGGCCAGCGCCGGAAGCGGCAGCGAAGGCAAGTCCGAGGGCAAGAAGGGCGAAGTGAAGACGCCCGCGCTCAAAGCGTTTGGACGCGACCTGACGGAAATCGCGCGCAAGGGCGAAATGGACCCGGTCATTGGACGCCAGAATGAAATCGAGCGCGTCATTCAGATTCTCTGCCGGCGCACGAAGAACAATCCTGTGCTGCTTGGTGAAGCGGGCGTAGGCAAGACGGCCATCGTTGAAGGGCTCGCACAGGAAATTGCCAAGGGGAACGTGCCGGAGATTCTTCGCGACAAGCGCGTCATCACGCTCGACCTCGCGCTGATGGTCGCAGGCACTAAGTATCGCGGGCAATTTGAGGAGCGCATCAAGGCGGTGATGGACGAAATTCGCCGCGCGAAGAACATCATTCTGTTCATCGACGAGTTGCACACCATTGTGGGCGCCGGTTCGGCCGAGGGAACGATGGACGCGAGCAACATAATCAAGCCCGCCCTCAGCCGCGGCGAGATGCAGTGCATCGGCGCGACTACGCTCACTGAGTACCGCAAATACATCGAGAAGGACGCGGCGCTGGAACGCCGATTCCAGTCCGTGAAGGTCGAAGCGCCTTCCGTCGATGAGGCCATTCTGATCCTCAAAGGCTTGCGCGGAAAATACGAAGAGCACCACAAGGCGGAGATCACCGATCCCGCCGTGGAAGCCGCCGTGAAACTTTCTGACCGTTACATCACGGATCGTTTTCTGCCGGACAAAGCCATTGACCTCATGGACGAAGCTGGTTCGCGCGCACGCATTGGGGCGATGACACGTCCGCCCGAAATAAAAGCGCTCGAAGGCGAATTGGACGAAATCAAAGGCAAAAAGGAAAAGGCCATTCGCGAGCAGGATTTCGAAGGTGCGGCTTCGATGCGTGACCGGGAAAAGCACACGAAGGAGAAGATTGAGTCCGTTATGGCTTCATGGAAGGCCAGCCGCGAAGAGAAACGCGTGAAGGTGGACGAGGATGACATTCTCCAGGTCGTCGCGAAGTGGACGGGCGTTCCGGTCAAGCGCATGGAGCAAGGCGAGGCGATCCGCCTCCTGAACATGGAAGACGAGATGGCCAAAAAGGTCGTCGGCCAGCGCGAAGCTGTAGCGGCGATTTGCAAAGCGCTTCGCCGTTCACGCGCGGACTTGAAAGATCCAAAACGCCCGATTGGCACGTTTGCGTTGCTCGGCCCGACGGGCGTGGGCAAGACGTTACTCGCAAAGTCGCTCGCAGAATCGATGTTCGGTGATTCGAAGGCGCTCATCCAACTCGACATGAGCGAATACATGGAGCGCCACAACGCTTCGCGCATGATCGGTTCGCCTCCTGGCTATGTGGGTTATGAGGAAGGCGGGCAATTGACCGAACAAGTGCGCCGCAAGCCTTATTCAGTCGTGTTGTTCGACGAAGTCGAGAAAGCGCATCCCGACGTGATGAACATGCTCCTGCAGATTCTGGAAGAGGGCAAACTCACGGACAACGT
>JGI10216J12902_100439736_pt1 | contig 11043 bp, 8 predicted proteins | sample KanNatreferecore_FD_12902 | JGI IMG/M metagenome (IMG submission 12902)
CCCCCCGCCCACGTACTCCTACCAGTGGCGTCGCTGCGACTCCGCCGGTGACAATTGCGTCAACATCGCCGGTGCCACCGGCCAGAGTTATGCGGTGGCGGAGGCCGATGTCGACGCCACCATTCGCGTCTCGGTCAAAGCTGTCAACGACGCCGGGTCGGCCACCGCTACGTCGAACCAGACGGCCGTCGTCGTCGGAGAGCCCACGAACACGTCGTTGCCGATCATCTCGGGGACGCTCAGGGAGGGGCGGACACTCACGGGCAATCCGGGCACGTGGAGCGGGACACAGCCGATCACCTACGCCTACCAGTGGAACCGCTGCGAGGAGGACGACGCAGACTGCGGCATCATCGCAGGCGCGACGAGCGCGACATACACGCTCACCCCCGCGGAGGCCGGGATGCGGATCAGCTTGAGCGTGACGGCGTCGAACTCGGTCGGCTCACAGACGGCGACGACGGCGATGACGCCGGTCGTCCAGGCTGTCTCACCCGACAATATGGACATCCCAACAATCACCGGTACCGCCCAGAAGGGTCAGACGCTCACGGCTTCTACGGGGGCGGAACGCCTCAGATCTCCCTCGCCTACTCGTGGCAGCGCTGCGACTCCACCGGCGCCGGCTGTGTCGCGATCTCCGGTGCAGGCGGCCAGAGCTACTCACCCACGGTAAGCGACATCGGCTCGACGATCCGCGTCAAAGTAACGGGGTCGAACGCTGCGGGAAGCAGCAGCGCGCTCTCCGACGCCACCGCTTCGGTGGCCGGCGTCTACCGAGCGATGTCCTGGCGGACAACCCGGTCGGGTACTGGCGACTCGGCGAGACGAGTGGGACTACCGCGACAGACGAGACCGCGAACAATGATTCCGGCACCTACCAGAATGGCGTTACGCTCGGCGCGGCGGGCGCGCTCGTCGGCGATGTGAACGCGGCGCCGAGCTTCGATGGCGTCAACAACCAGGTCAACATGGGGAACCCTGCGAGCGGGATCTTCAAGTTCGGCACGTCGAGCTTCACCCTCGAAGCTTGGATCAAGACGCCGGTGAGGGGGACGCAGTTGACCGACGACATGCCGATCGTCGCCAAGCAGTCACCGATTACCGCCAACCCGTCGTGGGAGGTGACGTTCACCGACGACACGAACTTTGTCGGACGGATCCGAGCGAAGCTCAACGACAGCACGGGGACAACGCTCAAGGCGTACTCCGGAGTACGCGTCGACGACGGCAAGTGGCACCACGTCGTCGCGACGTTCGACCGCGCGAACGGAATCACCGTCTACGTCGACGCCGTTCCGACATTCACTGCCGGCGCGACGACCGGGGATGTAAACAACAACACTGCCCTGCTGATCGGTCAGGAACGGCGTGTCTATCCGTACTTCAAGGGACAGATCGATGAGGTCGCTCTGTACAGAGGGCTCCTCCCGAGTGCCCGGATCAAATCGCACTACGAGAACGGTGCTGCCATCCAGACGTCCCCGCCGACGAACACGGCGCTCCCAACCATCAGCGGCATCACCGAAAAGGGCTGCCTGCTTAGCGCCTCGCCCGGAACCTGGACCGGGACGTTGCCGTTGAATTTTGCCTACCAATGGCAGCGTTGCGACTCGACGGGTGCCGGCTGCGCCAACATCGCGGCCGCGACCACTTCGAGCTACACGCTGGCCACCGCCGCCATCGGCTCCACGTTACGCGTCTCGGTGACGGCTCTCAACGCCGGCGGCTCAACGCTGGCGGCCTCGCCTCCGACGGCCGTCATAGCCGACGCGTCGCCCGACCCGGTCATCGCCGCCGCCGGCGACATCGCTTGCCGGTCGAATCCGGTCTCGTCGGGGACGACCTGCCATTACGGCCTGACTTCGAACCTGATCACGACGGACCCGCGAATAACCGATGTACTCCCACTGGCGACGATCAATACGACTGTGGCGACTACCAGTTGTTCCTCAACTTCTTCGGCCCGACGTGGGGGAGCATCCTGGCCAGGTTCCATCCGATTCCGGGCAACCACGAGTATCTGACGTATGCGCCACAGAATCCAGACGGAAGTCAGCCTCCAGGCACGCTCGCTTCGTGCGACCCGGCGACGACAGTGCCTGGCGCCGGTTACTTCGACTACTGGAACGGAGTCGGCGCTGACACCGGCCGTGCCGGAGATCGCGACAAGGGCTACTACAGCTATGACGTCGGCAGCTGGCACCTGATCGCGCTCAACGCAGAGTGTTACGCGGTCGGCGGCTGCGACGCGGGTTCGCCCGAGGAGACGTGGTTGAAGGCGGATCTGGCCGCGCATTCGAACGTCTGCACGCTGGCGTACTGGCACGAGCCGCGCTTCTCGTCCGGCTTTGTCGGCAACAACCCATACGTGTCCGACTTCTGGAAGGACCTCTACGACGCTGGGGCAGACATCGTGCTCAACGGGCACGATCATGATTACGAGCGCTTCGCACCACAAAATCCGCTCGGGCAGGCGGATCCGGCGCGCGGGCTGCGGGAGTGGGTTGTCGGCACCGGTGGGCGCGGCCACGGCGGCTTCCCCACCATTCAGCCGAACAGCGAGGTCCGCAACGCCGAGACGTACGGCGTGCTCAAGCTCACGCTCCACCCGTCCAGCTACGACTGGCAGTTCGTCCCCGAAAGCGGTAAGACGTTCTCCGATTCGGGTTCTGGCCTATGTCACTGAGCGCACGCTAGATCGTGCGCCGGATCCGCACCGCGCTTTCGTCGAGAAGCCGGCGAAAGTGAGCGTCGACCATTCGGCGCCGAGCGCCGCGCAGGCTCGGCCGGTTCTCGAGCCGTGTGACGTGGCGGCGAATCCAGCGGCGGCACAAACCTTCGATCAGTTGCAACTCGAGAAGCAACGGCGGGCCCGCTTCGCCATAGTACGTTCGGAGGAGCGTCGCTTCGGCTCTGCGACGCACGGCGCGGACGGACGCGAGGTGGTCGCCCGCAATGAACAGCCGTTCGCTCCCGAGCATGACTAAGAAGCGGGCGAGGTCGTGCTCGGGGAGCCCCATTCGATCGAGCGCTACGTCGATGCCGACAGCGTTGCCTTTCTTGTCAATGAGGATGTTGACCGGTGCAAAATCGCCGTGGAGGCGGCAGATGCGGGCGCGGACCCGACGCCCAGGTACGGCACGAAGCGTCTGCGCCAGCTCGTCGGGCAGCGCCAGGCCGTATCGGGCCAGAACCAAGTCCCCGTATTCGAGTAACGCGTCAGCCTGGGCACGGAGGTCGACGACCTGCTCCGACGGTGGCTCGATCCAGTGAAGGTGCCTCAGGAACTCCGCCGCCTCGGCCACCGCAGCGAGCAGCCGGCGCGTGTCGACGAGGGTGCCCGCCTGGACAAGCGCCGAAATGTCGCGCCCTTGGATAGCTTCCATCGCGAACGCTCCGATCTCGGGCAGGAGAGCGACCGGACGCGGCACGCGGAGCCTCGGTTCAAGCGGCGAGAAATGCTGTGCCAGCCTGACCAGCGACGCGAACTCGGTCTCAGCGCTCGCGGGAGCGCTGAGATCTTGCTGACCTGACGACACGTCGGGCCGCTTGACGACCCATTTCGTACGCCGCCGGCGAAGGCGGCCGATCCCGACGAAGTAGATCACGGACCTCGAGTGGCGCTGGGGTCGTCGTGCGAGCCGGAGCCGCCCGGCGCGCACGTCGGCGCCCAATGCTCGCGCGAGGGCCGCGAGCACGGCGGCCTCACTCGCGGCTAACCCTCCCGCCGGCGCGACGTCACCCGCGTCGCACATCCGAGCCTCTGTCGTCGTCACTACGTCCCGTTTAGGCGAAGGTGTTCGGACACTTCTCGCGCTATCTCGACGGCAAGCTCGTCGCGGGGGCGAGTCCCGTCCAGACCCTTGACTCGGAACGTTTTGCACTCGCTACGGTAAATGACTGCCTGCCGCCGGAGCTGCTCGAGATCCCAGCGATCGACCTTCCGCGTCAGCGCGGTATCGGCCGGGACATCGAGGAGGAACGAGATCGAAGGTCTCGGCGACAGGGTTCGCACGAGCCAGCTCTGGAACCGTACGCTTCCGAGCTCGTCATACCACGTATGCAGGCGAACCGCCGAATCCAAGGCGTACCGGTCGAAAATGACGATCCTGCCGCGCCCGGCGTGGCGCAGCATCACCCGCCAATGCGAGACGATGTTGGCGACGGTGACGACAGTGGACCAGACATGGCGCACGGTGGCACTGCGGCGGACGAGGCGTTTGCCGGGGTCGCTGGCATCGTCGCGTTCGCCCCCGGCCGCGCCAGTTCGGTCGGCTCGGACGAACGCGCGGAGGATCCCCTTGGCCACGCTTTTCATCGTTCCGATCGACGGGTTGATCGCGACCGGAACCCACTCGATGACGGCCTGAACGCCGTCGGCCGTCAGCGTCTCGCGGAGCAGCTCTGCCTGCGAGCTCTTGCCCGCGCCGTCGAGTCCGGAGAAGGTGACCAGTCTCGTCCGGCGCCTGTTCGTGACGCTCATTTGCCGCACATCGATCCCCAACGACGTAAGCCTCGACGCCTGCCGGAGGTATTGGCCGACGCCGCGAAACCTCGACCGAGTTCTAGCGCGAGCGAGGAAAATTCTCAAGCTCCGCGCACGAGCCGCCGAAGGCCGGGGAACCGCATGAGCTCCGGAAACGTCTGGCCAATCTCAAGAACCCGGTGGTTCACGCCGAAAATAGCCACCGTCGCAACGACGGCGAGCGACAACTGCGCTAGCCGGGAGTCGATCGCGTGTGAGACGATTAGAACGCCTGTCGCCGCGACGACGATGCTCGCGTAGGTGGAGACATAGGACCGTCGGAAGAAGCTAATCCCGGTAGCTGTCTGAAGCGCGGCCTGTTTCAGCACATTGTGCGCGACCAGGGTCCCGGCCGTTCCAATGGCCGCGCCCACCGTGCCGTATGCCGGGATCAGAACGACGTTTAGGCCGATGTTCACCAGCACGGCGAGGACGTTCACCACGACGATGTACTTGAGCCTTCCGTAGACCATCAGCGTGGTGCCGTTGAATCCGAGCGCGGCCTGAAAGTAATAGCCGAGGGCGAGGATCCCGAGCAGGACGGCCGAGCTTTCGTAGCGGGGGCCGAAAAGCAGCAGCGTCAAGGGTTTGGCCAGCGCGAACGTCAAGACAAAAATCGGGAAGGAAACGACGGCGATCCAGACCGTCGTCTGCCAGTAAAGACGCCCCACACCCGCACGGTCGCCGCGTGCGAACAGCCGCGCCACGTGGGGCGTGAACAGGAGAAGGAACGTCGAGAAGGCCAGCATGTTGAGTTGGGCGGCCGGCTGGACGGCTCGCAAGGCCGCCACCGCGGTCGAGCCCCGGAAGTGCCCGAGAAGGATTGCATCGGAGACTGCCATGACCGCGTAGACAAGGTCGGTCGTCAGCAGGGGGATCGTGAAGCTGAGGATCTCGCGTGCCGGAATTCTCATTCGATGTCGGTCGAAGTGGTCGAGGAGCCCCCGTGTACGGAGGGTGCGGACGAGCATCGACGCGTAGATCGCCACGCCCACCGCGGCAGCTACGACATACCCGCCTGAAAGGAAGAAGACCCCTGCGTCGCCGAGGATAAGCGCGATCACCACGACGAGCCTGAAGGACGGGGTCAGGAGGTATTTCCTGAAGAAGATTGCTCGTGGCGCCGCCAGGACCGCAAAGAGGCCGGTTAGCAGGTCGTCGAGTGCCTGGACCGGCGTGAGAACGACCAGGATGAGCAGAAGCGAAAGGGCTGTTTGGTCGTGGATTAATGTCTGGCCGATGAGACCCTGCAACCCGTATACGAGCGCAATAAACGCGAGGCCGAGGCCGATGACCGTCGTTCCGACGAGGAAGAGGGCGCCGAAGACGCGTGCATAGTCGTGCCGCTCGTCGTACATGGGGACGAATCGCGTCACGGCGCGGTCGAGTCCGAACGTGACGATGGTCTGGCCGAAGAGGGCGATCGAGAGGGCGTATGCAAAGGCGCCGTACGCCTCCTTTGACAGGTATCGGACGATGAGAACCTGGACTGCGAAATTGATTCCAAGCGACAACACCCTTCCGGCAAGGAGCAGTGCGGATCCCCGAATCTGTCGCCGGGTGGCAGCGGTTGAGAAGTCCGTCGGGCCGTCAGGCGTGGCGGCGGCCAGATTCGTCGCGCGCTCGCCCTCACGCGGCGGTCCCTGTTCCGATCGTCCCAAGGCTTCTATGTCCGCGCCGCTCCGGAGCGACGGCGGCGGTTGGATCTCACGTCGACCCCGCCCTGCCGTGCACGCTCAGACCGTACCAGCGCGCTGGGCCACCGATGCGCGTCCACGCAACAGGTCGGAAGAGAATCAAGGCGGCAGAAAGCGACGATGATCGGCCGATTTCGGCAGCTCGTCCTCTGCTACCACGCGGTCTCGGACGGCTGGACGCATCCACTTTCGGTCCCGCCCGCGCAGTTCGAGCGGCAGATCCGCACCTTGCTCCTCCGGCGGTTCCGGCCCGCTTCAGTCGATGACGTCCTCCGGGGTACCGGACGGTCATTCCACGTCACGTTTGATGACGCCTACAGGAGCCTCAGCGCAGCATTGCCGATTCTCGACCGGCTGAACGTCCCCGCGACGATCTTCGCCTGCGCAGATTTTGCCGACGAAGGCGGGCCGCTCGCGGTCCCGGAGCTGTCGCAGGAGGTTGCGGCTTCACCTCACGAGCTCGCGACGATGACGTGGGACGATCTTCGCGGCCTGGCGAAACGCGGCATCGAGATCGGCTCCCACACGTTGACGCATGCTCATCTGACGCGTCTGGACGAGTCGGAGGTCCTTCGTGAGCTCCGCGATTCACGGCTGCGCTTCGAGGACGAGATCGGCGTGCCGTGCCGGTTTCTGTCGTACCCCTACGGCGAGCACGATACGCGCGTCCGCCAATGCGCGCACAGGGCCGGCTACCGCGCTGCTTTCGGTCTTTTCCGCGACTCGCCGAGGCAGCCCGATCTGTATGCGTTTCCGCGCGTGGACATCTATCGGCGAGACAACGCGATCATCACCACGGCAAAGACTTCCCGCTCGTACGGGCCCGCGCTCGCCCTCCTACGCCTCGTGCGTGCTCGCTGAGCCATCGTGCGAGAGCCTCGGCGCGTGATGCGGCTCAGCGATGGTCGAGGCGCGAGAGCCAACCACGGCTCTTGCAATATGCGCGCCAGACGATTGCTCTCACTTCGTCCGGCGCCGCCGGGCTGGCTTTGACGGTTTCGAAGGGTGAGAATCCTCCCAACCCGAGCGTGGCGGGCGTAACGGGGTCGAGCGCGACCACGACGTCCGGCGCGATGAGGGCACGCGCCGCGCGATGAACCACTGCCGCACGACGCTTGCCTCTCCTGTCGACCTCGCGACTCGACGCCGCGAGAACGACGAGACGGCCCCGGGCTTGCCGCCAGGCGGTCGTAACGGCCGCCGCGATCCCCTCGTCCCACGCTCCGACCGAGACCGGGAAATAGAACGACTCTGCCAGGGAAGAGGCAACCTCGGCCGCCTCGTCACGCGTGCGCCCGACGATCGCAACTCGAAGTCCCCGCAGGTGCACCGCCGTGTGCAGCGGCTCCGCCTTCCAGCGGCTCGCCCCGCTGAGGAGACGACCACCAAAGCGAAGCGGGTGTTTTCGGACCCAGCCTTTGATGACCGTCGTCCGAAGTCCGTCCAGGGTTGCCCATTCTCGCGTCTGCACGCACTCGAGGACGCGATGAGGGTCCCAGTCCGGGCCGGCCGCGTCGGCTACCAACCGTGCGAGTTGACCCGATGGAGTGGCGAGGGAGGCGAGGATCTCCAGCCTCTCCTTCTGATGAGCGGGAATATTGCGACGGTCGAGGATGCAGTGGAGCAGGAGCGTCCAAAAGGCGTCGTCGCCGGAGAGGACCGTGAGAGTCCCGATCCGCTCGCGCCGTCTCAGGCACCCGGCCGAAGCATCCGTCTGAATTGCGTACTGAGGTCCATAAGCCAGCTCTGTGACCGCGTCGATCTGCAGCCATCCGCCTGCAGCTGCTTCGTATCTGACGAAGAATCTGTGGGATCCGCGTGCCCAGGTCGGCACGGCGGCGAAGCCGACGCTAGCCAAAGCCTCAGTCGCCCGCCGTAGATCCGCCTGCGAGACGAGAATGTCGACGTCGTGCGGTGGTGAGGCGAGCCGCCTCTCGCCGCGCAGAAGACACCAGCTGACTCCCGCGTCGTGCAGTGCGTCGAACGACCGTGCTGCGACCGGGTGAATAACCGGCGGCCGCTGAAGGATGTCGACTCGCGTCAGGGCCCCTCGAGGGGTTGCCTGCGCGTCGCCACTCCCTTCGCCATGCGTTGGCGACTTCACGGCAGCTGAGTCGTGAACGCTCTAGCCCGGCCCGAGGCGAACGCGTCCGTCGAACTCAGGCGACGAGCTCATGGTGGGCTTCCCTCGCCATGGCTGACTCGGTGCCATCTTTCCGCGCGACGCGCATCGTCAAGGATTGAAGAACGGATCGCTGGCCATTGCCAGATACCCGTTCAGCGAGGCTGATGAGCTGTCCACCGCCCACTGGCATTCAGGCGGATTGCTGTCGAAATAGACGAGTGCCTTCAGGTTGGGGTACATTCCACTCTTCAATGTATTTCGCGCGTCCAGGAACCATTGTCCTTTGGCATTCGAATCCACGTTGCTCTCACGGCTCCCCCACTCACTGAGCATGAACGGCTTCCGCGAGCGTCCGTGTTGTGTGAGCCATTTGTAGAAGACGCTAACCGTCTCGGCGAAGCTTTCCCACTTCGTGTCGTGACAGGTGTACCAGTTGTACGGATCCCACGCGATCCAATCGACGTACCTGTCGCCGGGGTAAAGCCCATGGGTGTAATAGCCGAAGTAATCGCGGGAGCCCATTACCGACCACACCCACGACACGTTCCTCACTCGATCTGCGCGGAAACGGTCGTGAATGTGGCGAAAGGAAGCGGCGAAGCCGCGCACGGTGCCTAAATGTGCGTTGATGGCAGCCTCCGGTTCCTGGGAGAACGAGAGGAGCAGCGGCCGGCGGAAACGACGTACTCTCGCCGCCGCGGCGTCGATTGCTCGGTCCTCGAGTCCGCGGGCGATTCTCGACCACGAAATCACTTTGGAGGTGCCGAAGATCCGTGGCGTCCAGTCGAGATAAAGGATGCGGCCGCCTTTAGCCCAGGAGCGGTCTTGGGCGTCGGGAAATGCATCATTCCAATCGTGGTAGTTGTGCGCGATGTCGTACTTGCGCCCAATCTGCTGCTCACGCTGCCTGAGCGTGTAGCCGGTGTTCGGCGAGGTCCAGGCACCGAAATAGACGCCGGATTTCGGGGGACGCACGGGGCCGCCTCGGCCTCCGCTCCGGTCGCTCCCGCGCGCGGCGGGAGGGGAGGCGAGCGTGCTCTCCGGGAGCGCCAGTCGATCCTTCGCCCGCGTGGGATGATCACCGTCGGCGAACGAGTTGCTTATCAGCAACGCCGCTGCGACGATCAGCGCCCCAGCCAGCGAAGCAAGCACGCGGGGCGAGAGCGAGTAACGAAGCGCGCGTCGGGTTGCGCGGGCGCCGTGACGACGGGGGCCACGCACGACGGCCGCAGTGTACAAGAACCGCGTCACGGGTTGAAGTACCGATCAGTTACGTTCGCGATGCTGATCCACGAGGTCGGTGCTGGCGCTGGAGATGCGCGGCGTCCGAGGCGAGGCGGTTGCCGCTAGAACGGCTCGTAGTTGTGCCAGTAGTAGCCGGTCGCGTCGTTTGAGGCGAGGATCACGAGCCCGCTCGCGCTCGTGAGATTCTGCTTCGCCGAAGTCGCGTCGTTCAGGCTGTTGCTGCCGCCGTCCTTCATGAAGACGGTGCCCGTGCCGACGACGAACGAGATCGAATTGATCGGAGAGGTCTTCTCGAGAATCCTGCCGCCGCTGGTGCTCGAGCTGGCGAAGACATGCAGGACGAAGTTCGACTCGTCGATGAAGAGAATCGGGCGCGTCACGCCGTCGGAGACGCGCCAGACGGGATAGGTCGCCCAGCCGGCGCCCGGCGTGAAGACGGACAGGAGGACCAGGGGATCGTTCGGGTTCGGGTTTGCGGGATCGTTGAGCGATGTCTTGGTGACGGCGAAGACGCGACCGCTGCCGTCCGACTGCAGCGACTTGAGGTTGATGTGGTCATCGGCGTAGAGCGGTGAGCTGAGTGCCGGGTTGGCGGTCCAGCTCGAATCCGCCGCGCCGTCCAGGTGGTAGGCGAAGTACATCGTCGAATCGGTTTGGTTGCTCCACATCAGACCGATTTTGTTGCCGCCGAAGGCGACGACCGAGGAGATGTCGTCGCTGCTCAGCGTCGACGCACCGGCGACGGGCAGGACGAACGGCGTCGCCCAACTGTGATCGTCACCGTTCTGCGTGTGTGTGACCATCACTTTGTTGCTTTGCGCCCAAGTCGCCCAGAGCGTCCCCGTCGAGTCCTTGTCGATGACGAGCGTCTCGGTCTTCGTGTTGTTGAGCTGGACCGGGAAACCGGCGTCGAGCGTGTAGCTCTTCGTCGTCACGTTGTAGCTGTAGCGGTACAGGCGGCTCGGGAAGCCGGCGGCGGGGGTCGAGCAGCCGCAGGTGGAGAAGACGTGCGAGGCAACGTAGAGGTGGCTGCCGTCCCAAAGCGCGTCCGAGCGCGTCCCGCTCCGGTCGTCGAGCTGAGTCCCGGTGTCGGTCCAGCTCTGGGTGCCGAGATTGAGCCTGAAGATGTGGAAACCCTGGCCGGACCCTGCCCACATGCTGGCCCACCAGCTCCCGTCGTTCCACCAGAGCTTGCTCTCCGGCTTCGACCCCGTCGGTGCGACGCCCGCACCGCTGAAGGAGTGGTCGCGAAAGCCGACCGAGCCCGCAGCCGTGACGGTCGGCGTCTGGATCGAGGATGCGACGCTCGAGCCCGCCGAGTTGGAGCCGGTGACGGCGACCCGGATCGTCGTGCCCAGATCCGCGGCGACGAGTGTGTATGTAGTCGTGGTCGCGCTCGCGATATCGGCGCAGCCGCCGCCTCCCGTGTCGCAGCGCCGCCACTGGTA
>JGI10216J12902_101949169_pt1 | contig 11043 bp, 8 predicted proteins | sample KanNatreferecore_FD_12902 | JGI IMG/M metagenome (IMG submission 12902)
AAAGAAGGCCATTCACAAAATCGCGGGTCGCCGCAAACGCCGAACGATGCCGATTACCAGAAGTTCGAGAAATGGCGGATTTTCCTGAGCAATCGCGCTGCGCAGACTCATGCAATCACCGGCAGCAACCACATCGACGAGTCCACCTACGTCAAGATCGGCGGAATCGACCAATGGATCACCATTCGCGGCCAAGACCGCAACAACCCGGTCCTTCTTTTTCTTCACGGTGGCCCCGGTGATGTGACGAATCCTTGGTCCTACCCGTACTTCTCCAGTTGGCTGAAGTACTTCACAGTCGTTCAGTGGGATCAACGCGGTGCAGGCAGGACCTTGGATAAGACAGGTGATTTGATTGGACCGACCATGACCATTGAGAGGATGACTCAGGATGGCATCGAGCTATCTGAGTATCTTCGCCAGCATTTGCGCAAGCATAAAATCATTCTCGTGGGTCACTCATGGGGCTCGGTATTTGGCGTATTAATGGCCAAGTCTCGGCCAGACTTTTTCCATGCCTTCGTCGGAACCGGCCAGGTCGTGGACTTCAAGCAAGGCGATGCGGTTGCGTACCAGCTGGCTTTGCAGACCGCTTCCGATGTCGGTGATCCAAATGACATTGCATCATTGAAAGCTATAGGTATCCCGCCCTATGCAGATGGCAAAGGATGGCAACTCTTCTACAAATGGCGGCGTAAGTGTGAAGGCGCCGAGACCGACAGCTTCCTCGGTGGCCTCATGGGGTACGCATTCCAATCGCCCGGTTACTCGATACGCGACATCAACCAGTGGCTGGACGGTCAGGTCTTAGGCGGACAGCAGCTCTTCGACCAAGGCACCCAACTGAATCCCAAGCGGCTGGCAGGCGATTTCGCGGTGCCCGTGTTCGTGTTTCAAGGGGAACACGATTGCAGTTCGCCTACAGAACTCGCACGGAGTTACGTTGATTCGATCAGGGCCCCCAAGAAGGAATTCTTCGCTATCCCCGGCGGAGGCCATTTTGCGGTATTCATGAAGTCGAACGAATTCCTAAAAGAGCTGGTTGCGAGAGTCCGTCCTTTGGCCACGGATACACATAGCAAATAACCAGGCGTGGCCATAGCTGGCCACTGGGCTTACATCACAAATCCGACGGCAGGGAGTTCGAACTTTCTCCATTCGGGAACTCCTTTAACGCTCATCCCTGGGTAATGGGCGCATGGCGCGCCATCAGCTCGACGATCCAATCGATGAACACGCGCAGCTTGGCGCTGACATGCCGCTTCGGCGGAAACGCGAGGTAGAGCGGCATCGAATCGAGGCGCCAGTCCTGGAACAGCGGCACCAGCTCGCCATTCGCCACGTGGGCCTCCGACATGTAGTGCGGCAGCCATAGAACGCCCATGCCAGCCAGGCCGGCCGCGAGATAGGCATTGCCGTCGTCGACTGAGATCACATAGCGACCGTGCACGTTGACGCGCTCGCCGTCGCGACGCATGGCATACGGCAACGGCTTGCCCAATCGGCCCCACAAAAAACCCACGATGCGGTGGTGTGAACTCTCCAGCTCGTCTGGATGCTTGGGCACACCGGCGCGCTTCAGATACTCGGGCGCCGCATATACGCCCAGCTGCAGATCGCCTACGTGGCGCGCCTTCAACGATTGATCTCTGATCTCACCGCCACGCACGACGCAGTCTACGTTCTCGCCGATCACATCCACGACACGATCGCTTACGCCCATGTCGAGCTGGATGTCGGGATATTGTTTATGGAACGCCGGCAAGGCCGGCACCAATATCATTCGCGCGAGCGGGCTCGGTACATCGACTCGTAAGCGGCCTCTTGGGTCGGCTGCGGCGCTGGACAAGCTGGTCTCCGCATCGTCCAGGTCGGCCAACACCCGAACACACCGCTCATAGTAGGCCGCGCCATCCGCCGTCACGTTGACCTTGCGTGTGGTTCGATTGAGCAGCTTGACGCGCAGTCGTGCCTCCAGCTGCTGCACGAGTTGGGTCACGCTGGTTCTGCTCATGTGCAGCGTCTCGGACGCCTTGGTGAAGCTGCCGGTCTCCACCACTCGAACGAACGCCTGCATCGCATCGAATCGGTCCATGGGGCGAATCCTGGCTGGGATTGTTTGGATTATACAAACAGTGATGGACAGGCTTGCCCGTTTGTCGGTCGCGCGTTGCCGGCTAGAGTGACGCCCTCGTAACCCCTCACCGGAGATCTTTCATGGCAACCCGTGACGTCGTTTTCCCTCTCGGCCGCCAGGCGCTCTACGAACGCTATCGCTACTCGCCGGCCGTCCGCTCCGATGGCTTCCTGTTTGTTTCAGGCCAAGTCGGCAGCCGCGAAGACGGCTCGCCCGAGCCCGACCTGGAGAAGCAGGTCCGCCTTGCATTCGACAATCTCAAAGCGATCTTGAAAGCCGCTGGCGCCACGCTCGACGACGTGGTGGACGTCACCTACTTCATCGTGGATCTGGAAAAGAACTTCGAGAAGATCTGGAACATCGTTCCCGAGCTCTGGGGCGATGCTCCGTACCCGACCGCCACAGCCATCGGCGTGACGTGGCTGACTGGATTTCAGTTCGAGATCAAGGTGACTGTGAAGTTGCCGGCGGGCGGGTGAGCTGCGCAGAGCGGCTGCGCGGCTTCATTGATCCTTCGCCAGCTCCAGGCACTGACTCGCCGCTTCAATCAATTGTTCCTTGCTCATGAAAACACCGCCCTGCGGCTCGAAAACCTTGCCCCCGGACATTGAAGCCAACGCAGCTGCTGAATAGAAGGCGGCTGCGCATTCATCGAAGTTGCCACCGTAGCCCAAGGAAAATACCACCGGATCCTGCTGTTTGAGTTGGCGAATCGTAGGGTAATGCTTGGTTAGATCCGAGTAGCTCTCGCGTAGCAGGAAGAATCCGGAGTCTCGTCCTTGCACCTTCATGGGCAGGAAGCCGGAGTGTTGTTGTAAATCGACCTTTTGCGCGAACTGAGCTGGCGAGCGACTGGCTTCGAGCTCGCTGTGCCACTGGTCAAATGTCGGGCTCTTGCTCAGAGCAAAGATGACGAACAACTCCATCGACATGCTCAGAGCCCTCGAGATGCTGCGTAATGCATCCGTGGCTGGCAGCATATCCGACGCTCATGGAGATGTCTCATTCGGTGGAGGCTGAACGCCAGGCGCGTCCATGATCAGGCATCCGGCCGCATATGCGGCTCATTGAGCAGCTGGATGAGATCGGCGGGAGGCATGTCTCCCATCGCATCCAGGTACGGCAGATACGCACCGAGCTCGTTGCGCATTTGGGATTCAGGCATGCCCAGATCCCGCAAGGTCTGCCGTATCTGCGCTTCATAAGCGATGTGCGCGGGTAAACGACCGCCGGAAAGCTCGGCGAACCAGTTGATGGTGAACAGCCCCGGCACGTCCTCCGTCGGATAACGCGAGTTCATGAGCTTCTCGATCGTCGGATACGATTCCGACAGATAGATCCCTTCGCCGCCCATTTCCTTGGGACCGGTGCGCGCCATGGTGACGTCGAACGGCTCGTCCTGAATCGCCAGGCCGAACTGGCGAAAGAGCTTCTCTTTGAAGTGATGGGCGTGCACGCCGAACCGGTCGGCGATCTGGACCATCTCGGCATCGATTCGCTCGAGCATCCTGCCCAGTTCGGGATGCACGCCCTGCGCATAATGCAGATAGACCTCGCCCCGCTGGGTCTTTGCCAGATTCACCGGGTCGAAAGCAACACCGGGATGGATGTAATAACCCGCCCGCCACGGCATGTCGATACCGGGCACGACGTTGAAGTTCGGCCAGGGCCGCCCCTCACGACTCAATGGAAAGATCTCGCGCAGCTGAGCCATGGCGGTCGAGTTGTCGCCTCCACGAGCCAGGACCGAGACCTCGACGTCGTCTTTGCGCTTGGCTCTGATCGTCGGCAGACCATTCGGGCCGGTCGCCTGGTTGACGCGCGTGCCATACATCGAGTCTTCGACCAGCACGACGCTCGAATTCCAGGTCCAGTTTTCACGAATCATTTGTGACAACACGGGTTGTCCGGCCTGGCCGCCGCGAACCAGCATGATGGTCTTTCCCGGATCCTGCACCAGCCCGTCCTGTTGCAGCCTGTGGAACAGTTCGAGGCGGACCAGCGGTTTGTCGGGGATGGTTACGATGATGAATCCGGCTTCCTGCAGGGCCTGATGTCCTTCGGCACTATCGGCATAGCCAAAATGCCGCGGCTCCAGGTCCACGACTTGCGACTGCTTGGTGTGCAGTGTCTCCATGATGTCATAGGGATGGGCAACCTCGCTGATTCGATCCCGACCGAGGCCGTTACCGCGAAACAAAACTTTCGGCTGAAGACCTCCGCCGTTCAACAAGATATCGGCGGCCGTGGTGATCGCAACGTGGCTACTGCCCAAGATCGCAACATTGGTTTGCGGGTGGTTGCCGTGGTTGACCAGCAGCGACACACCTTTGCCGCCCTTGCCATCCGGGCCCCAGGGATTGCTCGACGGATCGAGGCCGCTGGCATTCACGCCCGGCTGATTCGAAGAAACATTGTTGGTGCCGCTGTTCGTCGAACCGGTGTTTGCTGAAGGCCCCGTCGCCGTGCCGGTCGTGCCCGAAGCTTGCGTGCCGTTCGTTGCCGACGAGGCTGCGGACGTGTTCGCCGTTTGAGTTGTTCCCGTGCTGGCCGACGTTCCAGTGCTCGTCGCGGCCTGACTCGTTCCCGTCGTGCCGGAGGTCGCAGCAGTGGAGCCTGTTGTTTGAGTCGCGGTCGTCGCGGGAACTGTCGTCGTTGTCGTGCTTGTTGTCGGCTGCGCCGCAGGCGCTGACCTGCCGCGCGCGGCGGCGACGGCGCTACCGGTCGCGATGAGATTGGCACCCATCAGCACGTAATTTGCCTGCGTCTGCGACAGGCCCGCGGCCATCAAACCATCCACCATGAACGCGTTCGCATGTTCGCCGGTCGCCATGTAACGCGCACCCGCCTGCGCACCGTCTAGTACTGAGACGCAACCGGCGGCGTTCACGCCCTTCATTAGCATGGTGCTCGCTTTCACCGCGCCGAAAGCGGCGAAGCCGGCACCCACCGGCACGGTCGCGACGAGATTCAAGCCTGTATCGATGCGATTCGCGGTCTCACGTGACGCGCCCATGGCTTGAAATGCCTGGCTCTGCCAGGTATCGGTCGTCGTGCCGCCAAATGCATCGGCAAAGCTGTGGGCCAGACGCAAGCCACCATCGGCTATAATCGCGATGCTCGCGACTCCGCCAACGCCCGTCCAACCCGCAACCAGGCCGAGCGTCACGCCACCAACGATTTCGACGGCGCCCGCAATGAACTCCAGCGCACGATCCCAACCGCTCTTCTTCGGCGCCGGCGGCGGCTTCAACATTTCTTCCAGCTCGTCGCGCTGCTGTTTGATGGCGTCGAGGTTCTTGTTTGCTTGATCGAGCGTGAGATCCGTCGACGGCATGTCCGTCGCGAACTCTTTGCCGACGGTCGCTGATTGCGTCTGCGCGACATCTTTAGTGAATTCCGCACGCTTGATATCGGCATCCGACTTCGCACGCATGAAATCCGTGAGCTTGGTATCGAGATCCTTCAGAACCTCGCTCCTCTCATCACCCTCCTCGGCGTTCGCGGCCTGGACCGCAATATCGCGCACGCCGCGATTCTTCTGCATGACATCGAAATCCAACTTCGCGAGATCGAGAATGCGCTTCTCGGTCTCGTTCAACGGCCGCTGCTTCTCGATTCCGCTCAGCTCGACATACCGATGCTCGGTTGCGCACTCCTGCACGAGCAGTGAACCCAAGTCGCGCTCGCGCTCCGACGCCGCCTCGAGCGTATCGATGATCTTCTTATCCTCGGCGCTGAGTGCTTGCGCCTGCGCATCGTCCAGCGCTTTCTTGGCATCCTTCACACCCTGCTGCGCCGTCTTGTCGCTGGGATTCAGACTGAGCTTCTGAACCGCATCGATGAGTGCCTTCTGAGGTGCCGCGAGCGTCTGCTGATTCTCCGGCGTCATCACCAGCGCATACGCATCCTCCACTTTGCGATTCGCAATGAGCTGCTGCTTGTCGGAAATGTGGACGCGCGCATCCGCCGTCGCCAGCGAGAGCTGTTCCGCGTTGCCACTGAGCTGCGCATCGCGTAACCGCTTGCCGATGGTCTGATCATTCAGCTCGATCTGCGCATCCTGCGTCCGCCGCTGCAATGTTTGCAGCTGAGTGCGCTGCTCGGTGCTCAACAGCGGCGAGATCGTGTTATCGAACGAGGCTCGTGCGGCAGCCTTGTCGGGCGACGTTTCGATCGCCTCGGCGAGCGACTGCAACTCTTTATTCTGCTGTGGCGTGAGCTTCGAGTAGAAGCCCTGCCAAAACTGCTCCTCGTTGCCAGCAGCCGTTTTCACTTTGCCGCGCGCGCCTTCGACATCGAGGATTTGATCGGCCAGCGCATTGGCCTCACGGTCGATGTCCTGAACCTGATAACCCTGATCGATCAACGAACGGCGCGGATCGTCAGCCTCGAGGCCGGCGGTGGAATGCTGCTTCGGCTGACTGCCGTCGGCAAAATTGCGAGGAATGAACGACGCACGCTCGCCTTCATTCACAGGCGAGTACATCGGGGTGAACTGCACCAGCTTCGGTTCAGGCGCCGCGGTGGTGACGGCGTTATTCGTCGGCGCCGACGATTGCGGAGGATAAGAGTGCGTCGAGGAAGTTTGGACGTCCGGTTGCGGGGGTGGTAACTGCGGTTCCGGCAGACTCACGTTGCGTGGATTCCAAGCAACCGTGCCCATAGGCTCTCTCCTAGACGCGCGCTGAAGTGACAGTTTTATGACGCACGTGCCACATCATCACCCCACGTATGTGTTTACGAGGTCATACACACGGACGAACGTTCACACTGGGAAAATATATATTGTGGCCCAAGCCATTTCGGACCGATGGCGCAAGGTACGTGAACGCCCGGCGCTGGTCCGGCAAGCCGCTGGAACAACGTCGGGCGTCGACATGCTAGCTCTCGTCTACACCCTCAGTACGGGGGATGGAATCCGCTCAACGTAGACACATCCTCATTACCCACCGAGTACGGCGGAGTGAACCCGCTCAACGCAGACACAATCTCTTTGCGCAACGGGTATGGGGGAGTGAATCCGCCTGACGTAGACACACCCTCATTACGCAAAGCGTAGGGAGGAGTGAACGAAGCAGTAGGGGTTGTTTGAATTTGAATGTCGGGTTGCGGGGGCGGCAACTGCAGTTCCGACACACTGACGTTGCATGGGTTCCAAGCGATCGAGCTCATGATCTCCTCCTGAGGTGTTTGCTAAATGAAGCTCCCTGTCGCGACTGTCATTTCGACATTCCATCGGAGTGTTTTCAAGCTCATCAGCACGTGGCGGCGGGCGCGATTGGAATTATAGAAGTGACTACCCGATCGGTTCGGACCGATGGCGACGTCGCGAGCATCGTGAGGTCGGGCACGCGGATACATCGAGGAGACGCCCAGCGTCCCCGCGATGTGATGAACAGATCCCGCCGCGACTAGCCGTAACGAGTGGCGCGGAATTCGCGATTGGCGAAGAAGTCCCGGTTGGCCAGGAAATCCCGATTCGCGAGAAAATCCCGGTTGGCAAGGAAGTCTCGATTCGCGAGGAATTCTCGGTTGGCCAGGAACTCTCGATTGGCGAGGTAGTCCTGGTTGGCGAGGCTGGTGGTCGTGGCGTTGGCCAGCGAGAACAGCACCTGAGCGGCAACGAGCGCGACACCTACGGACGAGCGCAATGACATAAGTCCTCCTTGGGAGCTGAGTTGTGACAATCGCGCAGCCATCGACCGCGCCATGGAATCGACACGCTCGAACATTGCGCATCACCCCACATTGGCCCCAAGCGAAAAGGAGCTCAAAAGTACGACAGGTATCTAAAATATATTTTGCGCCCGGCTCAGCGGCTCAGGTCGTGCCAACCGGAAGGAAAGAGACGTCGGGCATTCGTGGAATAGATTTTGTCCAAGACAACGCGCGGCAAGGCCAATCCTTGGAACGGGGCATCGAACTCGTCGGAGTGCAGCTCTGCACCGCCGCTCAGAAACCGCCAATCCTCCAGCCACACCGCATGCGCCTCGTCGGCAAACGCCGCGTCGCTCTGCCCGGGCAACCGCGTCAGGTCCGTCGCATAGACGATCTGGTCCTGATGACGAATGAAGAACTGCCGCACGCGTTCGCGGTCCGCGCTGGTCTGCAGTTTTAGATGGACGAGGCGCGCCGCGAGATCGACCGATGCATGGGGATATCGGTCCAGGAACTCACCGATCCGATCGGCACTCCACTCCAGCGACGCAAGATGCAGCGCTACGAACTTCACCTTCGGGTGCCGGGCCAGCAGCCGATCACGTGCCGCGAGTTGCTCCTCATACGACGGCCACTGCGCATTCGCGAACATGTGATATTCGGCATGCTCGGTGAAGTACTGCCGGTCGCCACGCGTCGTCATCTGCTCTAAAGGCAGCCAAGCGTTGCGGGGCTCGCCTTGATGTCCGAGCACCACGACACCGCGTTCCTCCAGCAATCGAAAGATCGGCGTGAAGCGAACGTCATCCAACATGACAGCGCGGCCATCCGGATCGCGCTGTTGCATGCCGATGTCCTTCCAGACCTTGACGCCGACAGCGCCTTGCGCCAGATCTTCCTTCAGCTGACTCTCGACACGAGCGAGCCATCCTGGCTGCTTGCTATTGCCGGCATCGAACGTCGTGGCAAACGCGACGCGATCCGGATACTGGCGCTGGAGCGCCAACGCATCGGAGCGCTGCTGCGGCAAGGGCGGAAACGTCGAATAGTTGACGTTGATCGTGAGCATGCGAAAACCATCCGCCTGCGCACGCTTCATGAACTCCGGCAACGATCCATGCAGATGGACGTGCGTATCGATTTTCTCGACGCGCGAGAAGTCACTCTCGGAATACGTCGTCGGTTCAGCGGCGACGGCGACACTCGCCATCAAGCACGAGCTCGCGAGTACGACAGCACGACTCAAACTCACTGAACCGGCTCCTCAGAGCGACAACTGCACACCGCTCAATCGAGCGGCGTACAAAGCCGCTCCGACGTCGGGCGAATGTTTCGGCGCCTGATATTCGAGCGGCTGCGGAGCTGCCGCGAGCCCACGCTTGAAGGCATCCAACAGAAGCGTCGCACCGTCGAGGACACTGCCGGTGTGCGACACCGGAACACGGAGGTCTTCGGGGATCTTCAACGATCGACGCGTCGCGAGCACACAGCTGACCAACTCCTCTGCCGCTCGATGGAAGATCGCAACCGCCTGCGCATCGCCTTCGCGAGCCGCGTCATGCACGAGCGGCGCAAACTGAGCAAACGCACTGCGCGCGTTCACCTCAACGCCGTAGATGCGCGCGCACAGATCGAGATCCGTCGTGAGCCCCAAGCGCTGCCGGACGAGATCATAAAGCGGACCACGCACGGCTCGTCCGTCGCTCATCCGAGAAAACAAACTCATGCCCTCGCGCGCGATCCAGTAAGCGGAGCCTTCATCGCCGATGATCTCGCCCCAACCGCCACAACGGGCGGTGCGCCCCTGATATTCGCCATAGGCCATCGAGCCGGTGCCTGCGATCACGCTGATGCCGTCAGCGCAGGCGAGTGAGCCCGCCCAACTGCACACCATGTCACTGTCGCAGCGATAGCGGCCGCTCTCGAGCAGCGTCGCAGGCAACGTGTTCAACTGATCGAGCGTGGCGCTGTCTTCGCCATACGCCGGCAGTCCGAGAAACGAGAATGTGAGATCCGACGGCGTCAGCTCGGCCTTCGCGAGCACTGCCTTCATGCCCTCGCTGAATACTGCTTGCGCGTGCGGAAATCCTGCGACCAGATGACTCACGCTCGGGCCAACATGCCGGGCGCGCACGCGTCCATTCGCGTCGATCACCGCGTATGCGGTTTTTGTGCCGCCACCATCGACGCCCAGAAACATGCCCGCGTTACTCCCGCCACCGATGAATGGTGACGCCTTGCACGACGCGATTGACGACGCCCGCCGCATTCGGCCGATCCGGCGTCAAACCGAGCGCGAGCGACTGCGTCAACGCGAAGGTCTGCGCCACGAGCACGTACAACAATGCAAGCTCCAGATCGCTGGCTTCGCTCATGCCTTCGATCCGAACCTGCTCCCCACCGCGTGCGCTGAGCGCCAGGATTTCCCCAGCTCGCGCGTCCCGATGCAACTCGGCGAGCAGATCCTCATCGTAGGCGCGCGCGTAGGCATCGTTCGACACCATGAGCACGACCAGCGACCGATTGTTGATGATGGTCTTCGGACCATGACGAAAGCCCAGCGTCGATTCGGCCAACGCCACCGACTGACCGTCCGTGAGCTCGAGCAGTTTCAACGCTGCTTCCGAAGCCAGTCCGCTCAGCTCGTTGCTGCCAAGATAAATCACGCGTTGAAACTCACGTGCTACCAGCCGCTGCGCGAGCGACCACGCATTCGGCAGCAGCGACTCGGCAGCCCGACACATCGCCGGCACCGACGAATCGCGAATCACGCCGAAGATCAGCCCCGCCACGAGCAGCATCGAGCTGAAGCTGGACGTCATGGCAAAGCCGCGATCGTTGGTCGCATCCGGCAACACCAACACTCGCGCACTGCGCAGCTGCTTCGCTCGCTTTGCCAGCTCGCCGTCAGGATTGCAGGTGATGATCAAGTGATGAACGTTCGAAACCATTCGCTCGGCCAGATCCACCGTCGCCACGCTCTCCGGGCTGTTACCGGAGCGCGCGAAAGAAACGAGCAGTGTCGGGACGTCACGTTGCAAACGACGCTCCGGGCCACTGACGATATCCGTTGTCGCCACCGATTCGACGCGTCGACGCAAATGCGCGGCGACTGCGGGCGCCAAACAATCGCCGATGAACGACGACGTACCCGCGCCCGTCAATACAATTCGAATGGAAGGTTCCAACAACAACGGCACGATGAACTTGTCGAGCGTCGCGCGTTCCGTAGCGACGAGGCGCGC
>JGI10216J12902_100191524_pt1 | contig 11040 bp, 13 predicted proteins | sample KanNatreferecore_FD_12902 | JGI IMG/M metagenome (IMG submission 12902)
CAGCATCCGATCGATCGCGAGCACTACGTCGTAAAACAGATCAAACCGGTGGCGGAGCCGGTGTTAGCGACGTTGGGATTGGAGTTCGAGCAAGTCATCGGCGACAGCCGCCAGATGGACTTGTATGCGTTGCTTGGGGACCGTTGACCGCTTAACCGCCGCGAGCTCGCGATGTACCTGCTCTGGCGGCTCTGCGCCGGGCGCTGCCAATCAGATCCAGAACTTCGCTGATGATATTTTCCATCTGCGTGCGCGCCTTCTGCGGTTCGCCGGCTTCGATTGCATCCAGCACCTTCTTGTGCAGATTCACGTCAGCCTGCGGCACGCCTTTCACCGAGTTGGTGAGTCGAATGGAAATGCGCAGCGCCGCGCTGATCACGCCTTCCAGCTGAGCATAAAAGCGATTGCCGGTGGCGTGCAGAATGGCCACGTGAAAAGCGATATCGGACGCGAGCGGATCATCTTCGCCGCGCGCCGCCGCTTTCATGCGTTCGATCGCATGTTTGATGGGGGCAAGACTTTCGGGCGTCGCGCTGCGTGCCGCGATCATGGCCGCCGTCGGCTCGATGCCCATGCGGATCTCGGTGAATTCCGCGAGCAGCTCCAGCGAAAACTTGCGTTCCAACAACCAGCGCAGCACATCGGGATCGAGCAGATTCCAATGGCTCTCCGGCTCGACCCAAGTGCCCTGACGCGGCCGCGCACTGAGCAAACCTTTTGCGGTGAGCATCTTCACCGCTTCGCGCAACACCGTGCGGCTGGCGCCGAACTGTTTGCACAGCTCCGCCTCGATCGGAAACGGATCGTCGTCGTTATAGGTCTGCGTGACGACGGCGTGACCTAGTTCTTCGACGATCGCATAGGTCAGATTGTGTCCGCTGGGTTTGCGCATCGGGTCATACCCTGGTGAGCGAGCTCCGCGCCTGGTTCCAAGCTTCAACGAGCGCCTTGGCGCGTGTGCCTACTTCCGCAGCCGAGCGATTTGGCGCGTAAAGATCCGAACCGAACGCAACCCCATCGACGCCGGCTTCGATCCACTCCGGCATGGTGCGCACGCCGATACCGCCGACCGCGAATACTTTGATCGGGGGCAGGACCGCGCGAAGCGCCTTCAAGTGCTGCACGCCATAGGTGGACGCTGGGAACATCTTGAGCGCCGTGGCACCCGCGTCCAACGCGGCAAACGCTTCGGTGGCCGTTCCGAACCCGGGTACGGTGTGGAGACCGAGCTCGGCGCTGCGACGAATGACGGCGGGATTCACATTCGGTGTGACGATGAGTTTACCGCCCGCTCGCGCGACGGCTTCGACCTGTTCCGGCTTCAACACCGTGCCCGCGCCACACAGGCATTCGGCACCATACTTTTCCGTCAGGCGCTGAATGCTCACCAGCGGCTCGGGGGAATTCAACGGCACTTCGATGCCGCGAATCCCCGCGTCAAACAGCGCCTTCGCCACATCCAGAATCTCGTCCGGACGGATGCCGCGCAGAATGGCGATCAAGGGCGGCACGTCTTTGAGCGATGACACGATGAGCTCCTAGGATCCAGACAGGGCAGTGAGCCCCGCGACAGTCAATGCGGTGGCATCGAGCGCAAATGAGTTGATGCCGTGTGCCGCCAACGCGGCGCTGTACAACTCGCCCAGCTTGGGGGCGCCGATGATGGGAACGGCCGCGCCGGGTGAAGCTTGATTGAACAGCGGCAACGCGCCGAGCACGTCCTGACCGATGATCAAGCCGGATAAAAACGAACTGGCCGCGGTTGGCGACAGGCCTTGAATCAACTGCCGCGAACGCACTTCGAACAGCAAATGAGTCAGCGGCACACTGGCCAGCTCACGGCTGCGACGCAGGCCGGCATCAAAACCATCGCGCTCGTCACTTTCGCTGCCGGTTGCCGAGCCGGCCTTGAGCAGCGTACTGCGCTCGGCGAGCAGCGCATAAAGCTCGCCCGACAAGCTGGTCTGGAATGACTGCAAGCGCCCATCCTCGATCAGTGCCCACTTCGTGTGAGTGCCGGGCAAAGCGACGATGTGCCGGCCTCGACCGAGCGAGGGCTGAACGGCGATCGCGCCGAGAATTTGCGTCTCTTCACCGCGCATTACGTCTGGTGCGCCGAGACGGTTCGTGCAGGAAACGCCGGCGGCAATCGCCACCTCATGATCCTGCGCGCGGAATCTCAGCAACGCTCCACGCAGTTTTTCGATATCGGCCGGGCAGGTGGCATAGGGCACCTCTTTCCAGCCATTGCGCGATCCGACCATTCCGGCCAGCCAGATCGGCAGGGGGCCGTGTTTGCTCGACCACGGCTCGATCGCGTCGAACAGGATGGATTCCGGGCTCGAGCTCGAGGCGCCAATCCCCGGGCCGCCGGCTTTCTCGAGCACGTCCGTGCCTCGACATAAGTGCAGCCGCAGGTGAGTGGTGCCCCAGTCCCCGGCGATGTGGGTGGCGGTTTGAGTCGATGAATGGCTTGGCATGAGCGGATCTTACCTCGTTGCCGTTTTATATGATTAATATTCTTCGTGTAAAGTCCGCGCATCGCAGCGGGGGAAGGGAATGCGGTTGCAGCTTTCAGCGTGAAGTACCGCGATCAAGGCCGGCTTTCCGAGCCTTTTTTGGCTTTGAATTCGCGTGGCGCCAACCTCGTGCGCGTGCGGTTGTGGAACGACGCCAAGCGCTACTCCAATCTGGCGGACGTCAAGAAAACCATACGGCGCGCGCGACAGGCCGGCATGCAGGTGCTGCTCGATTTTCACTACTCGGATGATTGGGCCGACGGCGAAAAACAGCTCATTCCCGCAGCCTGGGCCGGCATCGCCGACCCGGATGAACTGGCGCAGGCGCTGTACGATTTCACATACGGCACCCTGAGGACGTTGCGAATCTGCAGCCCGACGCGAGAACGAGTCACCAGCTGTTGAGCTCGGGAGAGGCTCGCCTGTTGCAGCAGGCGACCAACAACCGGGAAGCTCACAACGACAATCAACACGCCGGCATTCGCCGACGCATACTGGGCGATGTTCGATTACAACCGCGGCTACGCTGAAGATCTCGAAGCGTTCGGGCCGATGACGTTGGATCGCGTGCCGAAGTTCAGTTATTACTTTTTCCGCGCGCAGCGCGATGCCGGCGCGGAAGTGTTCATTGAGAACTATTGGCAGCCCGATTCGAACACCGACGTGCGTGTGTATGGAAATGTGGAACAGGTCGAGCTATTGCTGAACGGTCACGGCGTGGGGCGGCAGGTGCAGCCGGCCTTCCTCAGGCCATCTTCGTGAGCGGCTTGCGTTCGCCGCTGGCGTGCTATATATAATACAAATACGTTTATTGGCTGATTAAAAATACGACGCGCTGCCACCAGGGGGTACCATGGGCATGCACGTGAGGCGCCACGGCTGGCGCCATTTCGCGCCGCCGTTGTCATTCGGCCTCGCGCTGTCGGTGAAGATGAATTCCGATCTAGTGGTCGATGCCATTTCGTCGCAAGACATCGGCCAGTTGCGCGACGAGTCGGTGCTGGATCTGAGCACGCCCTATCAACTAAGCTCCGGCCTCCAGGTGAGCAATCTCACCGACGAACCGCTGCGAATGCATCGTGACAACGAATCGAACCGCATCGGCCGCGACGACGAGTACGGCCGCCGTTATCTCTTCGACGTGACAACGAAATTCTAATGAAACTAACCGCGATCGATTGGGCGATACTCGTCCTGTACTTCGTCTTCGTGCTGGGAATTGGATATGCCCTGAAGCGCTATATGCGCAGTAGCGAGGACTACTTCCTGTCCGGCCGTTCCATCCCTGCGTGGGTGGCGGGGTTGGCGTTCCTGTCCGCCAATCTGGGCGCGCAGGAAGTGATCGGCATGGCGGCTTCGGGCGCGAAGTATGGATTGGCGACCAGCCACTTCTACTGGGTGGGCGCGATTCCGGCCATGGTGTTCCTGGGCATTTTCATGATGCCGTTCTACTACGGCTCGCGAGCGCGCTCGGTGCCGGAATATTTGAAGCTGCGCTTCGATGAGAAGACGCGCGGCTTCAACGCCATTTCGTTCGCTGCCATGACGATTTTTTCCTCCGGCATTTCCATGTACGCGATGGGGCTGCTGTTGAACCTGCTGCTGGGCTGGGATTTCACATTCAGCGTCTGGGTGTCGGCCGGCGTCGTGCTGCTGTACATCCTGCTCGGCGGCCTGACGTCCGCCATCTACAACGAAGTTCTGCAGTTCTTCCTGATCGTGTTCGGTTTCGCGCCGCTGGTGTTCCTGGGCTTGCAGGATGTCGGTGGATGGGAAGGACTCACCGCGACGCTGAGCGAAGTCGCCACTTCGCGAGGTTATGAAGCGGGAGCCTGGACGCAAACCTGGAGCATGACGGGCGAAGCGAGCTCGAACCCCATGGGCGTGGAATGGTTTGGCATCGCCATGGGCTTGGGCTTCGTGCTCGCGTTTGGATATTGGTGCACGGACTTCCTGGTCGTGCAACGCGCGATGGCTGCCGATTCCATGTCCGCCGCGCGTCGCGCGCCGATCATCGCTGCCGTGCCAAAGATGGTGTTTCCGTTCCTGGTGATCTTGCCGGGCATGATTGCGATCGCACTCACACAGCATGCGGACGTTACAGGGTTCGCGTTACCGCAGAAGGCAGACGGCTCGCTGAACTACGATCTGTCGATTCCCATGTTGCTGATCGAATACTTCCCCAGCGGCATGCTGGGTCTAGGTCTCACCGCGTTGATGGCGAGCTTCATGTCCGGCATGGCCGGCAACGTCACTGCGTTCAACACCGTTTGGACCTATGACATTTATCAGTCGTATATCCGCCCGGGCGCGAGTGACGCGCACTACTTGATGATGGGGCGAGCGGCCACTGTCGTGGGCGTCAGCTTATCCGTCGCGGCGGCGTATGTGGCCAATCGCTTCAACAACATCATGGACATGTTGCAGCTGTTGTTTGCATTCGTGAACGCGCCGCTGTTTGCGACGTTCCTGCTGGGAATGTTTTGGAAGCGCGCCACTGGCCACGGGGCGTTCTTCGGATTGCTTGGCGGCACGCTGGCGGCTGCACTTCATCACGGCTTGAGCTTGCCGAAAGGCGCGGTGGCTGGAGTGAAGGGTGGATGGCTGAGCGCGGTCCAAGCGTACCCAAGCGAAATGGCGCAAAACTTCTGGACGGCGATTTATGCGTTCACGGTGTGTTTTGTGTTGACGATCGTCATCAGCTTGCTCACGCGCCCGCGTGAGGATCGAGAGTTGGTGGGGCTCGTGTATTCTCTGACCGAGAAGCCGCAAGAGGCTGGCGTTCGCTGGTATGGCCGGCCGGCGCCGCTGGGCGCGGTCGTGCTTGGTTTCACGCTCGTGTTGACTGTGATCTTTTGGTGAGGAGAGACATTTCATGAGGAATGTGGGATGAGCCAACCCGCAGGTTTGGATGTGCGCTGGCCGTTAGGGCTGCTGTTCGCCATGATCGGCGCTCTGCTGCTTGGCCATGGACTGACGCAAGGCGATGCCGCTGCCACCGCTGAACAGGCCACACACATCAACGCATGGTGGGGCGGGGTGCTGCTGGTGTTTGGCCTCGTCGTGCTTTGGCTCGCACGTCGCGGTCAACGCAAGCCCAGCTGATCGTTTCGCCGCGGTGTCCTGCCGGCAACGCCGGCGGCACCGATGGCGCCACGCGCATCGGCGACGATGTGCTGTACTCGAGATCCCATATCACCAATGGCCTTCGCGGCCTCATGTACGACTGCGGGCAGTTTTTCATCAACGGCGAGTGGATTGTTCCGACAGGACGCAAGGAATCGCTGGTAACCAATCCGGCGACCGAAGAGCCCGTCGGTCGCATCTTGCTCGGGACTGCCGATGACGTCGACGCCGCCACTCGTGCGGCGAAGATCGCATTCGAGCGTTACCCACAGACTTCACGCGAAGAGCGGATCGCGCTGTTCGAACGCATCGTCAAAGTCTACGAAGCGAACATCGATCGTCGGGCAATGGGCGCGAGCGGGCTGTGATGGGTTACTACATGTAGTTGTGTGGCCTATCATGTGCACAGCGCGGAGATGAGTGGGTTGCTGTGAACGTTACAATTATCGGATGCGGATCGGTTGGTGCGAGCTGGGCGGCGTTGTTTGCCTCCGTGGGCGGGCATTGCGTTCGCGCTTGGGATCCCTCGCCGGACGTGAGAGCCGCATTTACGGACAAGGTTCGAAGCGCGCGCGAGCAATTGCACGAGATCGGCGGTTCGAACGAGGCGGAAGTTCAGGTCTGCGATCGCATCGAAGAAGCTCTATGGGGCGCGGACTGGGTGCAGGAAAACGCGCCTGAGAAGCTGGAGTTGAAGGCGCAGATCTATCAGCACGTCGAAGCTGCGGTCACGCACGATTGCGTCATCGCCACCAGCACGTCGTCATTCACCTGGTCGCAGCTCGGCGCGGGTTTGAAGCATGGCGAACGTTTCGTTATCGCACATCCATTCAATCCGCCTCATCTGGTGCCGGTGGTCGAACTGTTTTGTCCGAACCGCGGTGTGTTAGATCGGGCGGTAAAGTTTTTTACCGATCTCGGCCGTATGCCGGTGTGCATGAAGAAGGAAGTGGCCGGTCACATCGGCAATCGCCTGGCCGCGGCTTTGTGGCGCGAGGCGGTGCATCTCGTCGCTGAAGGGGTTGCCGATGTAGAAGATATCGACAAAGTGCTCATCCATGGTCCCGCGTTGCGCTGGTCGGTGATGGGCGCGAATCTCGGATATCACATCGGTGGCGGCGAGGGCGGCATCGATCATTACCTGCGGCACACTGGGCCGGGTCAGGAGCGGCGTTGGGCGACGCTGGGCAATCCGAAGCTCACCGTCGAGGTTTGTGAGACCATTGCCGCCGGCGTGCATGCCGAAGTCGGCGGCCGTAGTACGGCTGAGTTGGAACGACAACGCGACCGTCAGCTGATGGAAATTCTCAAGCTGCGGCGAAAGCATCCGACACTCGATCGAAAATAGCCGCGGTGACTCGGGCTCACCGAGCCCGACGCGCTTGGCAACCAGCGCGACTTCCGATCTCGTGACAATCCTGCATCGACGGCGGTCCGCTGGCAATTGCTCCATGCATTACCAGCATTTCCGCCATCCATGGCGGTCAGGACGGGATCATGCAAGAGCACCAGGAAATTCACGCGCTGCTGAAGACGTACTACGAGGGTCTGTATCACGGCGACGCGCAGCGGCTGCGCGAGGTATTCCATCCGCAAGCGCAGCTGTTCGGCGAGATTCGCGGCGCGCCGTATCAGAATACGCTGGAGGGATTTGTCAACGCAGTCGCGAGCCGCCAATCACCGCACGCGCGCGGTGAGCCGTTCCAGATGGAAACGCTCGACATTCAGTTGCTCAATCACATCGCGTACGTGCGCGCGCGTTGCCCGATGCTCGGCTACAACTACTTCGATTACCTCGCGCTCATGCATAACGGCGAGCGATGGCTGATTACGAACAAGCTATTTACGCATGTGGATGCATAACCCACTCGGAATCGGGCGTCCTGCCGCGACCTTTGCGGCTCGCCGCCTGGGGCGGCGTCGACAAGCAACGTCTAATTCAGGGTAAGTGGCTCATCAAGCGCGCGATCTCTCGGCTGTCCGAGTCGTCGCGCGCGAGCAGTTGCTGGATGACGAGCAGGCGATCCGAGGCGGGGTGGGTTTGATTGAGCTTGGTGACGCCTTCCATGCGCTCGATGGTGATGCGGAAGGATCGAATGCGTGGCAGCAGCTGTTGAACTTTGCCTGGAGGTGCCTGCTCCAGTGTCCACGGATTCTCATTCCCTCGCTCGGCGACTTCGGCCACTCGCCGTAGCACTGCGAGCTGGCCCTCATCATCGTCGATGGGATCGAGCCGCCCGCGCACTTGCGCAGCGAGATAGTCCCATGTCGGTACGGTGAGCAATGTGCGATACCAGCTGGCGGAGATATATGTGTGCGGGCCAGAGAACACGACGAGCGCAGGCTGATTTGGTTGCAGCACCTGCGCGTGCGGATTGATGCGGGCCATGTGCCCGACGAGCGTAGAGCGCGTGTCATCGGTTTCGAACAGCACCGGCGTCGGCGTAGCGAAGCTTTCGCCGTTCACTGAAGTGATGAGATGCGCGAATGGATACTTCGCGATGATCGCCGCGGGATCGCTCGCCGCATAAGGGCCGGGCGCATACATTTTTCTGCTGGGTGCTTCGCTCATGAGCATCGATCGTACTCGATGCCCGATGCCGAGCAGTTGCTATCCAGGCAGAGGGCAGTGCGCGGGCTGCACCACTCTCATGGCGAAACCTTCGTCGCACGCAGAACCTGACCTGCGCGAGCGCCGGTGCTCCGTTTCTCCTGAAACACGAGGCGGCCGTTTACCCAGACCTTATCGATGCCCGCCGAAAGGGCGCTCGGATTCTGCAGAGTCGCCCGATCGACGACGGTAGCGGGATCGAACAACACGAGATCGGCGTGGGCGCCGGGCGCGATGATGCCTCGGTCCACGATGCCAAGATATTTAGCCGCGAGCCCGGTCATCTTGTGCACCGCTTGTTCGAGCGTCATCACCTTCTTCTCGCGAACGTAATGGCCGAGCACTCTCGGGAATGTTCCGTAGCCGCGAGGATGGCCGAGCGATTCGCCATCGGAGCAGATGTTCGTGTGTTCCCAGGCGAGCAGGCGAGTGACATCGTTCTCGCTCATGCTGAACCCGATGATGGATTCAAAGCGCTCCTCGTTGGGATGGGCCACCTGATAATCGATGGCGACTTTCATCAATTCGAGATAGGTGTCCACTGGCGTTTTGCCGCGTTCCTTCGCAACTTCCGCCAGCGTGCTGCCGACGATGCTCGTGTCAGGTGCGTAGCGCGCGAAGTACAAGCCGTCCGGCGGCGTGGATTGCTCGAGCGTTTGGGCCAAAGCGTTGCGATCGTCATAGACGTTGTTCGGGAACATTACCCGCATGGTCGATTGCCAGTACGTGTACGGGTACACGTCCGCCGTGATGTCCACACCAGCGGCGCGGGCGTCGTTCAACAGCTTGATGACTTTGTCGCTGCTGCCCCAGAGTTTGCGAGCGGCGATTTTCAGGTGCGACACGTGCACCGGCGCGTGGGTTTGTTTGCCGACCTCGATGACTTCTTGCAGCGCCGACATCACGCCGCCTTCTTCGTCACGAATGTGACTTGCATAGCGACCGCCCAGGCTTGCCGACACTTGCGCCAACGCGGCCACTTCGGCGGGCGTCGAGAAACTGCCGCTCTCATATTCCAATCCGGACGACAGACCGAACGCTCCCGCCGCCATGTCGGCTTCGAGCAGCTTGCTCATGCTCGCGATTTCTTCGACGGTCGCAGGTCGACGCGCCGCAGCCATGGCTTTCTCGCGCAGCGTGTTGTGTCCGGAGAAAGATCCGATGTTGAGGGAGGCCGGCGATTTCTCCAGCCGGCCGTAAAAGTCGCTCAGCGGAAATTCCGACGTGCCGTCCTGGCCGACGATGATGGTGGTGATGCCCTGGCTGATGGCCGCGACGAGGTCCGCCGATTTGGCGATGTCCTCGTCATGATGGCTGTGGGTATCGATGAATCCCGGCGCTAGCGTTTTGCCGCCGCCGTCGATGACGATCTCCGTGGGACCGGGCGTGATATCGCCCACATCGAGAATGCGACCGTCCGCGATTCGCACCGAGCCTTTGCGAGCCGGCGTGCCCCTGCCGTCGACGATGGTGATGTTCGTGATGATGGCCGTCGGTGCGTTCGGCGGCGCCGCCGCGAACGTCGACATCGATACCATCGCGAGCAGTAAAATCGGCAGCTTTTTCATTCCAGCCTCGCGGTCCGGGAAGGCGACAGGAATACCACCGCCCGCCTTACTCGATCAACCGCATTTCCCTCGCCCTGGCGATTGCCCCGGTGCGGGTGCTCACATCCAGCTTCGCGAAGACATTTTTCAAGTGCCACTTGGCGGTGGAGAGCGCGATGCGCGAGCGTTCGCTGATCTCGTGATTGCTGAGGCCTTGGGCGAGCAGGCGGAGCATGTCGATTTCGCGCTCGGTGAGGGGTTCGAGGGGCAGGGTGTGCTTGCCGGAGACAGACGCGCTGGCACCTCCAGGTTGGGCAAAGACGTTCTCGAATTTGCAGAAGTAGTGGGTCGGCAGAGTACAGCGCAGTTTGCGGCCTTCGATGGCGGCGGCGATCACTTGGATCATCGTGGGCGTTTCGTCGAAGACGCTGCGGCTGAAACCCAGGCCGCGAGTCAAGGCGAAGCCGCGATTCAAACATTCGAAGGCAGAGGTGATGTCGCCCGCATTCCAGTTGCAGCCCGCCAGCGCGGCTTCCAGCGGCGCCTCTCGATAGACATACGCAGCCTCGCGGGCGCTGTCGCGAAGCGTGGACAGGATGGCTCGGGCCTCGTCGTACCGACGCTGTTTGATCAGCAAAGCAGCGTATGCGGACCCGAAACGCTCCCACGCTTCATCGTAGGGGCGAGCGCGTCGCCATTCGCCGGAGCGTGCGAGCCTTTGCAATCCAAATTCGAGCGCGATAGCGCGAGCGCGTTGCAAGTTGTCTTGCGCCAGGAACAGACGCATTTTCTCCGCGCACACTTGCGCCAGAAAGCGCATGTGCGAGCCGCCTTCGAGCACGCTGTGAAGATAATCGAGCAACTGCAGCGCCTCGCCATACTGACCGCTGATCGACTTGATGCGCGACAAAGTCACATGGGCGATGACGATGTTCTCGATCGTCGAGCCGCCGCTCAGCATGGGCAGCACTTCGGTGCAAAGCGCTTCGGCTTCGGTGAGTCGATTTTCCTCGTAGCGAACGTAGGCGAGGGCATTCGCCGCATTCACCCACGCTGGATTGCGATGGCCTCCGCGCACGAGCGCGAACATTCGCTCGCAGCGGGCAGACGCGGATTTCAAATTGCCTTGAGCGCGTTCAGCCAACGAAGCAAGCGCTTCGGCATAGCCCAAGCTGTAATGACTGATCGGTTCGAAGATCTCGCGCGCGCGAATGGCCAGCCGCCATGCCTTGTCGAA
>JGI10216J12902_102889741_pt1 | contig 11031 bp, 11 predicted proteins | sample KanNatreferecore_FD_12902 | JGI IMG/M metagenome (IMG submission 12902)
GCGGTAAGCCGCTGGCGGGCGCCGCTAGCGTCGCGGTAGTCCACGAGCCACACGTCCTTTTTTGCGCGCCGACGCCGCCGGATACTCGCCACGACCTAGCTCCTCTTTCTCTTAGCTGCCCGACGCGCCTTGCCGGCGCGGCGTGGCGCTGGGGCGTTCTTCGTGTCCGCCGTCGTGGCGGTCTTGCTCAGGAGCGCGATGAGCCTGGCGGCCGGGCCGCGCATCCCTTGGGCGTCCGTCTCCCACTTCGCCACCGTAACGGGGTGGACGCCGAGGCGTCTCGCGAACTCGTACTGAGTCAAGCTGAGAGCGACGCGAATGCGCTTTACCTGGGCTCCGGTCACCCGCCGAGTCTAGTGAAACGCTATAACGTGTGTCAAGGGAGGTCCCTTGGTGTCGAGCTTGCCACGCGGATAGCGCATCAGCTGTCACGCGGACTGCACGCCCATTCTTGACGGCCTGAAGATCGCCGGACCGGATGAGCTCGTAGACGTGGCCGCGAGAAAAGCGGAGAGCGTCAGCCACCTCCGCCACGGTCATCAGCGTCGCTGGCCGGAGGCTGGCTTCGGGCACATGCGGCGGCACGAGCAGCCTGCGCCAGAGGCGAACTCGTAGCTCTTCGACGTGGGCCAAAACCGCTGGGATCTCGTCCGCAGACAGCGATGCGACGACCGCTATCGCGGCGAGGATGTGTCGCCGGCCGGGGCTGCCGAGATCGCGATCAGCAGGCGGAAGCACGAGCACATCTTCCGCTGTCGCAACAGCGACTGTCGAACGGCGCGGACGGCAGCTCGCCGGCGAGTTGCCGTTATTTTCGGCGGCGTCTGGGAAAGAGGTAACGACTGAGCGAGGCGGGTGACATGACGAGGCGCCGCGCGAGGATCGACAACGCGGCGTCCGCGGTCGCACCGCGGCGCGGGTAGGGATGAGCGTAGATCATTGCCATTTCTTCATCAGTGAAGAACGGGAACTTGATGAAAATGGCCCGCCGGAACAGTTCGCCTACGCTTTCCCTTTCGGCGCTGCGGACCTCGTCGATGACGGCCCGCAGCTCCTCATAGGTCTCGCGGACCTTCCGACGCTCGCTCGCCGGAAGCCGGCTGCCGCCCGGGAACTGGGGACGTAAACCAAACTCGGCCAGACGACGGTCGAGCTTGCGCTGTGCTTGCAGGCGGGCGGTTCCACTTCGGTACGTGACCGCCAGTGCCAGCGCTCGTATCTCGGCGAGCATGCGCGAATCGGCGTGTTGGCGAGCCCGTGCGGCCTCGAGCATTCGGGCGTTGTCGTCGATCGACCATTGGTCGACCGGGTACCTTTCAGGCATGTTCCAGAGATTCATGTTGATCCATCTGCCTGCGAGGTTGGGGAACCGGTCAAATAGTTCCCGGTAGTACTGCCGCCAATCGGGCGGATGGAAGTCGAGGACTTCGAGGAGAACTTCCGCGTCGGGACGACTCATCAGCATCGTTGGGTCCTCGGTCTAGGACGATACCCAACCGCTGCCCTCTCCGTCCATTGCCGTGCCGACGTCTCGCATACGCAGGATCATGAGTGAGGTTTATGTATGGGTGGATGAAGGGTGGATGTATGGGTGGATGAAGCGGTGGGGACGCGGCGACCAGGGCTCCGTTAACCCCTGGTCGCCGCCACGAGCGATTACTTTTTGCAGTCAACCTTTCCGATGATCTTCTTGGCTTCTCCTTCGAGTTCGAGGATGTGCAGGCCGGTGTTCGCACGGTCGACGATGTAGATGCATCCGCGGTCGTCCGACGCAACGTTGTTCGTCTGGATCACCTGCCGGCAGACGTTCGGGTTCCCCTGATACGGGCCACAGCGAAAATCGGTGTTGCCGGTCACGGCGGGGATGAACGACGCGGCCTCCAGCGGAGTATACGGATCGCGGATGTCGAAGGCGCGCACGCCGGCGTTGAAGTATGAGACGAAGGTAAGCTTTTGGTAAAACGGCGCCCCGAACTCCTCGTTGGTCGCGTGCGGTCCGAAGCGGCCGCCCTTGTCGCAGAAGGCACCATCCGAGGCCGGCGTCAAAGCGGTGGAGATCACCTGCGGTCGGCCTGCCACGCCAGGCACGCCCGGACGATCGCTGACGTCCGTCACGAACGTCAGGTGGCGGAACTCCGAGCAGAAGTGGGCTGTTGCCTCGGACGTGATCACGACAACGTCACGCGTAGTGTTCGCGTCGTCGTTGCCCGTATCGGTGACAAAGTCCGGGACGGTGATCCGGCCGTGAGGCATGCTGGTGTGAGCGCCGTTGTCCGGGTTCATGATAAGGCGCCCGACCTCGGCGGTGTGAAAGTCGGCGCCGAGACACGATGGCGGATCAAGGGTGGACGCCGCCGACCCACATCTGACTCCCGTCCCCCACGGTGGTGGCAGGAGCTTGGTGCGGTCGGCGACCTGCATGACGCCGTTGGACCCGGTGCCGTATGCGAAGTACACACGATCGAGCGTGGCGCCGGTCCCATCGATCGGATTAGCGGCGGCGAAGGCCGGGACGAGCGGCGCCGACGCACTCCGCCCGGTCGAGATCGGACCGTGGATGCTCGGGACGGCCGTGAAGTGAGGCGGTATCACGCCGCCTGGCTGCTGCCCGTCGAGGGCCCAGTCGCGGAGGAAAACCGGACTCGACGGGTTGCTCAGATCGAAGATGAAGATGTGATTGCCTGCCCTCCACCCGTTCGCGCCGTCGTTGCCTCGTCGGCCGACGATGTACGCGATGCCCGTGTCGCACTCCCACCAGCTCTTGTGCGTGCCGGCGAGGGCGCCTGGCTGCCCATTGCCCGCGCCGATCACCGGGTTGCCGCCGACAACGGTGCGGACGCCGACAGGGTTGCTCGGGTTCGTCACGTCCCAGATCTCGTGCGCGGAGTTGGCGTAGCTGCGCAGCATGAACACCTTGCCGCTATTGGCACCGATACCGTCGCACACGCGGACCATTTGCGCCGCGCCGAGCTCGGTCAGTGGAGCCGTGTTCGATGGGGTGCCGACCGGAATGTGGAACACAAGCTTCGGGTTCTTCGGATCGCTCACGTCGACGATCGACGTGCCGTTCGGCTCGTACTTCCCGGTGAGAGAGTTGAACGACGGATTTTGCACCCCGCCCGGGAATTGATTTTCTCCGGTATTTTGCAGGGCGTGATGACCGACGAAGAGGAAGTACTTTCCGGGCCCATACTTGTGAAGTGTCGGCTGATAGGACGAGCGGGCCTGGAGGTCGTTCGTGCCCACCAGATTCATGTCGTGCTGCTGTTGATGCTGAAACGCGTTGAGCTGCTTGTCATCCGGCGGAGCGGCGCGCAGTCCACCGAAAACCGCGAAGAGCGCGACGGCAAGCGCGACGCCAATGACTGCGAGCTTCTTCGCGCGCGTCATAGAACCTCCTTGGGTCTTGGGAGCGGTCGTCGTAACGGGACTGAGACGAGCGCTTGAGTGTGCTGGACGGCGGTCGGCGGAGAACGCGCGACGACCGAGCGGCAAGTGGCCGGCAACGTTCTGCCCTCCGCTTACGGGAGAGGCGATGCAGATGATGACCACGACAGCGACGAGCGACTGCGCGGGCGAACCTAGGCACTCGCGGATCGGCCGTCAAGTCGCGCCGCGTTACCGTGATTCCCAAGCGGGACCTGCGGTCCGTAAGACGGTGGATAGGACGGTGGATGTGACGCTGGATAGGATGATGGAAATGGTGGGGTACGCCAACCCCGTGTAGCCGTCTCGCAGCGTTGACCGCGACGCACCGGCCCTGTACGCTGCACAGCGTGACGTCGCTGCCGAAGCTTTTCGTCGTCGCGATGGCCTTCCTCGCCGTCCTGAGTCATGTCTGCGTGCTGCCGACGCACGCGCATGGCGAGTCGATCCCGGCCGCCACAGGCCACCACGAGACGGCTGACGACCACGGCCCAGGTGAGTCGTTGCACGGGGCTTCCTGTGACGCCGCGGTCAGCACGACCGGGAATGTCCCGCAGCCGGTGATCGCGGTAGTCGATCGACTGCTCGATTCGCGGGCATCTCGTTCTTCGGCGCACGCTGTGATCGCCCCGGCTCCGCTTCGGTCCGAATCTCCACCGCTCTTCTTGTTGCACGCCGCGCTCCTGATTTAGGCCTCCGCACCGCCGATTCTCCGTTCTGCTCGACAACGCGGGACGTTCGTGTCCAGCCAACGACGGAGATGTGCATGAACAGTGTGAGAGGTCGATGTGTGCTCGCGGTCGTGGTCGTAGGTCTCGTCGCGATCGTGGCGTTCTGGGCGGATCGTGTCCGAGCGCACGATCCGGAACCAAAACCACAAGCGCACGTTCACGTGCCGGTGCCGACGGAATACCAGAATGTGACGGCCCCGCCGGGGCTTTGGACGGATCGCGCGATGCTCGCGCGTGGCCGAGCGATCTACGAGACGAAGTGCGCCGTGTGCCACGGCCGCGACGGCGCCGGAGACGGTCCAGCGGCCGCCGGTCTTGCCGTCAAGCCGCCGTCCCTGCGCGACGAAAAGATGGCCGCGGAGATGACCGGCGCCTACTGGTTCTGGCGTGTCAGCGAAGGTAGCGAGACGGAGCCATTCAAATCACAAGGCTCCGCGATGCCGGCCTGGCGGCGGGATCTTTCCGTCGAGGATCGCTGGGCAGTCGTTGCGTACCAGCATTCGCTCTCCGGTCATGAAGGGGCGCACACCACATCGGAGCATCCGGAGATGGCTGCCCACGGCACGCGGGCGCACCCTGAGCCGCGCGGCGTCGCGTTCTCCGGCTGGTGGGTCACGCGCGATCATCGCTGGCAGCCGCGCGGACCCTGGAAGTACGCGGTCATGCGCGATCTGCCGCAGCTGTACCGCGAGTTCAACGGCATCGACTTCGGTCATGCGCATCTCGCCGAAACATTGCTCAAGACCCAGGATCAGGATGCCGTCGAAAAAGCGCGCCTCGAGGTCCTTGACTTCATCTTCAGCTCGCCGCCGGTCCCGCCAGACGAGGAGCAGATCGCACCAACCTTCAACCGGCTGGCCTGGGAAGTCGCGAAGACCTTCGATTGGGCGCACATCTTCCACCGCAGCCTGTACGACCTATTCGCCAGCGATCGCGTGAACGACAAGGAGGTCGCTTACCGGAAGCTGCTCGCCGACTATCTCGAGAAGCCGGAAGCACTCACGCCGCATCGGCTCGACCATCACATGGCGCTATGGAGCTTCGCCGAGTCGAAGTCGTTTCGTGATCGCTTCAGAAAGTTCAACACGCAGATCTGGGCCTACCACTGGCTCCAGGCGGCGGTCTACGACGTTCAGCTGCTCGGCGACCTGAAGCGGCAGCAGGAGCTGATGCCAAAGGTCATCGCGTTCTATCACGGCTATCTGCGCCGTCCGCCGGTCGAGTGGCAGTACATGCCGATGATGCCCGAGGCGGCCCCGAACTTCGCCAAGCGGTTTCCGGAGGCCGCGGCGATCTTCGACAACCTCCACATGCTCCACGACAATTTCGACGACATCCTCGCGCGCCCAGACCTCTTCCCAACGCTCGACGCAAAGCGCTCGGCCATCCTGAAGATCCTGCCGATCTATCTGCATCGCGCCCACGGCGTGCACGATCTTTATCCCGACTTCCACGAGGGCGCCGGCGGCCACGGAGGCATGGCCATGGACATGGGACCGCGGCCACCGTCCGTCCATGAAGTTCTGGCGGGTACCGCACCGCCGAGTGACCAGCCTCAGCCGTCTACACCGAAGGCGGCGGGCTCCGGTCACAAGGACTGAGGGGGCCAGCGATGATCAGGATCGCGATGGTCGCGCTGTTCGCCTTGCTCGCCCCCGCCGGTCGCACGTACGCCATCGATCATGGGAATTTGGACGAAGGGCGGCCTCTTCGACTCGAGGATGCATATCCGATCGCTCACGGGGAGTTTGCGATCGAGACGGGTGGAGGCTTCACGCTCCAGCGGCGTGGTGCCGATAGAGGCCTCTTCCCTGTCGAGCTCCTCTATGGAGCGCTGCCGAACCTCCAGGTCGGCATCGGCACGGTCTTCTCTACCGACCCGCGCGAGATCGACGACCGGCCGAAGTCCGGCGATCTCCTGCTCAGCGCACTCTACAACTTCAACCAGGAGACGCTCACGCTGCCGGCATTCGCCGTGAAGGTCGGTCTGGACGCGCCGACCGGCGTGGACGCGCACGGCTTCGGCGTCGAAGCCAAGGGTATCGTCACGAAGTCGATCGAGCGCCTCAGCCTGCATCTGAACGCCGGATACGAGTTCCTCACATCGGGTCGGGATGACGAGCGCGATGGGCGCTACAAACTCGCAATCGGCGCGAGCTACCCGGTTGGCGCTCCGCGCTTCACGCGCGCGACGCTAATCGGCGACGTCTTCGCCGAGCAGTCGTCGCGCCATGGCGAGCCGACGACGGTCGGGACCGAGCTCGGCCTTCGCTACCAACTGACGCCGCGCATCGTCTGGGATGTCGGCGTCGGGACAGAGTTCGCGGGGCCGGCAAATCGTTCGAAGTTTTCGTTCAACACCGGGCTGTCTTTCGGCTTCTGAAATTGGGCACTGAGTCCACATCATGAGGCACCGCCGCCCCGCTGCCCGTTTCGTACGCACCTCCGACACCAACGTTTCTGCTGGCTTGCGCGGCGACAGTCTGGTCTGCGCCTTGCTCTTGTTTTTAGCGCCATGAAGCGGCGATATCTAACGGCAGGCGCGGCTGCGAGCTTTCTCGCAATGCTCGCGGTGCTTTTGATACTTTCAACGGCTGCCTGCCTGTTCGATGAACACGGCGACCACCATGGCGCGCCCGCGCACGATCTGTGCGCAGGTCTCGTGGCAGTCGCCGTCATCTTCGCGCTTACACCCATGCTCGAAACGCTCGGTCGCGCGTACGCCATGCCCGGATGGGCAACGGTGACGACGACCAGCGCGATTCTCGATCCGCCTCCCCGCGCCGTTCTCCGTTAGCCGTCTTCCGGGTTGCTGTTCGTCTGATCGGGAACATAGCCGGCCCTCGTCTGCGCGGGCCGAGCGGAGGAACGCCATGTGGGAGTTCGTGACTCGAAATGCGGCCATGCTGGTGCTGGCCCTCGTGGCTCTTGCATGTCCGCTGATGCACATCTTCGGGCACCGCCACGGTGGTCACCACGGTGGTCGCGACGGCAGGACGCGGTCGTGAGCGTCGAGCACTGCACAGCTTCGAGCAGGGGCCCAAGGCGCCGCGCGACGAAGATGCTGTACGGCGTCGCGGTGCTCGCGTTGGCACTCGCTCGTCCGAGCGTGGCGAGTCCGCCAATGGGAGCGCGTAACGTGCCAGACATGGTGCGTCGCGCGCTGCCCGCGGTCGTCAGCATCACGACGCGGCAGATTGAAACCAATCAGTTCAACCAGCCGCTGCCGACGCGTGGCCTCGGATCGGGATTCATCGTCGATCGCCGCGGCTACATCCTCACCAACAATCACGTGGTCGAGAGGGCCGAGGAGATCAAGGTCACGCTGACCGATGAGCGGACGTTTCGAGCGTTCTTGGTCGGCGGCGATCGCTTCACCGATCTCGCCGTGCTCAAGATCGACGCACCCGCGCTACCGTCGCTCCCGCTTGCCGACTCCGCTCGGCTTGCCGTCGGCGAAACGGTGGTGGCAGTCGGCAGTCCACTCTGGATCGAAGGCGGACCGACGGTGACCGTCGGGGTGGTCAGTGCGCTCGGCCGCTCGATGGAGGAGCCAGGCTTGCCGATCCTCCACAACCTGATTCAGACCGACGCGGCGATCAATCCCGGGAACTCAGGTGGTCCGTTGCTCAATCTCGCGGGACGCGTCGTCGGCATCAACACGGCGCTAATCGCGTCCGCTCACGGCATCGGCTTCGCCATCTCCATAAACATGGCGAAGCCCGTGATGCGACAGCTGATCGCGAACGCTCGGATCGTGCGGCCGGCGCTCAATATGGTCGCCGTCAGCGTCACGCCGCAGATCGCCTACGCGAACAATCTCGGCATCAACCGCGGAGCGCTGGTCACGCGCGTCGATGAGGGAGGAAACGCGGCGGCGGCCGGCCTGCAAGCGGGCGACGTCATCACGGCGATCGAAGGGCATCCGGTGAAGGATCTTCATCACCTTCACGGGTCCCTCGATCGACACAAGATCGGCGATCGCGTCGCCGTCACCGTGTGGCGGAACGGCGATTCAGTCACGTTGACGCCCCTCTTGGAGGAGTACCGATGAGCACGGTATTGGTCCTGACTTTCGTGACGATCCTCGCCGTCATCGGAGTGTCGACGCCGGCACGTCCTGAGCCTGCGGCGCAAATCGTCATCGAAAATGACCGACTCGAGCCCCGGATGTTCGAGACGCTCACCGGAGAGCGCGTCGACTTCCTGAACCGGAAAGGTCATCCCGTGGTTCCGCGCGATGTTCTTGAAGCCCGGTACCTCCCGCGGCGCGTTCACGATCGTGTGCGGGCATCGGAGCGACGACATCTACCCGCTGATCGTGACGGTGACCGAGCAGTGAGCGGAACCGGAGAAGGGAGGAAACGGACATGCTGAACTGGAAAGTCGTCACCAAGAGTCTCGGTAGTTTTGCCGCGATCAGCTACGTGCTCTGCATCGGGGCGGGGTTGCTCATTCCGTCCTCGTTGCACGCCTCGTGGCTGCTCGAGGCGATGCTGCCCGGCTTCAAGTGGCTCAGCCTCGGGAGCTTCGTGCTCGGACTCGTCGAGGCGAGCGTCTACGGAGCTTGGGCCGGTGTTCTGTACTCGACGCTCTACAACTTCTTCGCCCGACGGGAGCACCGGGACACGACGTCGGCGGTCGCGACGGCACGCGTGGGGTGACGGCATGATGACCGTGGCTGAGACGGCCGAGATCCGGGCGACGGCAGAAAGTGTGTTTGCCTACGTCGACGATATCCGACACGTCGGCTGGCACATGACCGAGCGTTCTTCGATGGTGATGATGGGCTCGCGGCTGAAGCTCGAGATCCTGTCCGAGCGGCCGACAGGGCTTGGCGCGACCGACCGCTACTACGGGACGATGATGGGCCTTGCACTGGATTTTTCCGAGTCGGTCACGAAGTACGTCCCGAGCCGGGAAAAGGTGTGGCGCACGATCGGTGAGCCGCGGCTCCTGATCATCTCGTCATATGAAATGCGGCTGGCCGTCGAGCCGCTGTCGGCAGTCTCATCGCGGCTGACGATCTCTATCACCTACGACCTACCTCGTTCACCGGTCTGGCACATCCTCGGCCGGTTGCTGGCCGGGCCGTACAGCCGGTGGTGCCTGCGCCAGACGGTTGGGGACGCCAAGCGTGCGCTTGAAATGCGCGCGAAGCTGACGGCATGACCACGGACGAGCGGATTTACACGTGCCCCATGCACCCGGAGATCCGCCACCGCGGCCCGGGCAGCTGTCCCAAGTGCGGAATGGCTCTGGAATCGGTCGCGCTGGCGCCCGCACAGCCGGCCACGAAGTGGACGTGCCCGATGCACCCGCAGATCGTTCGCGACCAGCCGGGAAACTGCCCGATCTGCGGCATGGCGCTGGAGCCAATGACGGTGACCGCCGAGGGCGGGCCGGAACCCGAGCTGGTCGACATGACGCGGCGGTTCTGGATCGGGCTCGTGCTGACGCTTCCGTTGCTCGCGTTCGTGATGGGCGACATGCTGCCCGGCGCGCCGCTCCGGCATCTTATTCCCGGCCGCCTTATGGCGTGGCTGCAGCTGATCCTTGCGACACCCGTGGTGCTGTGGGCCGGCTGGCCGTTCTTCGTGCGCGGCTGGGCCTCGATCGTGAATCGCAGCCTCAACATGTTCACGCTGATCGCGATCGGGACGGGAATGGCGTACCTCTATAGCGTCGTCGGCACTGTGGCGCCCGCTGTGTTTCCGGATTCCTTCCGGACTCACGGTGGCGAAATCGGTCTCTACTTCGAGGCGGCCGCCGTCATCACCGTGCTCGTTCTGCTCGGCCAGGTGCTCGAGCTGCGCGCACGAAGCCAGACCAGTAGCGCCATCAAGGCGCTGCTCAACCTGGCTCCGCCGACGGCGCGCCGCATCCGCCCCGATGGGACCGAGGAAGATGTGCCGCTGGAGGTGGTCCAGGTTGGCGACCGCCTGCGCGTCCGTCCCGGTGAGCGCGTCCCGGTCGACGGCGTGGTGCTCGAAGGCACGAGTGCCGTCGACGAATCGATGGTGACGGGGGAGCCCATCCCCGTGGAGAAGGCGCCCGGGAGCCGCGTGACCGGCGCCACGGTAAACGGACGAGGCAGTTTCGTGATGCGCGCCGAGCGTGTCGGCAGCGAGACGCTGCTCGCGCGGATCGTACAGATGGTCAGCGAGGCGCAGCGCACGCGCGCGCCGATCCAGCGACTGGCCGACCAGGTGTCCGCGTGGTTCGTGCCGGCCGTCGTCGTCGTGGCTGTGCTGACGTTCATCGGATGGAGCATGTGGGGTCCCGACCCCCGCTTCGCCTACGGTCTGGTGAACGCGGTGGCGGTGGTGATCATCGCGTGCCCGTGTGCGCTCGGTCTCGCGACGCCGATGTCGATCATGGTTGGCACAGGCCGCGGGGCCATGGCCGGCGTGCTGATCAAGAACGCCGAGGCGCTGGAGCTGATGGAGAAGGTCGACACCCTCATCGTCGACAAAACCGGGACGTTGACGGAGGGCAAGCCGCGGGTGACGGCGGTGAAAGCCGCGCCAGGGCACGACGAGAAGTCAGTGCTGCGGTTCGCGACCAGCCTCGAGCGGGGAAGTGAGCACCCCCTCGCCACGGCGATCCTGGCGGGTGCTGCCGACCGAGGGATCACGGCCCCGGCGCCCGAGGAGTTTCGATCCGAAACCGGCAAAGGCATCGTCGGGCGCGTGGAGGGGCACGCGGTCGCGCTCGGGAATCTCCGCCTTATGCAGGATCTCGGGGTCGACGCCGGTCCTCTGTGGGCTCAGGCTGACGCTCTGCGCGAGGACGGTCAAACCGTCATGTTCGTCACAGTCGATGGTCGCGCGGCGGGGCTCGTCGCCGTTGCGGATCCGATCAAGCCGTCCAC
>JGI10216J12902_101298626_pt1 | contig 11023 bp, 6 predicted proteins | sample KanNatreferecore_FD_12902 | JGI IMG/M metagenome (IMG submission 12902)
TCGTCGTAGTCGGGCTCGTCGGGCTGCCCGAGGTTGGCGGTGTAGGCGTACGGAATGGCTCCCTTGGCCCGCATCCAGTGCAGCGCGGCACTGGTATCGAGGCCACCGGAAAATGCGATCCCGACCTTTTCGCCGGTGGGGAGAGACTGAAGGATGTTCGACATTCGCTCGTAACGGTCCTTAGTGCTATGGCTTCGGCTGCCGGGTGAGGCTGAAGACGCCGGTGTAATACGCGTTGGTGTAGAACCCGACGAACTCCTTGCCGTTCGCCCGCCCGATCCAGTCGTAGACACCGCCGTCCTTCGGTCCGAGATCGGCCGTCCCTTTGAAGAGCACGACACCGCCCGATTGCCGGCCTTCCATGGCGATGGTGTACTTGTAGGGACGGCCGCAGTCGCCCTCGAATGTCGCCTCGTAGACGTCGCCCTTGCGGACGACGTTCGCTTCGAGCTTGGCGCACTGCTCCTTCGGGGGCGTCGTGGGCTGGGCCGGGTTGTATGAGCTCCATACACCCGACCATGTCCCGGCGATGTCCGGCGCCGCCGGCGCGCCGCGCTGCTGGGCCCCGACCACACTGCCGATCGTCAGCAGCGCCACCGCGAAAGCCAGTCCGACCCTCTTCATGCCTTCCTCCATCGCACGCGCCAAATGTTGATGATACTGGCTTCCCGGCCGGGCCGCGTTACCAGGTGTAGCTGCCGGCGGGAGGCGGCCACGCGCCGAGCATCTGGCGCAAGAGGATGATCTGACCGAGGTGGTGAGCGTTGTGGTTGGCCATGTGAATCAACGCATCGCGCACCGTGAAGTGCGCTAGCGGCGGAAACTCTATGGCGGGGTCGATGAGACGATCAGCGCGCGACTCCGGCTCGCCGAGTGACGCCGCCCGCTCGAGCACCTGGATGAACCGCTGCTCCAGCGCGGGCCACGTGCCGGGCGCGGCCTGCGGCCATCCCAATGCGGCGCTCTGCACCATCGGCGCGTGCACGCCTTCGCAGCGGCTCACGAACCACTCCTGCCAGAAGATCAGGTGGGCAACGATCTCCGCGATCGAGTGCGGGGCGCCGTCGACGCGACGGTGGGCGTCCTCCACCGACAGACCTTCGACAGCGCGCGCCGGTGCGATGTGCGCGACGGGTTCGAGCAGCAGTTCGCGGACGTGCATATAGCCCGCGATCGTACCACGCCGGTCAGCGTTCGGGCGCGGTGACGCGCACGAACAGGTCGAAGTCGTGCGCGGTGTCGAGTTCGTCGATCGGGTGCCTCGAAGTGAAGGCGAGCACGAGGCCGTTGGCATCGAGCACGGGCGCCACGCTCTCCTCCATCCACCCGCCGGCAGTGCCCACGCTCACCCACGTGATCCGCCCCGTAACGCGGTCGAAGAGAAAGACGTCCGGCACCAGGTTGATGTCTTCGGCGTCCGGTTCGCAGCGTTGCGCGCAGACGAGGTTCGAGGCATTGGACTGGAACGCCACGAACCGGCCGTCGCGTGAGATTGAGGGACTCCCGCTGACGCCGTTGGCCGGACGGCCCGCTGGAGTGCGGCTCACGAGCGTGACCGACCCGGTCGCGACATCCGCCAGGAACACGTCGGGGGATCGGTTCTGATCGCCGTCGACGAGGCTGCTTACCGAGGAGACGTAAGCGACGTAGGCACCATCGCGGCTGATGACCGGACGGCTGCTGTCATCCTGCACCCCGCCGGCCGGCGGAGGCCTGAGCCGCCGTGTCACCTGTCGTTGCGTGTCGCGGAGATAGATGCCTCGAGGTGCCGAACTGCTGCTGGCGGCGCGTGTTCGGCCCTCGGGTCCGGCCCGATCGGCGAGGGGTGCGGTCGAGATGAACGCGACATGGCGGCCGTCGCCGCTCAGGCTCGGCGAGATGCTGGCGCCCTCGGCAGACTGAACGCCCTGCGAGTCCACGCTGATTCTGATGGTCTGCAAGGTGCGCGTCTGCACCAGATAGATGTCGGAGCGCGGACCGTTCGCGTCCCCGCCAGGCACCAGGTTCGTCGCCGACGATTCGAAGACGACCACCGCGCCGTCGTCACTCAGCGCGGCGCCGCCGCTCCAGCCGTTGGCGGGCTGACCGCCCGGCCCGACGCTGACGCGGCGCGTCGAGTCCGTGACGCGATCCCGAAAGATCACGGCGGCGTACGCGGGCGCCGTGGGCGACAACAACAAGGCCGCTTCGAACACCAGGTACCGGCCATCCTGGCTCAAGCGAGGGTAGATGCAATCACTGCGCAGTGGCACGCCGTCCGCGCTGACGCTTTCGAGCGTCACGGTTCCGGTGTCGTGCTCGAGCACGTAGATGTCCGCGAGCCCGTCCTGGTCTGCGGGCGACAGTCGCTCGTACGACGCGAACGCGACCAGGCGTCCGTCGCCACTGACGCTGACCGATGGCGGACTCGCCGGCGAACGCACGCGATCGCGCTGCGCGACCGTCAGCAGCGTCATCGGCGCGGGACCGGCCCTCACATCGCCGAGCAGCAGGGCGGTCGCTGCGATGACACAGGTGCGGCGCATCCCAACCTCACGGCCGCGCAGAAACCTCGGCCGCCACGGCCCGGCCCATTCGTACCGCCCGCGTGGTCTCGAACGAGCCGTCGTCGCAGTACCACACGCCGGTTCCGGCCAGCGCCGAGCGCGCCCGCAGATCGACGCCGTCGAGTTGCTCGATCACATGCTCGAGCTCATGGGCGATCAGCTCGGCGAGATTCTCGAGCGGCCTGATGTTGACGGTTGCGGCGATGCGGCCGCCGGCGATCCTGAGCTCCGTCCGGGCCCGGCTGCGCCCGCCTCCTTGATCCTGGTACGCGACCACTCGTACGGTCAGCCATGTCGCCTTCGCGATACGCAGGCATTGCCGGCGGAACGTCGCGGAACGCTGGACCATACTCTCGACGAAGGGACGGAACGACGAGGGGAACGACAGGTTCTCGGGGATGGTCACGCCCGACGCGGCGAACGACTGCTCGCGCAGGTAGACGCGAGTCACCTGCGGGTGCGCGTGAGGGGCGAGCGACGAGGACGATGGCGACTGCCAGCTGGTGCGATCGTCCGATTGCGCGAACACCGGGACGCGCTGGACACCGAAGACAGTGGAGACAACGGTAACGGCGGCAAAAACGCGTGTCCATCGCATGATGCAGTTAGACGGGACGCATCGATGGAGTGTTGCGTGCGCTGCGCTGTCGGAGGTCGACAACAACGTTGAGGTAATGGGAATCCGGACTTCCCACTCCGACGATCCGATTGCGGGATTACTCAGCGCGCAGGGTCGTGACCGGATCGATCCGTGTCGAGCGGCGCGCCGGCAGGTAGCACGCGAGCAGGCCGGTCAGCAGGAAGGCCAACGCCGCGCCGGCGAATGTCGTCAAATCGAGAGGCGGAACGTCGAACAGGAAGGGGCTGAGCAGACGCGCCAGGCCGGCCGCCAGTGCCAGGCCCGTGGCTGAGCCGATCACGGCGAGCCAGAGGCCCTGCCGAAGCACCAGGCCCACGACATCCCAGCCAGTGGCGCCGAGCGCGACGCGGATGCCGAACTCGCGCATGCGCTGCGCGGCCGCGTACGCGGTCACGCCGTAGATACCGAGCATCGCGAGCAGCAGACCGACGAGTCCCAGTCCGCTCGCGAGCGACGCCACGATCCGCTGCGGCGTCAGACCGAGCCGCGTCGAGTCCTCGAGCGTCTGGGAGCTGACCGCCGGCAGCATCGGATCGACCGCCGCGACCACGGCGCGCATCTCTGCGGTGAGCCGCCCTCCGTCCCTCGCACGCGCGCCGATGGTGAGGCGCCGATCGAAGTGCTGCCGCAGCGGTACGTAGACATAGGACCCCGCGACGCCGTCAATCAGGCTGCTCGCCCTGACGTCGCGCGCGATGCCGATGATGGTGCTCGTCACCGCGGCTCCTGAAAAGCCGCGGTACACGAGCCGCTGGCCGATCGCCGACTCGCCCGGCCACAGCCGGCTGGCGATGGCTTCGCCGATGATCGTCACGGGGGGAGCGCCCTTCGCATCGGTCGCGACGAAGTCACGGCCGGCCACGAGCGGAATGCCGAGCGTGCCGAAATAACCCGGAGTCACCAGGTTCCAGGAGATGTGCAGGCTCGCCGCATCGTCGCCGGATCGCCCGGGCACCGCGAGGCCGTCGAGCTGAATGCCCTCGAAGCCGCCGGGAAACACGCTCGCGACGGCCACCGACTGCACGTTTGGCTGACTGCGCAGCCGCGACACGACGTCGTCCACGAACGCGAGACCTGCCTCCTCCGAGTACTTGACCGTGGCCAGGTCGACGGCGGCGATTTCGACACCGGATGAGTCGAACCCCGGGTTGAGCGACCCGGCCCGGTTCAGCGCCTTGACGAACAGCGCCGCGACCACAACCAGCACCAGGCTGAATGCCACCTGCGCCGCAACGAACGCGCTGCGCAGCCTGGTCCGCCCCGCCGTCTGCCGCCCATCGGCCTTCAACGCGCTGACGACGTCCGATCGCGAGGCACGAAGAGCGGGAACGAGACCGGAGACCAGGGCGGCGACGAACGTGAGACTCGCGGTGAACGCCAGGACGCGAAGATCCAGCGCGATCGGAATGTTGATCGGAAACGGCAGCGAAGGCAGGCTCGATGCCGCGCCGGTCAGGACATGAGCCAGGATGACCCCGGCGCTCCCGCCGACCGCAAACAGCAGCGTCGTCTCGGTGAGCAGCTGGCGCACCAGCCGTATGCGCCCGGCGCCGATGGCCAGACGCACCGCGACTTCGTGGCGGCGCGCGGTTCCGCGGGCCAGCAGCATCCCCGCGACGTTGGCACAGGCCACGGCCAGCACGAGCGACACGATCAGCCCGAGGACGATCATCAGCGCCACGATCGCGCGACGATTGCCGGACACGCTCGAAGAGGACACGAGGTGCGTGACCGGCGCACCGGAGGGTCGTGCGTGCTCCTGGTTGAGCGCGCGTCCGAGCACGTCGATTTCCTGAGCCGCCTGGGCGACCGTAACGCCGTCGCGAAGGCGTCCGCCGATGAGAAGGTAGGCTCCGCCACGGTTGGCGAGCATCGCCGCTCTCGCGTCGCTGTTCGCCGGCAATGCGAGCGGGACCCACAGATCCGGTGCCACGATGCTCGTGCCCTGGAAGCCAGGCGCCGCGACGCCGACAACCGTGAACGGCTGGCCGTTCAGCTGGAGCACCGCGCCGATCACGCCGGGGTCGCGATTGAACCGGCTGGTCCAGAATCGATGACTCAGGACGGTGGTCGGGCCAGGCTGCGCACTGTCCGCCGTGTCGAACAACCGCCCCATCACCGGAACGGCACCCAGCACCGAGAAATAGTTGACGGTCACCGACTGACCGAAGGCGCTTTCGGCCGGGCCAGCGCTGCCGGGCCGCCGGAGGCTCATCGCGTGGGGCATCAGGCTGCGCCCGTAGGCGTCGGCGAGGGAGGTCGCGCGGGCGCGCACGTCGAGGTACACGGGGTACGACGTGGGATTGATGCCGCCGTCCGGACGGCCGTTCCCGATTTCCACCAGGGCCCTCGGGTTGGCCACGCCCACCGGATCCCGTAGCAACAGCGCGTTCGCGACGCTGAATACGGCGGCGGTGGCGCCAATGCCAATCGCCAGCGATACCGCGGCGGTGATCGCGAAGCCCGGCGAACGGCGAAGCAGACGCGCCGCGTGCTGCAGATCGCGCACGGCATCGTCCAGCCACGTGAACGACCTGGCGTCGCGATGCGCGTCCCTGGTCCGCTCCGTCCCCAGCTGCACCCGCGCGGCCCGGTACGCGTCGGATGGCGTCAGGCCACGGCGCTCGTAGTCGTCCTGGAGCAGGCGCAGGTGAGCCGTCAGCTCACGCTGCAACTCGGCGTCTGCCTCCTGCTGGCGGAACTGGGTGATCACCCGGGCGACGAACCGTCGGATTTCCATGCGCTGTTGCACGCCGTCCACTGGCTGTCCCAGTGGAGACTGGCATCTTCATGCCGTCCCCACTGGCGTGTCAAGTGGAATGGTCCGGCGGCGAAGAGGCTGGAGCAGCTGAAGTAGGACGCCGGTGGCACTCTTGTTGAAGGCTGCGGTGCAACGGGATGAAGACGGCATCACTGCAGCGCACTCGCCACGCACCTCGGGCCGGTTTTGTCCAGGTCCGCGGCGCTCGCGAACACAACCTGAAGAACATTGACGTCGACATGCCGCGTGATGCGCTGGTCGTCTTCACCGGCGTGTCCGGATCCGGCAAGTCCTCTCTGGCATTCGGCACGCTATACGCCGAAGCCCAGCGGCGATATCTCGAGTCCGTCTCCCCCTACGCGCGTCGGCTCTTCCACCAGATGTCGGTGCCTGACGTTGACGAGGTCGACGGCCTTCCCCCTGCCGTCGCGCTGCAGCAGCAGCGCGGTTCGCCGACGACGCGCTCGTCGGTAGGCAGCGTGACGACGCTGTCGAATCTCTTGAGGATGCTCTATTCGCGCGCGGGCACGTATCCTCCCAGGCAGCCGCTGCTCTATGCCGACGCGTTCTCGCCGAACACGCCAGATGGGGCCTGCCCCGAATGCCACGGCCTCGGCCGCATCTACGATGCGACCGAACGATCGATGGTGCCGGACGATTCGCTGACGATTCGCGAGCGGGCCATCGCGGCATGGCCGCCGGCCTGGCACGGGCAGAACCTGCGCGACATCGTCACGACGCTCGGCTACGACATCGATCGGCCCTGGCGCGAGCTGCCCGAAAGGGACCGCAACTGGCTGCTGTTCACCGACGAGCAGCCGGTTGTTCCCGTCTATGCCGGCTACGAGCCTCACGAAGTGCGGCGCGCGCTGAAGAAGAAGGAAGAGCCGAGCTATCAGGGCACGTTCACGGGCGCGCGACGTTACGTGCTGCACACGTTCGCCAACACCCAGAGTCCGCTGATGAAACGGCGCGTGTCGCGATATCTGGTCAGCACCGCGTGCCCGGCCTGTCATGGCAAACGCCTCAAGCCGGAGGCGCTCTCGGTGACGTTCGCAGGCCGCGACATCGCGGAGATGTCGCGGGTGCCGCTGAAGCAGCTCCTCACGATTCTCCGGCCCTTCGCCGATGGAACCGCACCTCACCTGGCGAGGACGTCCAGGGACCATCCCGAAAAGGCGATGGTGACGGAGCGGATTGCGGAGGATTTCGCTGCCAGGCTCGCCGTCCTGCTCGATCTCGGCCTGGGCTACCTGACGCTCGAGCGGAGTACCCCGACGCTCTCGCCCGGCGAGCTGCAGCGGCTGCGCCTCGCCACACAGGTGCGCTCCAACCTGTTCGGTGTCGTGTATGTGCTCGACGAGCCGTCAGCCGGTCTGCACCCCGCCGACACCGAGGCGCTGCTGCGCGCGCTCGATCGGCTCAAGGCGTCCGGCAACTCGCTGTTCGTCGTCGAGCACGACCTCGACGTGATCGGTCACGCCGATTGGATCGTCGACGTCGGGCCAGCCGCCGGCGAACACGGTGGGCGCATCCTTTACAGCGGTCCTCCTTCGGGTCTCGAGGCCATCACCGACTCGCGGACGCGCGAGTACTTGTTCGCACCAGAGACGGTCGCGCGACGAACACCACGGACGCCCACGAAGTGGCTCCGGCTGACCGGCGTCACCAGGAACAACCTCGTGGACCTCGATGCCGAGTTTCCGCTCGCCGTCATGACTGCGGTCACCGGCGTCTCCGGATCAGGAAAATCGAGCCTCGTTAGCCAGGCGCTGGTCGAGCTCGTGGCCGAGCACCTGGGTCATGAGGCCACGGCCGAGGACCTGGACGGCGAGGAGCTCGAGCGTGCGGCGGCGCCAGACCATGTCGGCGGTCGGATCGTCAGCGGGATTGAGCACATTCGGCGGCTGGTGCGCGTCGATCAGAAGCCCATCGGCCGGACGCCACGATCCAACCTCGCCACCTACACCGGCCTGTTCGATCACGTGCGCAAGCTGTTCGCGTCGACGAAGGCGGCGCGGGCACGGCGGTACGACGCCGGCCGGTTCTCCTTCAACATGCCAAAGGGACGCTGCGAGACCTGCACCGGTGAAGGGTTCGTGATGGTCGAACTGCTGTTCCTGCCGAGCGTTTACGCACCCTGTCCGGCGTGTCACGGCGCCCGGTACAACGCCAGGACGCTCGAGATCCGGTATCGGGACAAGTCGATCGCCGACGTGCTCGCCATGACCGTCGACGCCGCGCGCGAGTTCTTCACCGATGCAGGGGCCGTCCGCCACGCGCTCGACGTCCTGCAGCAGGTCGGGGTCGGCTACCTGCGCCTTGGCCAGTCCGCCACCGAGCTCTCGGGCGGTGAGGCACAGCGGATCAAGCTGGCGACCGAGCTCCAGCGGACCGAGCGCGGCAACACGCTCTATGTCCTCGACGAACCGACCACCGGCCTGCACCCGGCCGACGTCGAGAAGCTGATGACGCAGCTCGACGGCCTCGTCGCCGCCGGCAATACCGTGATCGTCGTCGAACACGAGATGCGCGTTGTCGCGCACAGCGACTGGGTCATCGACGTCGGGCCAGGCGCCGGCGAAGAGGGCGGACGAATTGTCGCCGCCGGTCCACCCGATCGCGTAGCGCGAAGCCGCGAGAGCCGGACCGCCTCCTACCTCGCGCGCGCGGTGGCGTGACACGGCGCAGTCACATCCGGGTCGAGAGGTCGCTTACTCGTTCCGCAAGGCGATTGCGGGATCGACGGACATGGCGCGCCTGGCGGGCACGGCGCACGCGATCAAGGCCACGGTCATGAGCAGTGCCGGCACGGCCAGGAGCGTGATGGGATCGGCGGGTCGCACGCCGTACAACTGACCTGACATCATCGGCGTCAACGCGAGCGACGAGGCGATACCGATGACAATACCGGCGCCCGCGAGCAGCACGCCCTGCCGGACCACAAGGGTGAGAACCTGGAGCGGTTCGGCGCCAAGCGCCAGCCGGATGCCGACTTCCTGCGTGCGTTCGCTGACGACCAGCGCCATGACGCCGTAGACTCCGACCGACGCCAGGGTCAGCGCCAGCAGATCGAACGCCAGCGCGAGGATCAGGATGAAACGCCGTTCGGCCACCGACGCGGCGCGCACGTCCGTCATCGTCCGCATGTCGTAGACAGCCATGTCCTTCTCGAGGGCTTTCAGCTCGGCACGAACCGAGGCGGCGACCGCCGCCGGATCGTCGCGCGTCCTGATCACGACGAACGGTGCGACCGGCGGGCCCTGCAGGTACCAGATGTACATCTCCGAGGCCGGCTGCACGTCGAGCCCGGCATGACGCAGATCGCCGACCACGCCGATCACGGTGGTCCACGGCGTCTGGGGATTGTTCCCGACGCGGAAGCGCCGGCCGACCGGATCCTCGTTCGGCCACACCCGCCGGGACATCGTTTCGTTGATCACCGCGACCTGCTGACTGGTGGGACCGTCCTCGGGAGTGAAGGTCCGGCCGCGCAGAATCGGCATGCCCATCGTCTGGAAATAGTTGTGCACCGCCCGGCGGAATTCGATCTCCGGCATCTCGCTCGCCGGCATGCTGCGTCCTTCGGGCATGATGCGGGTACTGACGTTCGTGCTGCCGAGCGGCAGGCGGGTGGTACCGCCGGTCGCCACGACTCCGGGCAGCGACTCGATGCGCTCGAACATCGAGGCGTAGAACGCACGCCGCGCGTCCGGCGTATCGATGCGGTTCGGCAGTTGAATCTGCAACGTCAGCAGGTTCTCGGCGCGGAATCCCGGATCGACGCTGATCAGGCTGACGAAGCTTCGCAGCAGAAGGCCGGCCCCGGTCGTCAGCACGACGGCAAGCGCCACTTCTCCGACGACGAGCACGGCCCGCAGGCGGCGGCGCGCGACGCCGCCGGTCACGCTGCGCGACGTGTCCTTCAGCGAGTTCTGCAGATCGCTGCGGCCGGCGGCGATCGCCGGCGCGATCCCGACGAGCACTCCCGCCAGGATCGAGACGAGGGCGGTGAAGAGCACGATGGTCAGGTCGGGACGGACCTCGGCGATACGCGGCAGTTCGGGTGGCGCGATCGCCACCAGCACGCGGACGCCGATCCACACCAGCCCGAGGCCGAGTACTCCGCCCGCCGTTGACAGCAGCAGCGACTCCGACAGCATCTGCGTCAGCAGCCGGCCGCGGCCGGCGCCGAGCGCGGTGCGGACGGCAATCTCCTTCTGGCGGGCGACACTGCGCGCCAGCATCAGGTTGGCGACGTTGACGCAGGCCATGAGCAGGACGAACCCAACGCCCGCGAGCAGCAGGATCAGCGCGGACCTGACACGTCCGACCGCCTGATCGTGCAGGGCCACCACGTTGGACTTCAGGCCGCGGTTGAAGTCCGGATACTGCTGCTCCAGCCGCGCAACGATCGTCGCGATCTCGTCTCGGGCCTGCTCGATCGTTACTCCCGGGGCGAGCCGTCCGACGACGCTGAGAAAGTGCGGGATGCGGCTGGCCACGCCGTTCTGGACGAATTGCCCGGTGGTGGTGTCCAGCGGCAGCCACGCGTCGGGTTCGACCGACGCCGAGAACCCGCTCGGCCCAAGCATCGACTTCAAGGGAAAGTGGAAGTCCGGTGGCATCACGCCGATCACCGTCGTCGGCTGTTCCGCGATCGAGAGCTGACGGCCGATGATGTTGGGGTCGGCGCCGAATCGCCGGCGCCAGTAGCCGTCGCTCAGGACGATGACGCCGCTGCGATCCGTGGATGACAGGCCGCGACCGAGCGCGGCGCTGCGGCCGATCAGCTCGAACATCCCCGGCGACGTCCCGGACGCGGCGAACTGTTCGGTCCCGGACTCGGTGCGCAGCGTCGGCGTACCGAGGAACGAATACATCATCTCGAGCCGGTCGAGCGTGCGGGTCGCGGCCTTGACGTCGAGGAAGTTCGCGTTCGACATCGGATACTGCCGGACACCCTCGCGGGTGTTGTCGTTCCAGACCATCACCAGGCGCTCGGGCGCGGCGTATGGCAGCGGCCGCAGCAGGACGCCGTTGACGACGCTGAAGATGGCGCTGTTGGCGCCGATG
>JGI10216J12902_100862843_pt1 | contig 11015 bp, 8 predicted proteins | sample KanNatreferecore_FD_12902 | JGI IMG/M metagenome (IMG submission 12902)
GACGGTGCATCTCGTCACCGGGTCGGCGACGGGCACCGGGGCCGTGTCCGGAGCTTCGGCGTCGATCCTCTTCAGCCTGACGGGCTCGGCCGCTGGCGCCGGGGCAGCATCGGGCGCGGCGACGCGGATGCCGGGGATCTCGGGATCTGCGACCGGCACGGGTCAGGCGTCCGGCTCGGCGTCTCGCCTGCTCGGCGTCTCGGGCACGGCAGCGGGCTCGGGCGCGTTCGTCGGCTCAGCTCAGAGGCTTCAGGCGCTCACGGGCGTCGCGCTCGGGCAGGCACAGGCGGCCGGTGGGGCAGGGATGATCGTCGGGCTCGCCGGGTCGGCTCTCGGCGCCGCCGCAGCTCTCGGGGCGGTCGACGTGATCTCGGGCGTCTCGACCCTTGTACCGGGGGTGCGGGCGCGGGTTAGACTGACCGGACTATCGGGCAGCGTCCGCGGGCTCGTGGCCGCGGTCCGTCTTCAAGAGCTGTCGGGCGCCGTACGTTCTCCGAGGGATCAGTGACCGACCTGAAGCGCAAGCGGGGCGATGCGATCCGGCTCGCGGTGGGGCCGGTCCTGAAGCCTGACGGAACGGTGCAGCCGCTCGCCGGGCTGACGATCAGGTTCACCGCGAAGGACAAGCTCGACGACGCCGACGGCGCCGCGGTCATCGCGGGCTCGACGAACGACGGCCGGGTCACGCTCGTCGGCGACGGCTCGACCGGCGAAGCGAACGTCGTCATCCCGGCGTCGGTCACGGCAGGCTTCGCGACTGACCGGACCCTGCATTGGGATCTTCAGGTCAGCGACGGCGCGGGTACTATCACGGCGACCCTTGACAGTGGGCTACTCTACGTCGAGCGCGACGTCACTCGGGCGAGCCCGTAAGGAGCGATCGGATGGCGGACAAGAAGACGACGGCGGAAGACAGCGCGGCAGCGACGGCGCACCTGTTTCCGGCTCGCCGGGCGCCGAAGGACGCCGGGCCGGTCGGCTTCACCGACGCCGCGGGCAGTCAGGTCGAGATCGAGCCGAAGGACGGCTACTACCGGGCCGAGACGCCGGAAGGCGACGCGGCGCTGCAGTCGCTCGGGTTCCTGACCCCGTCCGAGTCGGCCGCAGTCGAAGAGGCGCAGGCGACGGCTGACGCCGCTGCAGAGGCCGCCCGCGTCGCGGCAGAAGCTCCGGCTCCGGCCGAGACGAAGGAGAGCTAGCCGATGCCAGCCGGGAACATCGCCGATCTCTCGATCGCCATTCAGAACACGAAGGGCACGGCCGCGACGACAGCGAACACGCGGGCGTACCTCGCAGGCGGCGGCTTCGGCCCGATCCGCGAGGCGGCCGATCTCGAAGAGACGACGTCGTCACGGCTCCGGAACGCAGCGTTCATCTCGGGCTACCGAGCCGAGGGCTCGCCCGAGTTCTACGTGCGGCCGAAGATGATCGGCGTGCTCCTGTACGGCGCGATGGGCGCGAAGTCGGTGTCCGGCGCGGGCGATCCGTGGACGCACACCTTCACGCTCGCGGCGACGCAGCCGTACCTGACTGTCTGGCGCACGCTTGCGACGCTCTTCGAGCGGTTCGCCGACGTCAAGGTCGCCGAGCTGAACTTCAGCTCCGCGGCGCAGGGCGTTCTGCGCGTCACCGCCCGCCTGCTCGGGCTCGGCGCCGCGTTCAAGACAGCAGCCGAGACGGCGCAGACGCCGGAGACGGTCGATCACTTCCTGCACGCCGACGGCGCGGGTCAGTTCCTCGTGGAGACGGTGGCGGCAAGCTCGATCAGCGCGGTCCGGATCAACATCGCGACCGGCGCGTCGATCGCCTACGGCGACAACGTCAGCGGCGACACGGTGAACGAAGGGCTGCAGACGATCACGATCGAGACGGAGCAGGTGATCAGCGACTTCGCGCTGTGGAACCGCTTTCACTACGGCAGCGCGACGCCTGCCGACAACGCGCCGCCGATCCGCGACGTCGTCGAGCTGGCAGGCTCGGGCATCGACTACACGTGGTCGAAGCGAACGAGCGCGGGCGCGCAGGCGACCCCGGCCCGGAGCCTGCAGTTCACGGCGACCCGACTGCAGATCGCGTCGATCTCGGGCATGGACCCGAACACGTCGGGCGAGCCGCTGAAGCGGACCGTGCAGTACAAGGTCTATCAGCCCGCGTCGGGCTCGGGACTGACCGCGGTCCTGAAGAACGGTCAGGCGACGTACACCGGCTCGTGAGCGGGCCGAAGAACGCTCTCGCTGCATGGGGTAGCTCGGCGCTGCAGTACGTCGAGCTGCCTTCGGGCACGAAGATGCTCGTCAAGCTGCCGAACGTGGCGCTACTCGTGTCGACGGGCCAGTTCCCGCAGGAGCTTCGGAAGATCGCCTCGAAGTACGTGTCGAGCGGGATCGAGCTGAAGGAGCTGGATGACGAAGGCGTCGGCGAGTTTCTCGGGCTGACGTACAACCTGATCGGCCGGGCGATCCGCTACATCGCGCTCCCCGACTCACCGGCCGAGAAGCCGGGTGACGAAGGATGGGAGCCGGTCACGCTGACCGGGCCGGAGGTCCGCGAGATGGACGTCTCGCAGGACGATCTCGACACGCTCTCGAACCTCGTGCACCGGAAGACGTCGACGCAGATGGCGACGTACGCCTCGCGCATGGAGCGCGGGCTGCTCGACGAGCAGGCGGCGAAGATGGCGCTTCGTGATCTCGCCGAAGGGGGCGGCGACACGCTTGAACAGATGGCCGGGTTTCGTGGACAGCCCGGAGGCGCTGAGCGTGGGGATGACGGCTCAGCGGTGGGGGTCAAGGCCGAGCGACCTGCTCGGGCTCAGCGATCCCGTTGTGGCGCTGGCGGTAGACGAGGCGGTGGCGCTTAGGCTCCACGGGGCCGAACAGCAGGATCGGGCGGCACGCTCGGGGAAGGGCTCGATCCCCGAAGGCCAGCGATACGAGACAGTCGGCGATCTGGCCGGGGTGAGCTGACATGCCGCGCGTCGGTGAGGCGTTCTACGAGCTGACGGCCCGCGATCAGGCCGTCATGCAGTCGCTCGGCCGGGTCGAGTCGAAGATCCGGGGCTCAGGAACGGCCGCAGAGGCGTCGTTCGGCGGGACAGCCACCGGAGCCTTCAACAAGGCGGGGCAGGCCGCTACGTCCGTCGAGCGGCCCGTGGGGCGCATCTCCGGGCTCATGCAGGATCTCTCGCACGGGCGCGGGGTCAAGGCGAGCTTCTTCGGCTCCGACGGCTTCTTCGGCGGCTCGGTCAATAACGCGACCGGCGCGCTCGGCAAGTTCGGCGGGGCGGTGAAGAACGTCGGCGGCGGGATCATGACCGGGCTCGGCATCCCGCCGTTCCTCGGATACGCCGCGGCCGCGGCCGTCGTCGTGGGCGGGATCACGAAGGCGATCGGCGCCGCATCGGACCTGCAGGAGACGCAGTCGAAGGTCGGCGTCGTCTTCGGGCAGTCGAGCGGCGAGATCCTGAAGTGGGGCGAGACAGCGTCGACCGCGTTCGGGCAGTCGAAGACGCAGGCGCTCGGCGCGGCCGCGACGTTCGGCAACCTCTTCGTCGCGCTGAAGCTCCCGAGCGACGAGATCCCGGTCATGAGCACGAAGCTCACCGAGCTTGCCTCGGATCTCGCGAGCTTCAATAACGTCCCGGTCGACGACGCGCTGCTCGCGCTCCGCTCGGGGCTCACAGGCGAGACGGAGCCGCTGCGCCGGTTCGGGGTCAACCTGAACGAAGCGACCATCGCTCAGAAGGCACTCGAACTCGGGCTGATCAAGAGCGTCAAGGACGGGATCACGCCCGCGATCAAGGCGCAGGCGACCTACGCGCTCGTGCTCGATCAGACGAAGACGGCGCAGGGAGACTTCGCCCGGACGTCCGACGGGCTCGCGAACCAGCAGCGGATCGCCGCGGCGAAGATGGAGGACTCGTTCGCGAAGTTCGGGGCGAAGCTCCTGCCGATCGCGGCCGTGATCGTGCCGCTGCTCGCCGACGCGCTCGGGTCGGTGCTCGACGCGGCGGGCCTGTTGATCGACGTGATCTCGTTCCTCGTGACCCCGCTCATTCACATAGGCGGCGTCATCGTCGACGTCACGAAGCGGTTCCTCGATTGGGTAGGGTCCATGCCGTTCGTGAAGGCCGCGATCGACATTCTGCTCGCGCCGCTCCGGTTCCTCGCTGACGCGATCGGGTTCGTCGCGTCGGTGGTCGCCGGCGTCGCGGAAGCGGTCGGTGACGGGTTCGACAAGATGACGGGGCACGTGTCCGAAGCTACGAGCGCGGCGACCGCGGCCGCGAAGACAATGTCCGATGATCTCCCGGCCGACGTCGCCGCCGGGCTCGACGCTGGCGCCGGGGCGGTGGCCGAAGGCGCCGAGTCGGGGATCACGACGCCGATCGTCGACGCTGCCGCGACAGCTCGCAAGGAGGCGGTCAAGGAGGTCAAGCCGACCCCGTTCGAGATCGCCGACGCGCTCCGGGCCGGGATCTTCGACGTCAAGAGCGCGACGCAGGATATCCGCGACGCAATGGAGAACACGCTCGCCCCGGCGAAGGAGATCGCGGCGATCGAGGCGTTCCTCGCCTCGAAGCGGTTCACGAAGGCGCTGAACGACAACCGGCCGGAGGTCCGCGCGGCCGCGGAAGCGTGGCGGGCCGAGGCGAAGGATCGGCTCTTCGCGCTCCGGAACGACGTGCCCGATATCGCGCTCGACACGGGCACCGACTACGCCGACGCGCTGAAGAGCACGAAGGACAAGTCACACGAGGCCGCGATCGCGCACCAGCGGGCGATCACCGGGCCGTGGTCGAAGCTCTTCGACGACGCGGGCGAGTACGGCGAAGACACGGGCGAGGCGTACGCCGAGGGCATCGCCGACGGCATCGCGCACAACACGTTCATGATCTCGACGAAGGTCAAGAACATTCAGAAGATGCTCGAAGCGGGCTCGCCGCCGAAGTACCGGGACAGCCCGCTCTACGGCATCGACCGATGGGCGTTCGGGACCGGCTCGACGTACGGCGAGAAGTTCGCCGAGGGCGTCTCGGCTCGGCAGCAGATGGTCCGCGCGGCGCTCACGGGGCTCGTTGCGCCGCCGAGCTTCGACGCCCGCCGGGGCGGGATGCTGTCGGCGTTCGATGACCCCGAGCAGGCGCGCCGGAGGATCAACTTCGACCCCGGCTCGATCACGGCTCGCGGCAACGGCGTCGCGATCGGGATGCTGAAGATCGACGTCGACATGACGATCGAGCGGATGAACGCGAACAGCCCGGCGGACGTGCTCGATCTCGGGCGCTCGCTCGGCAACGAGATCCGCCTGTCGCTCACCCGGACCCCGTCGGCGTTCTTCCGGGTCAATGGCTAGCGCAGGGATCGCCGAGCTGGCATTCGCCATTCAGACGGCGAAGGGCTCGCCCGCGGCCGCGTCGACCCGGCGGATCTACCTCTCGGGCGGGAGCCTGCCGTCGGCGAAGAAGGCGACGAGCACCGAGAACTACGTGCGCTCGACGCGCATCGCGGGCGAAGCGTTCACCGGCAGCGTTCCCGCCACCGGGGCGCCGGAAGCGTTCGTCCGGCCGGGCATGATCGGGGCGATCCTGTACGCGGTGCTCGGGGCGAAGGCTGTGTCGGGAGCTTCGGACCCGTGGACGCATACCTTCACGATGGGCGCGTCGCTCCCGTACCTGACGTTCTGGCGTCACTTCGCCGGGCTCTTCAACGAGCGGATCAGCGATGCACGGCTGAGCCGGGTCACGCTCTCGGGCCGCTCCGGGCAGCCGCTCCGGGTGCTCTTCGAGATCCTGTCGGGCGTGCCGGTGCACCGGACAGCGCAGGAGACGTCGGTGACCGTCGAGACGAGCGACACGTTCTTCATGCACCACGGCTCAGGCGCGCTGAAGATCGAAGGCACGGCGATCAGCTCGATCTCGGCGTTCACGCTCACGATCGACGCGGCGGTCGCGCTCGTCGAGACGCTCGCGGGGCCGGTGCCGCTGCTCGCCGGGCGCAGCTCGATCCGGATGCAGGTCGATCAGGCAATCGTCGACGCGAGCCTGTGGAACCGCCTGATCTTCGGTTCGAGCAGCCCGTCGAACCTCGCCGCGCCGGTCCTGACCCCGCTCGAACTGGCCGGGTCGCCTGCCGGGTTCGAGTTCACGTTCACCGAGCAGGCGAGCCCGGAGCGGAGCCTGAAGCTCGCGATCCCGCGGGTCATCCTCGCGGAGATGCCCGACACGCCACCGTCGACCGCCTACGATCTCGCCCGGATGCAGCCGGTGTACGAGGCGATCGCCCCGGCAGGGGGGGTGAGCCCGCTGACCGCCACCCTGAAGAATGCCGTGAGCGCTTACTGACATGGCGTGGGTACTGACGAACCTGACCACGGCCGTCGATCTCTCGGCGTTCGTCGACGCGGGCAGCCTGTCCGTCGTGCAGCGTGCCTACGCGGAGACGTCACGGCTGTCGGCGATCATCCGCGACGAAGCGGGCACGCTCTCGATCGCGACCGAGCACGAGATCCTGCTGACCGACGGGAGCCCGAAGGTGTTCGCCGGGATCGTCCGGCAGCTTCGGAAGGGCGACACAGGGCACTCAGCGCAGCGGATCTACACGATCGAGTGTCAGGACTACTCGACGCAGCTCGCGGACGACTACGTGCCGTCCGGCGCGGGCGTGCGGGCGAACGGCGAGAGCGACTCAGCCCGGATCTCGTGGCTCTTCTCGACCTTCGGCACGAAGGGCATCGTGATCGGTGCGGCCGTGCAGACGTTGAAGGCCGTCATGCCCGATCAGGACTTCAGCGGGAAGAACCTGCACCAATGCCTGACGATGATCGCCGGGATCACGGGCGGAAGCTTCTACGTCGACTACGACAAGGCGCTGCACAACTTCACGTCGGAGGTCAACGCGGCGCCATTCGGGCTCTCGGACAATCCGAACGGCTCGACGACGTTCGGACACGAAGAGTTCGCAGAGGCTTCGGACACGGTCGACTTCGTGAACGAAGTGCACGTGATCGGCGGGCCGGGCATCGCGGTCACGCGCTACCTCGGTGGATCGCCGCCCGCGGCCGGGACGAAGCGAGGCATCGTCGTCTCGGACCCCGACATTCTCGACACGACGGCGGCGAACGCTCGGGGCGACGCGGTCATCGCGAGCTACGGCGTGACGAAGAAGCCGTCGTCGCTCGTGACGTACAAGTCGGGGCTTCGGGCCGGAATGTACGTTCAGGTCACACACGCCGGATGGGGGATCAGCGCGGTCAGCTACCGGATCGCCGGGCTCGTGGCGCGAGCGGTCACGAAGGACCGGATCAGGTACGAGGTCGACTTCGGGAACGCGCCGGTCGACCTGTCGTCGATGTTCTCGGGCACGCTCGGCGTGGTCGCTGATGCGGCCGGGGCCGCGGCCGAAGCGTCCGCCGGGCTGGCGAGCGCGGTCGACCTGTCGGTCGGCGGCTCGAACCTTGTGCCGAACAGCTCGTTCGAGGATGGCACGAGCTGGATCGTCGGGGCTCAGTGGACGATCGGGTTCACGCCGTCGGGCGGTCAGCTCCCGTTTCACGGGACGGACACGGCCCGGCTCGTGCTCGCGGCGCAGACAGCCGGGGATCTCGTCACGCAGAAGATCGCGGTCAGCCGGAGCGACGAGTACATCGTCTCGGCGTGGCACTTCCTCCGGTCCCGAAGCTCCGGCACCTTCCGCATGTTCGTGAAGGAGTACAACGCCGCGAACACGCTGCTCGCGACGACGAACCGGGACTTCACCGCGGTCGACGCCGACTACGTCCGCGAGGTCATCCGGTTCGCGCCGACGGCGTCGATCAGCCCGTTGAAGATCGCGTGGCAGCCGACGACGGCGAAGATCGAGATCGGGTTCAACAGCGCAGGAGCGGCTGCGACGCTGACGGTCGACGTCGACGGCGTGCAGCTCGAACGCGGCGAGGCGCCGACCGCCTACGCGCCGATGCCGCGCGAGATCCTGCCGGGCTCGATCGGCTCGACGGAGATCGCTGACAGCTCGATCACGACGCCGAAGCTGATCGCCGAAGCGGTCACGTCGGCGAAGATCGCCGCGGGCACGATCACCGCGGACAAGCTCGCGGCGACGCTGATCCTCGGATCGCTGATCCGGGCGGGCTCGTCGGACAACCGGGTCGAACTCGACTCGAACGGGCTCCGCGTCTACAACGCGGCGGGCGACCTGCTCGTGAACATGCCGACCGACGGCAGCCCGGTCTATATCAACGCCGAGGTTGTCGCGTCGACGCTGCAGGTCATCGGGAACTCGAACTTCCGCGGCGTCTCGAACACGCTCTCGCCGGGCGCGGCGCTCGTGCTCGGCGACAAGATCGAAGCTCCGGATCAGGCGCCGACCGTGGCGGCCGGATGGGGCACGCTGCTCGTGCCGTACGACGCCGCAGTCGACTATGACGCGAACGAGATGCGTCGCTACGGGCTCGGGTACGACGCCGCGGGCGGGGCGGGCGGCGCGACGAAGGTCTTCTGGACGACAGCCATTCAGGGCACGACGCTGAAGCTCGTCGAGATGCTCGCCACGACGCGCGCTGTCAACCGCTCGGCGACGGTCGACAGCTCATGGCTCACGGGCGCGGTCAGCGTCGTCAGGCACTCGACATGGGTCTACGTGCTCTACTTCGACTACAGCTCGTTCCTGTGGACGGTGAAGCGGTTCACGGCGTCGTCGATGGCGCTCGCGAACACGTACACGCCGTCGATCCCGTGGACCCCGAACGAGACGGAGAAGCCGCAGCTCACGAGCGACGGCACGAACCTCTACATCGTCGGCAACGACGGCGCCGGGGCGATCAAGTGGCAGAAGTACGACGCGGTCATGGCACAGGTCGGCGGCGTCGTCACAAGCTCCGGGCTGCTGAGCGTGCCGTCGAGCAATCTCGTCACGGCCGCCTACGCCGGGAACGGCGACTTCGGTGCCTTCCGGATGATCGTCGTCCTGAAGGACGTCACGACCGGCGGCGAGCCGACGACGGCGTACGTGCACGACTCGGCCGGGGCGCTGAACTCGAACGAGACGTTCCCGGTCTATCAGGGCACGGCTGGGCTCACCTACGGCGACGCGCTCGGCGACGGCGCGCGCTTCTTTCACCTGCCGCCGGTCGCGCCACCGGCATCGTTCGCGATCAAGAAGAACTCGACATGGGTATGGACGTCGGCCAGCTCGAAGTATTGGGTCGCGTTCACGTGGTACGACTCGGTCGCGACGGTGCACGAGACGACGGTCAGCCCGAGAGCTTCTATCACGATGGGCAGGCGGCAGCAGCTCACCGTCACCGCGCCACCGATCCCGGTCGGCGGGACGGATGACCCGGACCGGATCAGGGTCTACATCTTCCCGAGCGCGAGCGCACCGGCAACGACGTCGCTCGATCTGCAGGGCGACTCGACGACGCAGTCGCTGACGATCACGTCGTACAACAGCGGCGGCGCGGCACCGCCGGTCGCGAATAACTTTCCGGCCGGGACGCCTGCGGAGCTTCGGAGCATCGGCGGCGAGTGGGAGTTCCGGGGCGACGGCTCGCTCGATCTCACGACGGCGGTCCTGCCGGTGAACACGTTCACGCCGACGGTCGGCGGCGGCGGCACGGCGACATTCACGACGATCGAGGGCCGGTACTACAAGATCGGGCGGCTCGTGTTCATCCGGATCGCGCTGACAGTCGGGACCGCCGGGTCAGGGGCGAACCCGGTCACGGTGTCAATCCCGTTCGCCGCAGACGTCAATGACACGGGCGGCGGGCGGCCGCTGATCCCGTTCACCTACGAAGGGCTGACGGGGCTCGGCGCGAATAACGCCGGTATCGGAATGGGCATCCGGCTCACCGGCTCGGGCGACGGCGGCGGGCTTGACCGACTCCGCACGGCCGATAATCAGAACGTCAACGGCTCGAACCTCGCGTCGGGCGCCTTCATGCAGTTCTCCGGGTGGTACGAGCGATCCTGATCCGGTAGACTCCTGCCGTGCGCTACACGACTGCACGATGATCATCGGCTCGCCGGTCTTCCGGCTGATCACCGCCTTCCGGGCGAAGCGCGACGGCGATCACTTCGCGGTCACGCAGCCGTTCGGACCGACCGACCACACGGGCGAACCGCCGCTCGGCAAGGCCGCCCACTTTCACCGGGGCATTGATCTCGGGAACTTCCGGTGCGGCTATGCCGTGCTCGCGGTCGCCGACGGCACCGTGCGCTACTCGGGGAAGCTTTCGAACGGCGAGAACGTCGTCGTCATCCGACACGGTGACGGGTGGGCGTCGAGCTACGGGCATCTGGCCGACCGCGAGGTCAGCGCCGGGCAGGGCGTGAAGAAGGGCGACAAGATCGGCGATCACGGCACGACGGGCTTCAGCTCGGCGTGTCACCTGCACTTCGCGCTGAAGAAGGGGCTCGATCTCGTCGCGCTCGCCGACTTCATCCCGAACCGATGGGGCGGCCGGGGCGACACGACGGGCGAGTGGGTTGACCCGTGGCCGCTGCTCGAACAGAACGTCAAGATCCGGCTCGTCGACGCCGACGCGGTCCGGCTCCGGGCAGAAGCTTCGACGTCAGGGCTGCCGCTCGCGTTCACCCGGCAGGGCCGGATCTTCCTGACCGACGGCACGGTCGACGTGGGCTCGGTCCGCGACTGGCGCGAGTGGGGCGGCAGGGTCACGGGCGGGAGCTACACGCTCGCCGGGGCGAAGAACGACCGCTGGCACAAGATCCGCGTCGGGTCGCAATGGCTCTTCGTCGCGGCACCGTTGGCCGAGCTGTCGGCCGAGTAGGAGGGATCAATGAACGCACTCGCAGCGAAGGTCAGCTCGCTCCTTCAGGGCGAGCCGCTCCGGCTGATCGTCTACGGCGCGGCCGTCGTCGTGTGGCTCGCGACCCGGATCGTGCCGCCGGTCGCCGCGGCGCTCGGGTACACGGTGAACTTCGAGGCGCTCGATCTCGACGGGGCGCTGCTCTCGGCGACGGCCGCGGCCGCGGCGCTGACCGAGATCGCCCG
>JGI10216J12902_101921136_pt1 | contig 11009 bp, 5 predicted proteins | sample KanNatreferecore_FD_12902 | JGI IMG/M metagenome (IMG submission 12902)
TTTTCGGACCTTCCTGCGCCCGAGGACGGGCGCACTCCGGTTCAAGGGCGGAACGCGCGATAAAAGTTCGGGGCGTTCTCTCCCTGAACCCGGCCCCCTCACCCCTTCCCTCTCCCCCAGCGAGGGAGAGGGTGTTCCCGCAGTCGCGGGATCGGGTGAGGGGGATTCGAACCGGTTCATGGTCCCAGTGCGCGATTCTGAAATAGTGAAGGCTGCCCATGATCACTCCGCCACGTACACATTTTTCAATTCCGTGTATCCCTCCATCGCCGCCATGCCAAGGTCGCGCCCGAGGCCGCTGGTCTTGAAACCGCCGAAAGGCGCCTCGACGTGGACGCTGCTGTGGCTGTTGACGCTCAACACGCCGCTTTGCACGGCGCGGCTCACGCGGAGCGCGCGACGGATATCGTTGGTCCAAAGGGAGCCACTGAGGCCGTAAGGCGACGCGTTCACCTCGCGGAGCATCTGCGCCTCATCATCGAATGGCGTGATGCACACCACCGGGCCGAAGATCTCCTCGCGCCAGCAACGGTCCTCCTTGCCAACCTCAAGCAGGACGGTCGGCTCCAGATAATAACCCTTCGAATGCAACCGTCCTCCACCGCAGGCGAACTTGCTGCCGCGTTTGCGGGCGTCGGCGAGGAACTCCTCCACGCCCGTGCGCTGCCCGGACGAGACGAGCGGGCCGAGTTGGGTTTCCGGCTTTGTTGGATCGCCGACGACGAGTTTCTTCGTCGCGGCAACGAACTTTTCGACGAACGGCTCGAAAACGCTGCGTTCAACGAACACGCGGCTGCGGGCGCAACAATCCTGGCCGGTGTTGGCGAAGACGCTCATGGGCGAGGTCTCCGCCGCTCGTTGCCAGTCGGCGTCGGCAAAGACGATGTTGGGCGACTTGCCGCCCAGTTCGAGTGAAATCCGCTTCAGATCGCGCGCCGCCAGTTCCATGATCCGACGGCCAATCTCGGTGGAACCGGTGAACGAGACCTTCCGCACCATTGGATCCGTCACGAGCGCGTCGCCGATTGCGCCGCCGGGACCGGGCAGGACTTGCAGCACGCCGGGCGGCAGACCCGCGGCGTGGGCCAGTTCGCCCAGCTTCAGCGCGGTGAGTGGCGAGAGCGAAGCAGGCTTGAGCACGACGCAGTTGCCGGCGGCGAGCGCGGGCGCGGCCTTCCAACAGGCGATAGGGAACGGAAAATTCCACGGAACAATCGCGGCCACAACACCCATCGGCTGACGAAGGGTGAAATCGAATCCGCCGCGCGCGACCGGGATGGTCTGTCCGCAAAACTTGCCGATGGCGCCCGCGTAATATTCAAAAACCCGCGCGCCAAGCGCGGCTTCGTCCCGCGAGTCGCTGATCGGTTTGCCGATATGCAGCGTCTCCAGCCGGGCAATCTCCTCGGTTTGCTCGCGCAATTGTCGCGCGACGTTGAAGAGCATCTCCGTTCGCTTGCCCGGTGTGAGATCGCGCCACCCGGAGTCCCAGGCGCGGTGGGCGGACTCCACCGCAGCTTTCACATCCGCAACATCCGCGGCGACAACCTCCGCGAAGGATTCCTCGGTCGCAGGATTGACGAGTGCCGTCTGGCGGCCTGACGCGGAGTTGCGGTAAGCCCCGTCAACAAAAAGCTGCGACGGAAGTTTCATAGGACTTCCTCATACAGTTTCCGGAAATCCTCCTTCAGCACGGGGACGGCGTTGGTCTTATGGCACGGGTCTTCCGTCGCCTGGGCGACCAGCTCGTCGAGCCGGCTTTCGTTCACGCCATGGGCGCGCAGCTTTGTGTTCAAGCCCAGGCCGGCCAGAAACTCGCCGATGAAAGCGATGGTCCGCTGGTCCGCTTCGGCATCGGAACACTTCATCACTTCGAGGCCGCAGGCGATGCCGACCCGCCGGTAAAGCCCCGGCTTGTGACCCGCGCAAAACTTCATCCCGGCGACCAGACAAAGCGCATTGGCAAGGCCGTGATGCATTCCGCAGATCGTCGAGAGCGGATGCGCCAGCGAATGGACGACCCCGACGTCTTTTTGAAACGCAACCGCGCCCATCGCCGCGGCCACCAGCATTTTGCCCCGGGCCTCGATGTTTTTGCCGTCCTTGTAGGCTTTCGGCAAAGCGTCAACAATCAGCTGTATCCCTTCGAGCGCGATGCCGTCGCACATCGGATGGAACACCGGGCAGGTGTAACTCTCGATGCAATGCGTCAATGCGTCGGCGCCGGTGGCGGCCGTCAGTTTGGGTGGCAACGCGACCGTGAGTTCGGGATCGAGGATGACCAGGTCGGCCAGCAACTCCGGATGAAAGACGACGCCTTTGCGTCGTGTCGCGTCGAGCGTGATCACCGAGCTGCGCCCGACTTCGCTCCCCGTCCCCGCAGTCGTGGGGATCGCAACGAACGCCGCAAGCCCGGACCAATCCGGTTCGCTATGGAATGTGGCGAGATCAAAGTCGGGACGCTTCACGAGGATGCGCGCGGCTTTGCCCACATCGAGCGGACTGCCGCCGCCGAAACCGATCACGGCGTCGCAGCCATGCGTCCGAAACATGGCGGCGGCCTCGCGGACGTCGTTCTCGACGGGATTGGCATGGACCCCGGAATAGACGAACCATCCATGATCGCGCTGCACTTCGCCGAGGACTTCAGCCAGCGCCCGGAAGGCGCCCGTTCCGATTAGCCCCTGGTCCGTCACGACCAGCGGTCGCTCGATGCCGAGTGCCGTTAGCCGGGCCGGCAGTTCCTTCAGCGCCCCCGCGCCGAACAACGTGGTCGTTGGGAACGAAAAAGAGGTGATGCTCATACGGGTTTGGGGTCATCGGTGTTTCTCGAGATGCGTCCGGCAATCGGACCCGACAGCATTCCTTGTTCGCGCGGCCTGCTGGCGAATCGCACGAAGGCGGGCTCTTGTCTTCACACGGGAGATTGTTTGGAAGAAAGCCATTTGAAGTCGAGCGAAATGGCGCGCCCGGCCCATTCGGGGGGTATCTCAGCATTTTGTCGCCGCAGGGATAATTCGGCCGTTTCGACACCGCACCCTCGTACAGCCTGCCAAAACAATGAGTGCGCCCCGATTCAGAGTGTCTTGCCTCCAACAATGGGATTCTGCTTCGCCATTCGCGAGTGGTCGGTGTCCGGAACGGGAAAACCGAACCGCTCACAAAACTCCTGAGTGGGCGCCTTGATGCGCACCCGGCGCTTTTGAAAGGGATCAACGTATGCCAGATCAATGGCGCGCAAACCAAGCGGTGTGTTGCCGGCCGAACGGTCGCGACCTGACAGCTTGCCTGCGCCCCGGCCGTAGAGGAGATCGCCCACGACGTGACATCCCGCGGCCGCGAGATGCAACCGGATCTGGTGCGTGCGCCCGGTGACCGGCCGAGCCTCCACCAGCGCTCTTCCATGTTCGATTTCGACGACTTTAAAATGCGTTTCGGCCTCCTTGCCAGTTCGCCCGTCAATCTTCATGCGACCGATCTGTTTCGAGTCGGGCGCGATTTTCAATCGGCACGTCCAGTTCGTTTCCTTCGGCGCGCCATCCACGACCGCGAGATAGGTCTTTTCCATCCGGCGCGACTCGAAGAGCCGGCTGAAGGTGTGCAACGCACCCGGACTCCTGGCCATCAACAGAATCCCGCTCGTGTCCGCATCCAGCCGATGAACGTTCCGCAGATACTTGAGACTGCGCGAACGAGCCCAGAAATCCCCGGCGAGGATGGAGGAGGAGATGGCAAGGTGAAGATTGCGGCTCGTCTTGTCCCAGTTATAGGGCACCAGCAACCAGCCGGCCGGCTTGTCGATGGCGATGACCGACCGGTCCTCGTAGAGGATGGAAATAATCGTCCCGTCGTTCAGTTCGATGTGTTTCGGCCTGGGCACGGAAGGAAACTATTCTGATAACAAAGAGATTTCGATACATGATTGATTGATAGGGCGCGTCACTCCGGGGCCGAAAGACTGGGAATCTTGAAATCGGTCATCGGTCATCGGTCATCGGTCATCTAGAATTTCAGACTCGCCAGCGGCAGCCATTTTGCAATGACAGAGGACCGAGGGCCGATTTCAAGATTCCCAAATCCGGCGGACTACCGGTTTCCGGCGCGTTGGAGCGGGTCCCAGTATTGTGAGTTGATCAATCCTTTGGGGTTTCCACTTCCGGGATCAGCCGGTGGATTGATCTGGCTGTCTTTGCGCGCTTCGGAATGGCCGTCGTTGAAGACAACGACTCCGGTGCCGAGGTGCCGTTTGGGCTCGATGCCTTCATACACGCTGCCGTTTCGAGCCATGAAGGAAGTGGGCCACCAAAGACTGCTGCCCCAAACGGGAGGGTTGCCGTATGGCTGTTTGTCACCAATCAGGAGATTATCGACAGGACTGACAATCGAAGGCCGTTTAAACCAGGGTTGTGTGCGAAAATTGACTCCTCCCACGGTCAGGTTATCGCCCGTGTAAGGATGGATACCAAGGAAGTAGCCGTTGTAGCCGTAGCCAACCTCGTGGCAAGTGAACTTCCACTGCCACTTGATTCCGTTGTCCACGCGCACGCCCTTGACGCTGGGATCACGGAACAGATTACTGTTGTTATTCCCGTAAGACACGATTGCTGTTCCCCACCAGTTGGTAAGTATGGCGGCGGTCGTGGTCACCCCTTGATTTCGATGCGCGGGAAACGTGTCTCGGTTGTCGTCCGTGTAGAGCTGCATGAAAAGACTGATCTGCCGGAGGCTGTTCATGCAGTAGGTCCGCTCCCCCTTGGCCTTTGCCCGTGCCATGGCGGGCAGTAACAATCCTGCCATGGATCGCGATGATGGCGATGACCACCAATAATTCAATCAGGGTGAAAGCGACTACTGGCGGGCAGCGCCCGCGGTTGAAGAGCGGTTTCTTTTTCCTCATAGCGGTTCAGTTGACTCTGTTTTCGGCAAAGTTCGACGCTGCATTCTCCGTCGTTGGCTACAATGTGTAGCTGCTCGCGGCATTTTCCTCAAGGCAATTGCGGCGTCGTCAATCGATAGAACCGTTCTGCAGAACCCGTCGAAACCGGGTCGCTCAGCTCGACGATTCGGTTGGTCGATTGGGGAGCGACGTTCACCAGTCGGGTCCACAGCGCGCCTTGCAGCGAGTCCCGATATTGAATCGTGTAGGATCGGCCGGCGACAGCCTGGAACCCCAGTCGGATGTCGTCGGTCGCACGGGTTGCGTCCAACCTCAAACTGCTTTGGAAATCGAATGGGTGGGAGCCGCTGAGATATTCCTGGAAATTCGACAGCCCATCGCCGTCGTGATCGAAAGCGGCGTCATTGAATAAAGAGTTCAAACCATTGTCGCGTTCCCAAATGTCCGGGATCCCGTCGGCGTCGGTATCCAGTCCGCCTCCCACGGCCGTGCTGGTGACGGTGATGGTGTTCGAGCCGACAAGATTGCCTTGAAAATCATAGGCCAGCAGAGTGAGCCGGTTGTTGCCGAGGATCAAAGGCACAGCGGCCTGCCATGTCGTCAGCGCGGGCCAGGTGAATGGAATGGATTCCGGCCGGCCTTCAACGAGGATGCGTTTCAAATTCAGCCAACCGGTTCCGCCAAGGCTCGTGGAAGGCGTCGTCACCATGAAGTCCTGGCCGCCGTTCGTCGTAATCGCGAAGGGGACTTGAACCGGGAACTGGCTGCGGACGTAATTTGCCCTTTGTCCGATGTAATTCAGCACGCCGGTGTAATTCTGTCCCGCGAGTGCGGCGTAGTGCGCCGTCCAGGGTGCCATGTATGCGGTGTTGAACGTTGTTGTGATGAGGTCGTTCAAATGGGCGTAGTAAAGCCGGCGATTGTTGGGCAGCGAAATAATTCTGCCAATATTGTCGCCGCCGATCAGCGGCGCGGAAACCGCCCGCGTCCAGGAGAAGTCGGCGTCCCAGAGAAACGCCAGGGCTTTCCCGTCATCAGGCCGGAAGTAAATGATGAAATTGTGCGGGTAGCCCTGGCTGTAGGTATCCACGTCGCCGCTGAGCGACTTCATGGCAAAGGCGCGCATCCATTCGTCCACGTCCATGAGCTGTTGTGTCGCGGCATCGAGAGTCGCGCCGGACAGACTGAACGCCCTGGCCAGGGTGATTAGCGGCGCGTAGTCGTCCCGGTCCCGGTTGTTTTCGATCAGGAGATTCCAGCGATACGCCTCCTTGTCCTCGCCCAGGTCCCGGATATCCGTTCCGATAACATCGTCCGGCTGCGGCAATTTCGCGCTCTGCGGGTCACCGGCCACGGTCGTGAGTGGATAATAGACGAGTTCCAGCTTGAACTGTCCGCCATCACTGCCGTTCGCGTATTGGGTGTCGAGGAATTCGTCGTCGTATTTGGCCGTCAACAGCAGTCCGGAACCGGTATGCTGGCTTCGCGGCGCGATGAAGCGGACCAGGTCGTCATACATGCCCGGCAATCCCCCGGCGTGGTTGATGGCGTGTTTCAAAACAATTTCATCGTGGTCGCCGCCAATGCCCGAGTAGCCACCGGAACGGTCGATGGTGATCGAGTCGTGCACGCCACGGAAAAGATGATCGGGGTGAAACTGGATCGTGAAGCCCACTCGTGAGTCATCGACGCGTCCGCGCTGGCTGGATTGCAGATGAACGCCCACGTCGTAGAAAACCTCCTGTTCGTCATAGACGACGGTCGCGCCCATCCGTCCATTGCTCATCACGTTGGTCGGCGCGTGCAACGAACTGGCGTCTGCGGTGTTCATGACCAGACGCACGCTGTGAAGACGGCCCGGGATCGCCTGACCGTCGTTGACCTTGTAGAGCGCACGCGAGTTCGGGCCGCGCGCAGGAAATGTTGCTTTGGCGCCCAGGGCGTCGGTCGCCTCCACATAAAATTGAACGACACTGCCGGCGGCCTGGCCCGGAATCGCGCTTTCGAAGAAGCCGTTTCCCAACGCTACCATGGCGAGATTGTTCCATACGCCGCCGTTGGCCGACCACCACAGCGCGCAGGCGGTCACGCCATCGGGATCGTCTGCCAACACCGAAACCGTCGCCGGCTCGTTCGCGGCGGGCGCTACCGGCCGGTGCCGGAATTGGTCGAACGTGGGTCCCACGTTGCTTGCAAAGCGCGAGTTGCGCGCGCCGGGGGTTCCGTTCAGACCGGGAACATCCAGGGAAGTGGTTTGTGCCAGTCGATTGAAATAAAGGCGTGTGTGGAGCTGGTTCGATCCGGCGAGCCACCGGGCGCGGAACGAAATCCGGTATTCGCGGCCGTTCACAATCGTCGCGCCGCCGGCCAGCGTCGTTTCGGCGTGATTGTGCATGTGTTCGGCGGGCCCGGAGGCGATCAGATGCAGGACGTGGTTCGCGGAATTGGCCGGATCGACGATCACACTGCTTTGAGCGTGAGTGCCGATGGTGCGCCAGCTCGTCGCGCCGTTTTCAAACGATCCGTTTTGAAGGAGTTCCCTCGGCGCGGTATTGGGTGATTCGATGACGCTGATGTCGTCGAGCAGAACTTCGCCGGCGTTCAACAGTCCGAGGACGAACTCGTTCCAGAGCGTGGGGCCGAGATCGGCGGCGGCGACGCCCTGGTAGGAGTAAGTCTTCCATTGTGATAGGGCGGTTTCATCGCTTGCGGCCCAGCCTTCCGGCTTCGAGTTATCGGCCCAAGGACTGCGCAGCTCCAAACTGGAGCCCCCGCCGTCGGCATAACCCGGCCAGCGACCGTTGTCGTAGTACCTGACTTCATCCACCGGGTTTCCATTCGTGTCCCGGAGCGCAATCAAATCGCTGTGATGTGAAAGCCGATTGGTGAAATTGCCGATCATCGGAATGCCCGGCCGAAGCGATTGAAGGTAATTGGTATTGTCCGTTACGATGAGATACGCACCGGGCGCCATGGTCGTGCCGGGAGGAAAAGTGTAATCGATGCCCCGGTCGATCTGCCAACCGCTCAGGTCCACCGTGTTGGTGTCGCGGTTGTGAAGTTCGATCCAGGCCTCTGGCGATTCACGCCAGGGCAGGGCAGGGGAGAGCGCCGTGCGGGCCAGCAGCTCTGTTCCGAAGACTACGTCGGTGCTGTTCGAGGAAGCTTGATGGACCTCGACGGCCAGCACGTTTGTTCCGCTGACGAGGTTGGTCAGCGGAATCGTGAACGGGCCGGTGAACGTGGCGTCGCTGACGCCCGGCGAGGCGTTCGTGAAATAGCCGATCGGATCGGTGTCGAGGTTTATGCGACGCGCCTCCTCGCCGTTCAGATAAAACACCGCGCCATCGTCCACCACGGGATGCAACCGGAGCTCCAGTCCATTCGTGCTTCCCGTGAACAGAAACGTCGTGCGGAAATAGTAGGTGTTTCTCCCCAGCGTCAAGGGCGTGTTCTTCGGCGCGGGCAAAGGGCCGTCCTCGACGAAGAGCAGAGCCGCGCCGGACGGCCAACTGCTGTCGTCATAACCGGACGCTCGCCACGCCGTGCCGAGGTCGATTCCCGACTGATTGTATTTCCAGACGGTCGTGATAGGCCGCAAAGTTGCCTGCTGAAAGACCGCCGCCGTGGGTGGCAACGCACGGGGATGATACATGATCTCGTTGATGACGATTTCATCCCGGAACGCAAACACGTTGGCGCCGCCCGGCGTGGGTTGCGCGGGATAAAGCCAGCGCCCGGTCCCGTCGGGGGATCGTCCGCGCAAAGTCTGCCGAACGGCGACCGCGTCAACTACTGAGTTGCGATTGGGGGGATGGAGATAAAGCCTGTCGCCGGACTGGGGATGGAATCCCAACAGAGATTCATCCAGGACCAGGCGCCCACCGGAAGGGAGCGATTGACCGGACGAAAAGATGAACTGACGGTCCGCCGCGCCGTCGTTGACCACCCCGTAACCGTCGAGGGGAATGTCATTGGTTCCGTTGTTGGCCAGTTCGATCCAGAAAATGGCATTGGTTGACGCGGCAATTTCATTGAAGACCAGGGTGGGTTTCGCGGGGGGCACGGGCACGGCGATGAGTTCGGAAGCGAAGAGCAGGTCGTTCGTTCCGCCGGCCGCCTGATGCAACTCAACGGCAAGGACGTTGGTGCCTGCCTGCAAACTGGCCGATGAAATCGGAAGCAGACCCGTCCACGCGGAATTCGCGATGTTCGACGAGGCGAAAGTGGAGGGAGTGATCTGGCCCGTCGGCAGGTTCACGCGGAGGACTTCGATGCCGTTCAAGTAGAACACGGCGCCGTCGTCTGCCAGCGTGTTGAGTTTCAGCGCAGTCGACGCCGGGTCTCCGCCCAACACAAAGACCGTGCGGAAGTAATCGGTGACGTGACCGGAGGCCAATAGCGTGTTGAGGGGCAAGGATTGCCGCGCCGTGCCGCCCACCCGCGCCCGGAAACCGGCGGGATTGGGAGTTGTGCTGTCGTTGGCGGTGACGAACTCCAGGGTGTTCGCGCCGGCCGTGAAACCGCCCTGGACCGTGAAATCCGGACTGAATCCTGAGAATCCGACAAACGAAATGCCGCGGCTGGCGCCGTTGAGCAGAACGTCGTTTATCCGATTGTCCGCCGCGACGCTCAGGATGATTTCGGCGGTCGCCGCCTGGAATCCCGTGAGATCAAATGCCGTGCGATAGCGATACTCGCCCGCCGCGACATTGGCCGTTCCCGGATTGACGGGACCGATCCAACTCGATGAGGGATCATTGGCGGACCACGCCGGGTGGTTCTGAATCACCGTCGCCGCAATCGGGGGCGGTGGCGGCGTGCTGTGGGCGGAAGCCGTCAGCACGTAATGCGGATCTGGAGCGCCCGGCGCGAGCGCGTCGTGGTTTGGATCAACGCCGGTGTTGAACAGGGTTGGCACCGGCTGGGGTCCGCCCGGCGGGACCGGCGGATTGCCGGCATGAAACAAAGCCTTGCCTGACGACCATGCGCTGTCATCGAAAGCAATCGCTCTCCAGCCGGGGTCCGGATCGGTGCCGCCGTTTTGGTATTTCCAGCTTTGATCGATGTTCACGAGCACGACGTTACCCGGCGTCTCTGTGATTCCCGGAAAATTTGGCGCGCCCGGTGTTCCACCCACCTGCGCGCTCATCGTCCAGTTCATTGCCGGTTCGCTGGCCGCGTCTGGATCAATCTTGGCGAGGGAAACGCCGGCGCCGTCCGGTCCGACCGGCCACTCACCATCGGTATCGTAATCAAGGCTGTCCATCAAACGATGGTTGTTGTTGCGGAGTTCGAGGGTTTCGCCCGAGTTCGAGAGCCTTCCGGCGAATGGGCCAAAGGCGTTTGTGTAGCCGGTGGCGGCGGCGAGGGCGGCAGGGGAGATGGCCACGACGAGATAACCGCCGCCTGTGAGGATCGTTCCTTCGGAAAACTTGAAGTCGATGCCGCCTTCGAGCGACCAGCCAGAAAGGTCCATATTCACCGCCATTTGATTGTGCAACTCGACCCACTCGAGCGACGACTCGCTGCTGGCCGGGTGGTACATGATTTCGTTGAAGACGACCGTGCTGTCACCTGCGGCAGGGGCGCCGGAACAAAGCGTGGCGAGGGCAAGGAGGAGTAGCAAACGTGACATGCCGCGATACATCAATGGCATTTGTCCTTGTAACAGATTATGGGTAAACCTACAAGGACCACCGCAGTGAGGGCGGTTCAGCGCAGCGTTCGACCCCTCAGCCCCGGCCCTCTTCGATCGAGGAGGAGAGGGAGACAAAAGCGCGCGACGCTCGCTCGGTGACTCACGAAATGTTTGATGGTCCCTTTGCCGTGGAACCGCCTTTGGACTCTGCTGGCTGCTCGGTGGCCGCTCCACCAATCCGATCGCGGGTTATCCAGTGAGGCGGCGAATGTTTCACGTCCCATGAAGCGGGATTGCCGAATTGCGAGGGAAAGAAACCTCAAAACGAATGATCGCGCCATTGGCAAAACTCACAGATCATGCCGGGTCGGAGAAACAAAAAACGGGTGATCCTTCGGCTTTCAAGGAAATCGGCCCGTAAACTCGGCATTATTCCGGACGCATCTGAGCAACCTCAAGCAGCTTGAACAA
>JGI10216J12902_101453911_pt1 | contig 11008 bp, 7 predicted proteins | sample KanNatreferecore_FD_12902 | JGI IMG/M metagenome (IMG submission 12902)
TCCTCGTCCCACTTGGCTTTGTAGGTGGCGATCTTCGGTTCGTCGGGCGGCACTTCCTTGAACCTGAGTTCGCGCAGGGGAAACACCTGGAGCCGATGATTGCCGAGGACGCCGGCGTAAAGCTCGCGGCCCTCGATGTATTCCTCGGCGATGACGTCCTGGTTGTATTTCTCGTGGATGAAGGCGACGCGTTCCCTGAACTGGTCGTCGTTCTCGACGAAGGACGCCTGGGAGATTCCGAGCGATGCTTCTTCCTTGAGCGGTTTGACGAGAATCGGGAAGGCGAGGCGCCTGGGACGGACGATCCGTTTGCCCCGCGGAATGGTCGTAAAGTCGGGCACGCGGATGCGGTGATAGCTGAGGATTTTTTTCGAGATACCCTTGTGTTTGCAGAGGGTGAGGCCGGTGGAACCGCAGCCGGTAAACGGCACATCGTGCATCTCCAGAAAAGAGACGATGTTCTGATCGAAGGCGCGGTTGTTCTTAAACTGGTCCGCCAGGTTGAAAATGACGTCCGGCTGAAAGCCCTGCAGTTTCTGGTTGATGAGATCGGTGTTGTCGAAGATGGCAAGGTGTTCGGCGGTGCAGCCGAGGCTCTGGAGCGCCTCCAGCACGTTGGCTTCGGTCGCCCAGTCCTCGGTCTTCAATTCTTCGCTCAGATCCTGGTCGAGCGTGGTCGGCCGGATGGCGTCGAACAGGGCGAGCACTTTGAGTTTCTTTTTCACTTCGTCCGTTTGAATTTGCCGGTGAACAGATGGTTCATCACCAGCGTGGTGACGTAGGCTGCCACCTGTGAACGCAGGGCCGGTTCATCGGCCCTGACGTAAAGGCCGAGCTTGCCGCACCGATCGATGAGCCGGGTGAGCAATTTGTTGACACGATATTTCTTCTCGTTTGTCCATCGACAGACCGAATCCATGACCTGTCGGCGATTCAGGCGCAGGTAGGCGGCGGCTTTGTGGCGACCGACCACTTCCGGTCCCGCATCGAAAAGCTGTTTGAGGTCGTTGTCGTAGAAGTCCGGATAGGAATCCTCATAGAGCTTCCGTTTGCGGGCGTAATACGTCTTCAGTTTGATGTTGAGGCAATCGTAATCGGCGACGCGAAACCGGGGTTGATGAATTGGCGGTTTGGCGGAGATCGAACGCATCAGTTCGTCGAGGTACTCCAGTTTCTGCAGCGCCTTCCAACCGCGGTAACGCTGGCGCCAGTCGAGGCCGGGTGTAAGCCAGATGGCGAACGTCTCGGCGAAATCCTCGTCCGGATGGCTTTGCGCGTACCAGTCGTCGAGATGCACGACGTAAGAGCGGCTGTAGGGACGGGGACGGTAGAACCCGGTTTCTTCGGTCGAGGCCAGGCCAAACGTCTGCTGCCACTTCTTTTTCTTGTAGAGCTGATAGGCGTAGGAATAGGCGTGAGCCGCTTCGTGTCGCATTAACTTCATGAACCATTCCGGCGTCTCGCCTTCGACCTCGAGGATCATCTTCCGCTCCAGTTGCCGCAGCCGCTCGTGGACGAGAAAGAACGGCACGAAAATCGCCGGAATGCCGACCGGCACGAACCATTCATCTCCGACGAAACAAGGGGGATGAAAGGCAAGCCCCTTTTGGGACAGCTCGTCATACAACTGGCGGATAAGTGGTTCGAGTTCCGTTCCGTCCAGTTTCAAACCGAGCCGGGAAATCTTTCGCTCGAGCAATTCGTCGTCGTCGAGACGGGCCCAATCGCTGGAATCCATGGATGACCTTAGCACGCGTAAAACCGATGTCACAAGCGCGCCGTGATCATCGTCGTCCGGCGCCTCACGGTGCGAGCCACGACTCGTGAAACTGTCCCGGGTTTCGCCCCTTTCAGAAACCCATTTTCGCCATTCGGTTCTGCAGCTCCACCTGGAACGTTTGCAAATCGGCTGCCGAAGGCTTGTAGCCCTGTTGTTTGGGGGCCAGGCCGAGGCGTCCAAACTGGTCCAGATACCAGACCGCGCTGTTGCCGTCGCTGAACGTGACGCCGCCGCTGACCAGCGCTCCGGGGCGCGCGATCTTATCAACCGCCACCGTGACGCGCCCGGTTCCCGCCGGACCTTCTCCTTCCGCAAGCGGCGCCGCGCCGGCGTCCTCCTCGTCGGGAATCAGCGTCTCGTCTTCGTCGGGAGCGTCGGTGCGGGCTGGTGGGTTGCCCAACTCGACCGGATTGACGGGCGCAGGATCCTTCGGCATGAGTTTGAGGTCGTCCACCAGCAGGCGCACTTCGATGTAGGTCATTCGGACGCCCAGCTCGGCATCGAGCCGCTTCTGAATTTCCGACAGCTTTAAGCCTTCTTCGATCCACCCGGCCACTTTCTTTTTTTGTGTTTCGTCCAAAGTCATAGCTATTTGAAACGAATCCGAATTGTTTGCGTGAGTCGGCCGAGCAACGATTCCTTTTTCTTCGGCGTGACCGGCTCCGCGCCGGGCGGCAGCGGCAATGATTCGCACTGACCGGAGCAGGCGGGGCAGAAAACCCGCATCGTTCCGCCCGCCAGGCGAAGCACATGGACGCATTCGCGGCAGAAGTCCTTTTGGCATCGCTTACAGCGGTGTGAAGCATGCGCCTCGACATGGTTCAGACAGGCGGCATATCCATCGGCCAGGATCTTTGGGGCGGGTAATTGCTCGGTGCTGACTTTGGGGATGGAAATACGCGCAGTTTCCGCTTCGCCCCGCGCCTCCAGACGCAACTCCGCGCTGCCCAACCGGAGAATCTGTCCGGCGCGCAAGCCCTCTTCCGCGATGCGTTTGCCATCGATGAACGTGCCGTTGGTGGAGCCCAGGTCGCGGACCAGGACCGAATCGTCCGCGAGCACGATCTCGCAGTGGAAACTGGAGATGGTGGCGTCATGGACGCGAAAATCATTCGTCGGATTGCGGCCCAGCGTGTTGAAGCCCTGCTCCAGCTCGAAGGTCGCCGGCTGCGTGATGCCTGCTAATACAAATCGTCCCATAATCGAGAAGCACGCTGGCAGATTACCTTATCCGCGGCTTTTTCGGCTGTCGAACGGATTCTGGCTGGAAGGCTGAATTGCAGGCCGGTGTGGGCGCACCAGATCATTTGGTCATTTGATCCTTGCGCGGGAATAGAGGGGAGGGTTCGCCGATGGTATGACCGGCGGTCAAACCGCCCCACGTCGAGGCGTCGAGACGGTCCGGTGAACCGGACAGCCCGAGCTGCTCGTAGATTTTCTCCGACGTCGCGGGAATGAATGACCACAACAAGACCGCGAGAACGCGGCAGGTTTCCGCAAGATTGTACAGGACTTCGTCCAGACGTGCGGCTTTCGTCGGGTCCTTCGCCAGCTTGAATGGCGCGGTTTGCTCCACGTACTGATTGGCGCGGTTCACCATCGTCCAGATGCTCAACAGCGCCGTTTGAAGGCGGTTCGCGCGAAGGTGCTGCTCGGTTTCCTGGGCGGCTTTGCCCGCCTCGGCTGCGAGTTCGTTCGAACGCGCCGGCACGACGCCGTTGCGATAACGCTTGAGCATCGACAGGGAGCGATTGACGAGATTGCCAAGGCCGTTGGCCAGTTCCGCCGAATAGCGGGCCTGGAACCCGGCGTCGGTCCAGTTGCCATCAGGGCCGATATCGAGTTCGCGCACGACATAATAGCGAAACGCGTCCACCCCCCATTCGTCGATCACGGCGACGGGGTCAACGACGTTGCCGGCGGTCTTGCTCATCTTTTCGCCGTCCTTCTGCCACCAGCCATGAGCGAGGATCTGTTTTGGCAGCGGCAGTTCCATCGCCTTGAGCATGATGGGCCAGTAGACGGCGTGGAATTTCAGGATGTCCTTCCCGATGACATGGATGTCGGCCGGCCACAAGGCGAGGGCGGAAGGCGGAGGGCGGAGGGCGGAGGGCCGGGCCGGCAGAACATTCGGGTCGCCGTGGGCCGCGGGGACGGTGACGTAATTGACGAGGGCGTCGAACCAGACGTAGGTGACGAAACGGGAGTCGAAGGGCAGGGGAATGCCCCAGTTCAAGCGCGCCGCCGGGCGGGTGATGCAGAGGTCTTCGAGCGTGTTGTTCTTCAGGAAGCCGAGCACTTCGTTGCGGCGGTGCGGTGGTTGAACGAAATCCGGATTGGCTTCGATGTGATCGATCAACCATCCCTGGTGGTCCTTGAGCTTGAAGTAGAAGTTGTCTTCCTTCAGTTGCACGACCTGCCCGTAGGCAGGATCGAACGTGCCATCCGGTCGGCGATCTTTTTCGGTCAGGAACGTCTCTTCCTTCAGGGAATAGAATCCCTCGTATTGCGCCAGGTAAAAATGGCCCGCGGCATGGAGCCTGGCGAGAAGGGCCTGGACGACTTCCTTGTGTCGCGGCTCGGTAGTGCGGACAAAATCGTCGTTCGACAAATTCAACCTTGCCGCGAATGCTTTCCAGACGACGGCCAATTCATCGCAGTAACTCTGAGGATCCTTCCCGGCGTCGATCGCCGCCTGTTGCACCTTTTGACCATGCTCATCAAGGCCCGTGAGGAAAAAGACCTCTTCGCCCAGGCTGCGGCGAGCCCGGGCGATGACGTCTGTGGCGATCTTCTCGTAGGCGTGGCCGAGGTGCGGCTCGCCGTTCAAGTAATCAATCGCGGTCGTGATATAAAACCGCTTGCTCATCTGCGCGCGCTACTTTGGGGGACGACGGACGGATTGGCAACTGCGCCGATATGGGTTTCCGTCAGAGACCCGGCGCCGTCTCCGCCGATTCCAGGGCGTCGAGACCGGGCTGCTCCGTCAAGAGAGCGCGCGCGGACCGGAGTTGGTCAGGATGGCCAAACAGGAAAACGACGTCGCCATTCTGGATTTCTTCGTCCGGGCCGGGATTGACGATGCTCTCGCCGTTGCGTTCGATGCCGATGATGCTCGCTCCGGTGCGAGGGCGTAACTGTATTTCACGAATCAGTTTGCCGATGACGAAGGAGGAGCCACCGATGGGAACAGCTTCGAGTTGCGATGACTTCAAAATGCCGAGCGAAGGCGTGAGTCCGACCTCGTGTTGCGCGGCTGCCGGCGTCTCCGACAAGGCTTCTTCGATGTCGAACTGCGCTTTGGCGTAGATTTTGACGAAGGAACGCCATTGCACCCAGCCCACGGCCGCGACGAGAAGCGTCAGCACGATCAACACGTTCGATGGCGGTAACAACGCGGAACTCAGCACCAGAGTCAACAAAACAAGACCGACAATGCCCGTGACGAGAACGGTGTTCGCCACCGCGGCGCGGATCGGTGCTGTCTTCTCGCCGGCCACCGCTCTTTTTACACTCATCTCCGAGACCAGCATGCCCAGCGCCTGCAGTTTGCGGAGAGTCGCGATGTACAGGGGCAGCGACAGGAGCATGGCGGCGAACCAGAACAGCGTTCGCGCGCCGCCCAGATGTTCGGGTATGATCGGCATCCAGTTGAACTTCAGATCGGCGGCGAATGCCGCCGCGATGAAGATCCCCGCGATTAACGCGGAATTGACGGTCATTTGCCACGCCATTCGCCGCAAATGCCGGCGCGCCGGATCCTGGCGGCGTCCCTTGCGGAATTGTTCCACCCAGCGACTGTAAAGCTCCAGATGGCCGACCAGGCGGCGCGGCGCGGCGCGGTCAAACCAGGCGACCAGTCCGTCCGAGCTTCGGATCAGATACGGTGTCAGCAGGGTCGTGATGGCGGACACCGTTACGGCGATTGGATACAGGAAGTCACTCGTCACCTTGAGTGAAATTCCGAGCGAGGCGATGATGAAAGAGAACTCACCGATCTGGGCCAATCCCACACCGACGCGCAACGAGGTGCGGGAATCGTGGCCGGCGACAAATGTCCCCAGCGAACAAGTGAGCACCTTGCCGGCCACTACCACGACGGTGATGATCGCGATGGGAAGCGCGTACCGGACCAAAAGAGCCGGCTGAATCAGGAGGCCAATGGCCACAAAGAAGACGGCGCTGAACATATCGCGCAGCGGTTCCATCAATTCCCCGATCCTGCCGATTTCGCGAGCTTCGGCGATGACGGCGCCGATGATGAAAGCCCCGAGCGCGACACTGTATCCGAGTTCGACGGCGAGAAAGGAAACACCGAAACAGAGTCCCAGCACCGTGATCAGCAACATCTCATTGCTTTTGAATCCCGCGACGTACCGCAGCAGGCGCGGCACAGTGAGCAACCCGGCAACCAGCAGGACGACCAGGAAAATCCCGAGCCGCGCCATGGTCGAAACGACCTCTTCCGGTTGCAGCGAACCGGACTGGGCCAGGCCGGAAAGAAGAGCAATCATGACGATCGCGAGGATATCTTCGACGATCAGGATTCCGAAGATGAGCTCCGCAAACGACTCCTTCGACTTGCCTAACTCGCCCAGGGCCTTGATGATGATCGTGGTCGAGGAGATCGACAGGATCGCTCCCAGGAAAATGCAATCCATCTGTTTCCATCCGAACAGGCGTCCGATTTCGTAACCGGCCCAAAGCATCAGGAGGATCTCCATCGCGGCGGCGATGAAGGCGGTTGTTCCCACCTGCCGCAACTTGCGCAGGCTGAACTCCAGCCCGAGAGAGAACATCAGCATGACAACGCCCAGTTCGGACAGCGTCTCGATGGCTTCCTCGTCGCGAATGAGGGGAAACGGGGGCGTGTGGGGACCGATGATCACGCCCGCGAGAATGTAGCCCAGCACGACCGGTTGTTTGAAACGGTGAAAGACCACCGTTACCAGACCGGCTACAATCATCACCACGGCGAGATCCCGCAGCAAACTGGTATCGTGCATGATTGGTGTTGCAGCGTTGCCACGTTTCTATAGCAAACGCCCGTTCGGATCGTAAAGACGACACGTCACCCGGCGGGCGTTGGGTCGTCGGGACGCCGGACCATGTTCGGCTACAAGAAGGACAGCCAGCCTGCGAGAGCGGCGATCAACCAGATGACCAGCACCGCCGTTGTCCGGCTCAGGCCGCGCCGGACAAGGCGATGGGAGAGATGATTGGTGTCGCCGATGTAGAAGGGCCGGCCGCTGCGCCAGCGCAGGAAGACAACCCAGACGAGGTCGCCGAGAATGACCGCGAGAATGAGCAACGGTTTCAGCACGGCGAACGTGTCGGGGTTTCCCTGGGAATAGAAATGCGGGAGAATGGCCAGAACCGCGAGCACGTAACCCGCGAGATGACTGCCCGAATCGCCAAGAAACGCCGTGGCCCTCGGAAAATTGAACGGCAAAAATCCGAGCAACGCGCCGCAGGTCAGCAGGGCGATGGAGGTGACCAGGTATTGGCCGTTGACCGCGGCGCTCCACGCAAAGCACCACGCACCAATCAACCCCAGCCCCGCGCAGAGGCCGTTCATGTTGTCCATAAAATTGCAGGCGTTGGTTACCGTGAGAATCCACAGCGCCGTGATGGCGTAGCTGAAAAGGATGCTGTCCACGAAGAGGGTAATGCGGACCCCGGATGCGGCGACGAGCGTGGCAATGAGCAGTTGGCCGCCGAACTTGGCGGCCGGTCGCAGTTCGTGTCTGTCATCGAGCCAGCCAACTCCGACCATTCCGAGCGCGCCCAGTAGAATCGCCGCCAGTTGCATCGTGCGCCGGGTGAAGCCATAGCCAAATAGATTCACCGTGTTCGGGTCCAGCAGACTTCGGGGTTCGGCGATCTGAAGTTTAAGGAAGACCACGGCGATGGCAGGCGGGACCAACAAACCGGTCATCACCGCCAATCCTCCCGCCAGTGGGACAGGCGATTCATGGATTTTGCGATGGCCGGGGTCATCCACCAGTCCTGTGTACAGACACCATTTCCTCCAGGCGGGGAGCGACAGTGCGGCTGCGAGGAATCCGCCCGCAAACGCCAGCAGGTAAACGTTGAAGGGAAAGGTCATTGACTGCGCGAGGCGGGGAGTTCGTTCAACAGCATCCGGTAAAGAGAATGGAGATCATCAACCATCCGTTCGATGGGGAACCATTGTTTCGCGAGTTCCCGGCCGCGTTGGCCCAGCCGCCGGCAAAGATCCGGATTCCCGGCCAGGACAAGCAGTTTCGCAGTCAAGCCATCAAGGTCCCGCGGTTTCAGCAGGAATCCTGTCTCGCTGTCGAGGCAGACTTCGCGGGCGCCGTCGCAGTCGTAGGCGACGACCGGTTTTCCCGCGGCGAGCGCCTGGGGCAGTGCGCGCGGCAATCCCTCACGCAACGAGAGGTGCACGAGCGCGTCCATGATTCCCACGTATCGCGCCACTTCGGGCGGTGGCACCAGCCCTGTGAAGATGAAATGATTCTCCAACCCGTGTGATTTCGCCATTTGTTCGAAACGCCCTCGCCATTCGCCATCGCCGACGAGGAGGATTTTGAGGCGGGGACACCTCCGGAAAAGCTCCGGGGCGGCGGCAAACAAATCGTCATGGCCTTTGAGTCTGAACAGGCGGGCGATCTTGCCAACGACGAAATCGCCCGGGTCGATTCCGAGGCGCTCACGCAGAACAGGGTCGTTGCGCGCGGAAAGATAAGGTTCCAGCGGAAAGCCGCTAACGATGCGGGTGTATTGATCGCGACGACCGATCCCCGCGGCGAGGTACTGTTCGGCCATGGCGTGGGCGACGACAACGAAGTGAGTCGTCAACCGGCCCACAAATCGTTCGGCGGCGCGGAAGGCAGCATTTGCGGCCATTCCCTGAAACGCGCCGAAAGACGGACCGTGGATGGTGTGAATGATAACAGGCACGCCGGCGCGATACGCGGCCAGGCGGCCGAGAATCCCTGCTTTTCCGCTGTGCGTGTGGACGATGTCGGGCCGTTGTTCTCTGAAGAGTCGGGTCAAGCGCCTCAAGGTCATCCAGTCTTTCAATGGATGAAGCGGGCGGACCAGTTGGGGAACGACGGTCAGCAAGCCCGCCATGGCGGCCGCTTCGGATTCGAGGGATCCCTCGGGGCCCGTCGTAGGTCCGGAAACCAGCTTGACCTCCACTCCCGGTTTGTTCCGCAGACCGCGGACCGACGCCACGGTGTTTTCTTGCGCGCCACCGACGATCAATCGGGTGATGACGTGCGTGACGCGCATCGTCGGGCACTACAGTTTGCCCGACTTGAGTTGCTGCAGTCGTTCGGAGACGGTCTTGAATTCCCCGGTGTCCTTGGTGTCGGGCGGCGCGAACTTCAGGTAGGCTTCGTAGTGTTTGATGGCGGAGGGTACATCTTTGCGCCGATAGGCGACTTCGCCGAGGCCGAAGTAAACCGCGTGCAACTGGGGCGCGGCCTTTTGCAACACTTCATAGTCGCGCTGCGCGGCGTCCAGTTCCCCGGTTTGCAGGCTGGCGATGGCCCGGTTCATCCGTGCGGCCTGATTCTCGGGTTGAAGCCCGAGCAGGTGATCCAACGGCGGCAGCGCGTCCCGGTAAGCCTTGGTCTCGATTCGCACGGCTCCAAGATTGAGCAGAGCCTGTGCGTTATCGGGTTCTTTCTTGAGGATTTCTTTGAGGGCCGCCTCGGCGCTTTCGTAATCCTTCATTCTCATGCAAAGTGCGGCCTTCAAAAGCAGCAAGTGCGGGTCGAGAGGAACGAGCCGCAACTCATTCTCGACCGTGGCGAGGGCATTGGTGATGCGGTTCGAAGACAGATAAACCTGCACCAGCGTGTCGAGAAGGGTGTTGTCCTGTGGAAACTGTTTGCGGGCGCTCAACAGAAGTTGTTCGGCGGTGCCGGCTGCGTCTTTTCCGAGATGGGCCAGCGCATCGAGGCGCACCAGCTCCACCTGATTTGTGCCGGACAGCGGCTGCTTCGCCGGGCGAGCGCGGATTTCGCGGGTCGTTTCCAGCACTTTGTCATGGACCTGCCCGATGGAGTAAACATTGGCGAGCCAGAAACGCGCATCGAGGTTGTCCGGATCAAGCTGGATGGCGCGTATGAATTGCAGCGCCGCCTGTCGGAAGAGGCTTTGTTGGGTCATGGCTTGTCCGAGTCGCGCGCAGAAACCTGGTTCGTCGATGGGGCCGTTGGCCGCGAGGACGGCGCTCCAGGTCCGGTACCGGCTTCCGAATTTGTCTTCGACAGTCTTGCCGATTTCGACTGGTTTGGGTTTCCCGGCGAGCAATCCCGTGTTGTACGTGCGGTTGATTTCGGCCGAGATGTTCTCGGGGCTTAGTTTCAACGCGAGGTCGAAATGGCGGCCCGCTTCCGCCAACCTCCCGCTCTTCTGCGCCTCGACGCCCCAGAAGTTCAGTCCGCGTGAGTACCAGCGGGCCAGCACACGCGCGTCCGTGGCGGCGCCTCCCCGGGCCGCCAGGCGCGCCAGCGTCGGCTCAGCCTGTTTCCAAAATCTGTCGTTCGCCTCAATTTCCTGCTCGGTCAACGCCGGCGGAGTGACGGCGTTGGTGGCATATGGGTGTAAACGGTATATCAACCCCTGAGGCTTCACGTAAAGCGGTTCGAAAAAGTATCCGAAACTCGGATGCAGATAATAAACCTCATTGCTCTGCGCCAGGAACGAGAGCTCCCGCATGAGGAAAGGTTCATTGAATACGCTGGTCCGGTCGGGCACAGCCGGCACCTCCGGCCAGCGATTGGGAAAGCGTTTTTGCAAGGACTGTTGGTAAACCGGATACGGAAGATAAAGCGTGTTGACCAGAATGTGATTCGTTGCGGTACCGCTTTTCCGAAGACTCGCGTCAAGGAGGGAGAGCAAGTACCGGTAGTCGCTCAGAGCGATCGCCCCGCTCCCGGGCAGTGATTGGGCCGCCAGTCCCGCGTATTCGGCGAGCAATGCCCCGTCATTGGAACGAATGCTCGGAAGGTTCCGGTAAACCAGCCCTGCCGGGACGCCAATCATGATGGCCCAAATGGCAATGATCACCAGGCGGTCGATCACCTTCGTCAGGATCGAGATCCGGTGCCGACCGCGGCCCGGCTCCTTGCCGAACACCAGCAGATAGTAGCCGGCGAAATAGCCAAGGCAGAGCGATCCCAGATAATAAAACGTCAGGAACGGCGTGCCGCCGATTGGCTCGTCGGT
>JGI10216J12902_100487912_pt1 | contig 11007 bp, 15 predicted proteins | sample KanNatreferecore_FD_12902 | JGI IMG/M metagenome (IMG submission 12902)
CGCCTACGTCGCGAACCTCCAGATGCACGGCAACGGCAACTTCAACGACGCGCGGCTCAACGATCCGGTCAAGTACCCGGCGGCGGTTCGCAGCGGCTTTTACCGGGTCCGGCACGACCCTGACCAGGTCACGCCGAAGCTAGCCCCGCTCCACTACTACCAGCTCTCGCTGCCGGCTCCAAAGCCGCCCTCCTCGAGCTACAACCATGCTGCAGCCGCTCGTGGCGAGAAGGTCTTCAACGGTCAGGGCCGCTGCGCGGACTGCCACATGCCGCCGCTTTACACCGACGCCGGCTACAACGCGCACAAGCCGGCGGAGATCTGCACCGACTCCTTCCAGGCCGACCGTGGACCGACCGGGGCCGTGGGCAGCACCTACGTCACACCGCAGCTCAAGGGCCTTTGGGCACGGTCGAAGCGAGGCTTCTACCACGACGGCCGCTTCCCTACCCTAGGCGCAGTCGTACAGCACTACAACAGCTGCTTCGGACTGGGACTGAACAGACAGGAGAATGGCGACCTCGTCCAGTTCCTGAAGAGTCTGTAGCCGCGAGGTCGACCCCGTTAGTCGCCAGCGCGCCTCCGAGTCTTCGACTCGACTTCGGCGCGGGGCCGGCGCAATCTAGCGCGGGTTCGCCGGCACAACCACCTGCCGGACCGGAACGGCCGTGAGCCCGCGTGCCTTCTTCAGCAGGTCGCGTTCCAACCAGTAGGACTCGTCGTCTGGCGGCAGCGCCAGAAGTACGTCGTTGGCAGGAAAGAACCCAAGTGCATCGGTCATCGATTCGAGTGGCTTGTCGCTCCCGAGCGAGCCTGTCGCCGAGACGCCGCGCTGCCGCAGGAGCTCGACCGAGGTCAACATGCTCTGCTCTGCGGCCTGTGCTTCATTGAGCTCGTCATCCGTCAGGAAGTGAAGATGAGAAACGCGGACGGGGACAACAACGTGTACGTCAACGCGGCCAGGGAGGCGCGCCACGATCTCATCGCGCAGGGCTGTCTCGCTGCAGTACGAGTCTGCGACCACGAGAAGCCTCTTCCTCGCGTCGCCAGCAGCGGCGGGCCGCTGCGGGCTGACACGCGTGAGGTCAAAGGCCACTGGGGACAGGGCGCCCAAACCAAGAACGATGATCGAAACGATCGCGAACCCAACCCAACCCAACGGCGGTGGGTGAATGACCAACGCGACGATGAGCGCATAGATGACCAAGGCCACTCCAATCGTCGAGAGGATCACGGCGACCCTCGTCTTCATGCTCCAGCTGCGCGTGCGAACCTTTGAGCTCACGAGAGCACGCTCGACTGGGTGAGCGCATAGCGCGCAAACAGGTGCGACTGAGAGCGCCGCATCGAGAGCAGCCGGCCAGCGATGCTCCGTGTAGGGAGAAATTCGGCGTTCTCGATCAAGCCCGGCCGCGAACGCTGCCGCCCGCGCCCGGCCAGGAGCGGCGAGATCGTCAGGAAGAGCTCGTCGACGAGCCTCGCCGTCAGGAGCGAGCCGAAGACGGTCGGTCCGCCCTCGCAAAGGATCATTTCGTGGCCGCCTGCCCGCAGCGCCTGCACGGCAGCGGCAGGCTCAAGCACGGGCGCACAGCCGATCGGGACGATTGTGGCCGAGCGCGGAAGGCGACGGCCGAGCCGAGCCGCTCCCGGTCCGCTAGTCAGGATGAGCGTCCTCTCAGCAAGTCCGGGATGCCCCGCATCGATCGACCCGGTGCCGCTAAGGACCGCAAGGGTCGGTTGGGGCGGTCGGTCGCGCTCGCGACGTAGCTGGGCGTAGAGCTCCGCGGCGGGCGGGTAGGCATGCTCGGCTGTCCAGTGGGTGAGCGGCGCAGCCGAGAGCGTGCCCGCGCCGACGAGCACCGCATCGGCGGAGGCACGCAGCAGGCCCATTACGAAACGGTCTGACTCGCTCGCTGCGCCGATCAGGCCATTCGACTGCGGCACACCTGGGATCGCGACCACCCCGTCAAGGCTCGAGACGAAGTTCGCGTAGATCCGCGGCTCCTGGAAGCCAAGCGGCCCGCCGTACCCTTCCGCCAGCTCGTCGGGGAGGCCAAAGTCGGGCAGCTGCGATTCCTCGTAGAGAACCTCGAGCGGCAGCCGTGTAAGGGGGGAAACCATCGCCATCGCTTAGGCGGCGCGGTTCGCGAGAATTCCGGGCCTGATGGGCTGGCCGGCGTAGATCAGCTCCCGTGCCTCGTCGACGTGCCCGAACAGGTTCCAGAGGAGCACCCCGCGCGGGCCGCCGTCCTCGTCGAGGTAGTAGACGATTCCCTCGTCGCCAAGCTCTACCAGCTCGACGATCGTCTGCAGTCGCGAATCGAGCTCGCCGACCGCCTCATATCCAAGGTCGAACAGGTCGGAGTAGAAGAATGGCAGGTGATCGTAGGGTTCGGCGGCGCCGGCCATATTCGCGCCCACTTGTCTGCCGTGGCGCTTCGCATGGTCCTCATGCTCGACGCGCAGATCGCCGCCGAGCGCCGGGACCGGGAAGCGTGCGACGTCGCCTGCCGCGAACACGTCCCCACGCCCGCCCACTCGGCCGAGGGCATCTACGACGATGCCATTTGTGACCGGCAGACCCGCCTTAGCGGCGAGCTCCACGTTTGGCTCGATCCCGATTCCCGCCACGACCGCGTCCGCCTCGAGCGTCCGCCCATCTCCGAGCTTGACGCGATCTCTATCGATCCCAGCCACTGAGGCGCCGGGCAGTAGCTCGACCCCGCGGTTGCGGTAGTAATCGTTGAGCCTGGTGGACAGCTCCGCGGGGAAGATGCGCCATCCGATCCCCGGATCCGGGAAGACCATCGCTACCGAGCACCCGTTGAGGGCGAGTGCGGCGGCGATCTCGGAGCCGATGAAGCCTCCGCCGATAACGACGAACCGGGATCCGCGGTCGGCAAGTGCGCGCAGATGGCGGTAGTCGTCGAGTGTCCGGAAGTAGATGACGTCGTCGCCGAACGGAAGCCGCCTGGGACGGCCGCCTGTCGCCAGCAGCAGCCGATCGTAGGCGTAGCGCTGCCCTTCGGCGTCGGTCCCCACTCGCTCCGTGAGGTCCAGCCCGACGATCCGCCGTCCGAGGCGCACATCAACGCCGAGCTCTTCGGTCCCGCGCCAGATTGTGTTCTCGGCGCCGCCTCTCCATAGCGCCTTTGAGAGTGGAGGTCGCGCATAGGGTGCGTGCGGCTCCTCGCCGACGAGCAGGATCGTCCCGTCCGGGTCGACCTCGCGGATGCCTTTGCAAGCGCCGTCGGCAGTCAGACCACCGCCGACGATCAGGTAGCGACTTTGTTCCATCATTCGCCTCGCTTTCTTTCATTCAGGTCAAGAGATTCCCGGCGAAATCTCCGCGAGAAATTCGCGTCGCAGATCCGGGTTGTCGGAGTAGACTCCGCGCCAGATGCTCGTCACCGTTCTGGAGTGCTGCTCTCGGACGCCGCGCATCTGTGTGCACAGGTGCGCGGCCTCTAGGTACACCGCGACCCCATGCGGTTCCAGCAGCTCCGCGAATGTGTCGGCGACTTGCTCGCCCAGACGCTCCTGGACGGTGAAGCGACGCGCGAAGAGTCGCACCAGTCGGGTCAGCTTCGAGATCCCGATGATCCGCTCGTGTGCCACGTAGCCGATGTGCGCAAAGCCGTGGAACGGCAGCGCGTGGTGCTCGCAAAGCGCGTAGAAGGAAATCGGCCCTTCTACGATCTGGCTAACTAGGCAGTCGGCATCACAGCTGCACTTGTTCGGGAACGTCGTCAGGAGCTTGGCGTCGCCGTCGTAGCCAGCCGTCGCATCGCAAAGCGCCGTCAGGAACCGCTCCGGCGTCCGCTCCGTTGCTCGGCCGCTCAGGTCCAGCCCGAGTGCAGTGAGGATCTCCCCGATCGTCTGCTGGAACCGCAGCCAGTCCTCCGGCCCGATATTCCGGGCAACGGCTTGTTCCATCTCTTCTTGAACGAATCGCTCGGAAAGCTCACCGCTGGGCCTGGCGGCACTGCGGAGATCGAGCACGCGAGATTGGGTGGAATCCAGATTCATTCACGTTCCATTCTTGAAACGCTCTTTCCGGTCATCACGCTCATGTGAGTAGCGGCGAGTAACTGACTCCAGCCTCGCTCAGGTTCTAATCAGGGGCAATGAGCATCACTGCCCATTCCGCTTGGGGCAGTCCCCCGATTCGACGTCTCGCCAGGCATACGTCAGGCCGGGTCGCCGCGTCGCCTTCACAACGACGTGAACTGCGGTACTTGGTCCAGCCCGGTGCGACCCGCGGATAGGTGCTTTGCCTAGCTGAAATGGGTTATTGCCCGGATGGGCTCGACTCGGGCAATGAGTCACAGTGACTAGACCTTGGTGACTAGACCTTGGGCCGGCGGTCATCGCGCCGGCCTGAGGAATCGTCTGAGCGTCTAGACAGGAGAGGTGAAGTCGATGAACGAAGTGCTTCTGACGCCCGAAGGTCTCTCCAGCTTGAAAGGGGAGCTCGAGCGCCTCGTCACCGTTGAGCGCGACGCGGTTAGGGCACGTCTGAGAGACGCAGTCGAGAACGACGGTGATCTAGTCGGCAATGGCGACTACCTGGATGCCAAGGGAGAACAGGCACTCCTCGAGCGGCGCATCGCCCGCCTCACGGGGCGACTTGCGAGCGCGCGAGTCATAAACGCTCCAAGAGAACCGAACGGTGTCGTCACGCTCGGCGCACGAGTTCGCCTGCGGGAGCTTGAGACCGATGAAACTGTCGAGTATCAGATAGTCGACTCGATCCAGAGCGATCCATCCGAATTCAAGATTTCGAACGAGTCGCCGGTCGGAAGGACCGTGCTCGGACGTACACAAGGCGAGAAGATTGCGGTCGAAGTCCCGAGCGGCACGATGAGATTCGAGATCCTTGGTGTCGCGTCCGCGTAGCTGTTATCCAGTCCGCATCCGAGGCCTGGCCTCGCCTGTTCGTGAAGCGTGGCTGCGGTCGACGGGGCGCGAAACCTGAAGCAAGTACCGACACGAGTTCCCGGTCTGCAACGAGGCCGCTGCGAAGAGGAGGACGCCACATGTACTTGATCACACGGTTTCGAGCCCGAGACTTCAACCGTTGGAAGAAGGCGTTCGACGAGCTTGAGGATGTCCGTGTTAGACACGGCGGCCGCGGCCATCGCATCCTCCGGCTTCTTAGCGATCCCAACGAATACCTCTTGATGCTCGACTTCACTTCGGCTGGCGGTGCCGAGGGATTCCGCTGGGACCCCTCGCTGCTTCGCGCCATCGACGCTGGGGGCGTGGAGGGTGGCGCTCATCACGTCCGATACACGCTCGACCGATGTGAAGAACTCGAAGTTTCTACATATCGGGCTTGACCTGCCTTCCTCGACGGAGTCCGTGGCCAGCGGGCTTCTCGGAGGCGTGAGCCTCTTGCCGCCTCCATCACTGTGTCCGGCCGGAGCCCCAGTAGAACTCCTCCTGCGCGAGCACGGGAGTCCCGTCCAGAAGCGGCGCCCAGACGCTGAACGCGGCCGAGCGTGTCCGGTCATTGACAAGGGCACGAACCAGTCCATCGATGCCCGGGCCGGCGAAAACAAAGATCACGGCCTCGTCCGCGAGAAAGACGCTGTGCCACCGAAAGCCAGCCAATGCCAGCTCATAGGGCGCGCCCTTGGCGAGGATCTGAGCGGCTCGGTCGCGCGACCCGGGCAGGAGCCAAGCAACGACCGCAACGCGCTCACCGACGTCTCCTTCATCGAGGCCGGGGGTTCGCCGCTTGCTATGGACGAACTGTGTGACTACTCGTTGTAAGAGCATTCGCAAGGACCGTTTGGCGGACTAACACGCCCGCGCCAAGTTGCTGGCCGTCCAGCGCTCTGCACTGTTTTCTGGTCCGCTGCGTCGGCCGTCCTTAGCCACGAGCACGGCACAGTCACACCGGCCGACGAGGCTCCTCGAGACACTACTGCGGAGGGTTGGAGTGGTGAGGTCACGCGAGCCGACCACGACGAGATCGAAGTCGCGTGCTTCGGCCATGGCAGCGATTGCGTTCGCCGGCTTTCCCTCGACGATCTCGTAGTCGGCATCGATGCTGAAGGCCTGGGCTGCCATCTTCGCCTCGTCGAGAGCATCGCGCGATACCGCGAGTCTCTTTGCGAGAGAACGCTGGTAGAGCGGCTCTCCAAGCGCCCCCCAGGGCGGGCGAAAGGCCGAAACGAAAGTAACTCGCGCGCCGAACTGCGCGATCGAGAGGCCCTCCTCGACCGCCGCACGGCTGCTGGGCGAGCCGTCGGTCGCAATCAGCACCATTGGCGCAGGGGACGCGGTCGTGCTCGTAGGCCCTCGCGTGTTCTCACGAGGGCGTGTGTTGGGGAGACGCGGCATGGCAGACCTCCTTGGAAACTTGGGAAGCTTGATCAGTGTGGCGGGCTTCACACGCAAATCCCGACGCCCGTCTGACCTCACTGTGCCGGTGCGTCGTAGGTCCAGCTATCGGTGTCTGAATGTAGTTTCGATCGGCCTCTTGCCGATTCCCTGAGGGGCCGAATGCGGGCTATTGCCCATGGCGCCACCACTCAGGTCTCGCGAAGCTTCACGTCGAGATGCGAAAGGAGCTGAGACATGGCCGGAACGATTCTGTGCGGAGTCAATGAGTCTGCGGAGGCGCGAAATGCAGTAAGCGTCGCGGCCGCGCTCAGCAAACAACTCGAGCTTCGCCTCGTGCTCGTACACGTAGCGGATGCCCCCGCCGATGCGGAGGACTTGCTTGCCGAAGACGGGGGCACGACGATGACAGCGAGAAACCGTGGCAAGCGCCTGCTCGACGAGCTCACGGCCGAACGAGGCCTTGAACGGGTCGAGCAGCGCATCGAGGTCGGCGACACCGCCGAACGGCTCGCCCAGGTCGCTGCGGAGGAACGAGCGTCGCTGATCCTTGTCGGTGCGAGGCCGCAGGTTCACCGCTGGCGCCCGACGTTCCGAAGCGATCTGACGGGCGATCTTGCCCGACTGACACTCTGCCCGGTGTTCGTTGTCCCGGCCGCAACGAAGGGCCATTCGAGGCGGGGACCGTTCGCCTTGGCCGACCGCTAGCGAGCCGGTCCGAGGACAGGGACAATCAACCGGTGTCGCTCTTCTGGCGCGTCTTTGGCATCAACGCGGGATTGCTCCTCCTCGCAACGCTCCTCCTACTCTTCTCGCCGATCGAGATCGATGCCCCCATCAAGCCCTTCCAGGCGGCCATCGTTGTGGCCGGGCTGATCGGGCTGGTTGTCGCCGACTTGATTCTTCTCTGGCCGAGCTTCGCGCCACTCCAGGAGCTCACCCGCCGCATGCACCACGTCGATCTTCTCCGCCCGGGACAGCGGATTGCGGCATCCGGGCCAAGCGAGGTTCGGGAACTCGTGTACGCCTTCAACGAGATGCTTGATCGGCTGGAGCGCGAACGCATCGAGAGCGGGCAACGCGCCCTCGCGGCCCAGGAGTCTGAGCGGTTGCGGATTGCCCGAGGGCTCCACGACGAGGTCGGGCAGACGATGACTGGCGTCCTCCTTCAGCTCAAACGCATCGCTGATGAAGCGCCGCCACGGCTTCGCCCAGAGCTGGTCGAAGCCCAAGAGGCCATCCGAACGGGTCTCGACGAAGTGCGCCGAATCGCACGAGAGTTGCGACCCGAGGCCCTCGAGCACCTTGGACTCGTCAGTGCCCTGACCGCGCTTGCAACGACGTTCTCTAAGCGAACAGGCCTCAAGGTCACGCGACGGTTCGAGAACCGCCTTCCCCGTCTTGAACCAGAGGCTGAGCTCGCCCTGTATCGGGTGGCCCAGGAGAGCCTGACCAACATTGCCCGACATGCCGAAGCCAGCCGTGTCGAGCTCGAACTCACTCGCGGTTCAAGAAGCGTAATCCTTCGCATCCTCGACGACGGACGCGGGATGAACGGCGGCGGCCCTCCGGGCGGCGGCCTGCGCGGCATGCGCGAGCGAGCGCTCATGGTCGGCGCCGCTCTTGCGATCAAGCCGAGCCCTGAGGGAGGAGTCGAGGTTCGAATGGAAGTGCCGCTGAGGGAGGTCAGCTAATGCCCATTCCGCTCAAGACCCGAATCCTGGTCGCCGACGATTTTCCGATCGTCCGCTCGGGGCTCCGCAAGGTGCTCAACGCCACCCCCGACCTTGAGGTCGTCGCCGAGGCTGAGGATGGCGCCGAGGCGGTCGAAATAGCCCTCAAGGAAGACGTCCATCTGGTGATCCTGGATGTCTCGATGCCGCGCATGACCGGTATCCAGGCCGCAGCCGAGCTGCACAAGCGGAAGCCCGAACTCAAACTGCTGATCCTGTCAATGCACGACAACGAGCAGTTTCTATTCGAAGCGCTCAAGGCCGGCGCGTCGGGCTACGTCCTCAAGTCCGGCGCCGACCGCGACATCGTCGATGCCGCACGGGCTGCGATGCGCGGCGAGTCTTTTCTGTACCCCGGCGCAGTTAGCGCCCTTGTACGCGACTTCCTCGATCGTCCCGGCGACCACGAGGGGGGATTCGACCCGCTCACGCCACGCGAGCTAGAGATCCTCAAACTGATCGCAGAGGCACATACCTCGAAGGAAATGGCCGAGATGCTTTTCATCAGCGTGAAGACGGTCGAACGCCACCGAGCCAACATCCTCGAGAAGCTCGGCATGCGCGACCGCGTGGAGCTGACACGCTACGCGATCCGCCGAGGACTAATTCAGCCCTGACGGCGACATCACGCGGCAACGGGTCACTCACCGGAGCCGGCAGCGACACCCCCGGTCAGACGGGCTTCCGCACCGCGGACATACGCGCGGTTTCCATTCGAGCATGTGCTTCTGGACGCCGGCCACGACCATCAAGAACCCGATGCCGGCTAGTAGCGCAGTTAGCGCGAGCAGGCGAAGGAACTCGGCGGTCACTTGGTCCCCTACTCTCGGTCGTTTCTGCCGCCTAAGGCGAAGCGGATGAGACCGCCTTCGTTTGTCACTGGCTGCTCATTTCTCGGAGGTTTTCTTCCCGGCGCGAGAAGCACGAAACAGGGTATTGGGACACGCTCCATCTCTCCTTCCCTGCGCTCGGTGAGCGCGACTAGGTCTCCGCCTCCGGCGTCTTGGCGAGCGCCGTCCGCGGAGCCGTTCGGACTCGTCTTCATGTGGTTGCGCACGACGTCGACGTCTTGCTTCAACGTCCGCGGACTTTTCTCCGTCAGCGCATTGAAGGCACGGACAAACTCCCATCCCTTCTTGAGCGCTTGCCTGCCCTTCGGGCGATAGGCCGGTCTTCGAAACATGAGCCCTCCGATGTTCTAGGTCCGTTTCTAATCCTTGGGGCAAGCGTGCCGCTCGACCTATCTGCTCGCTATGGAGGCGGGCACGCACTTCCGCGCGGGCCGCCTCTCCATCTGCCCCGTTTCGCATAGGTCGGGCGACGAACTCGTCAGTCGGGTCTTTTCGGAATGGAAAGAGGGACGATCCAGGGACGCGCCAAAACCGGCGCCCGCGATGGGGTGGCACAAGCGGCGATGTCAGGCCTCCTCTCCATTTCGGCCACGGCCGCGGCCGGCCAAGCTGACGGAAACGCAGGGAAAGGAGTCAAATGCGCTCCGTCGTGTGCGGAATCGATGAGTCTGGGTCGCACGAAGCTGTTGCCGCGGCCGTTGAGTATTGCCGCGAAAACCGCACCAGTCTGAGACTTGTTGGGATCGTGAAGCTCAAACTGAGCGACTCGACTCGCGGCACCGCTGGTGAGCGCGTCCGCCGCTCGGCGACGGTGAGCCTCGAGCTCAACCGCGCGGCGGAGGCAGCTCGAGCGGCCGGTTTGTCTGTGAGCATTATCCTCCGCGCGGGAGATCCGGTGCTCGAATTGCTTCGCGAGGCCGCTGCAACGGGCTCTCGCGATGTCTTCTACGTCAAATCACGGGGGCCGATCCGAGCGGTATTGACCCGCCAACCTCGGAGGGAGCTCAAGCATCTGTCGGCCACCACTCCGACCAGCGGACCGTTGGCAGCGGCCGCGTAGATGGTCGGGTCGAGGAAAGCGCCCATGCCGAGTTACTCCGAACACGAGCCGATCCGTGAGCTGAGACGGGACTACGTTGCTCGCTGCTTCCGCTGCAATACGCCCTTGGTCGCGGATCTCGCGCTGAGAAGCGAGGGGCTGTGCACGGCTTGCGCCGAGGGGAAGACGATCCAGTGGAGCCACGGCGAGACCCGTACGTACAGCGCCTCGCTCGAATGGGCCGACCGACTTCTCTCAAGTCGAGGCTACGCCGATTGGCCGGAGCACTGTCCCGGGCCAGCTGATTCACAGGGGAAGGAAGGGGGATGATCGTGCAAACAATCGTCTGTGGTATCGACGGATCGCCGGGCGCGCGATCAGCACTCCGCGTAGCGACTGAACTAGCCGGAGCGCTCCAACTCAGAGTTGTCGCAGTCCATGTCGTGGACGCGTTGGGCGGTGTCCAGAAGCTCGACGAGCCTCCAGTCATCTTGCGCCTGCGAGGGAGGGCCGAGAAGCTTCTCGCCAACGTCCTCTACGACGAGGAACTCCTGGGCCGTGTTGACTGGCGGGCCGAGGTTGGCGACGTTGCCGAGCGACTGGCCGCCGTCGCTGCAGACGAGCAGGCCCTTCTCATCCTCCTCGGTGCGCGAAGGAAAGGAAAAGCACGGCCGTTCCTGCGTAGCCGGCTAGCGGAAGAGATGGCCGCGACGTCATCGATTCCGGTGGTCGTTGTACCGCCGCAGGTTTCTTCAGCAGAGGCGCCCGTACAGTCTCGCAGGGCCCTCTGGACCGTTGAGGTCGGGTAAGCATTGGCGCCCCACGGCCACAGACAAATCGTGCGGACGCAAACGACCCGAGACTGCGGCCCCGACGACGTCCTCATTTGGCGACGCGACCAGCTCGTTCGATCGGGCGTTCCGCCCTCGCTCGCGGCCCGGGCGGCGAAGGATGGGGGCTATGACCTGCATGCATTCGTCGAGCTTCTTGGACGCGGTTGCCCGCCGGAGCTGGCTATTCGGATTCTTGCGCC
>JGI10216J12902_105070899_pt1 | contig 11007 bp, 10 predicted proteins | sample KanNatreferecore_FD_12902 | JGI IMG/M metagenome (IMG submission 12902)
GTGCCCGCGTTGAAGTTCGACGCCACCGCCGGGCTGTCGCTGGGTGAGTTCACCGCGCTGACTGCCGCGGGAGCAATGACTTTCGAGGAAGGCTTGCGCGTCGTGCGCCAGCGGGGACGGTTCATGCAGGAAGCCTGCGACGTCACCCGGGGCGGCATGGCGGCGGTGATCGGCCTGGACGAAGCGCCGACCCGCGAGGTCTGCGCCGAAGCCGGCGTGGTGCTGGCCAACTTGAATTGCCCGGGACAACTCGTCATTTCCGGCGAAGCCGACAAAATCACGAAAGCCGTCGAACTCTGCAAATCCAAAGGCGCCAAACGCGCGATAGCTCTGCCCGTCGCCGGCGCCTATCACTCGCCTCTCATGGCCAGTGCGCAGCCGAAACTTCAGACGGAACTGGCCAAAGTGAAACTTTCTCCGCCGGCCGTCCCGGTCATCTCCAACGTCAGCGCGCAACCCCACGGCGGCCCCGCCGACATCACCGCGCGCCTCGTCGAGCAGGTCACCTCCTCGGTCCGCTGGGAAGGGTCCATGCGCCATCTCCTCGCGCAAGGTTTCACCCGGTTCATCGAACTCGGCCCCGGAACCGCCCTCAGTGGATTCATGAAACGGACGGAGAAAACGGTGCAGATGTTGAATGTCGGGGACGTGGTCAGTCTGGAGGCGACAGTGAAGGCGCTCGGAACGTGAGAGGTAATGCGTAATCCGTAATCCGTAAGCTGACAGCGGTGCGGCGTTGCTTACGCATTACGCATTACGTTTCCCGCGATTTTTGATGTGCATTCCGTCCCGTTCACAGTTAAACAAACCCGAACTATGAGCCAACTCGCCAATCAAATCGCCGTTGTCACCGGCGCCGGCCGCGGTATCGGCCGTGCCATTGCCTTGAAATTCGCGTCGGCCGGCGCGGACGTGGCCTGCGTTTCGCGCACGGCGGAGAATTCGGAAAAAGTCGCCGGCGAAATCCGCGCGCTCGGCCGCAAAGCGTGGGCCCACGCCGTCGACGTCTCAAACGCCGGCGCCGTCACCGCCGCTGCCGAAAGAATCCTGGCTGAGTGCGGCAAAGTGGACGTGCTCGTGAACAACGCCGGGGTCACCCGCGACGGTTTGTTGATGCGGATGAGCGAAGCGGACTGGGACACGGTGCTGGGCACGAACCTGAAAGGGGCGTTCCTGTTCACCAAGGCATTCACGCGTTCGTTCCTCAAGCAACGTTCCGGGCGAATCATCAATATCGCCTCCGTCATCGGCCTCATCGGAAATGCCGGCCAGGCGAACTACGCCGCGAGCAAAGCCGGCCTGATCGGGTTCACCCAATCGGTCGCCCGCGAACTGGCGTCGCGCGGCATCACCGCCAATGTCGTCGCGCCGGGTTTTGTGGAAACCGACATGACCGCCGAACTCGGCGAGGAAATGAAGCAAGGGATCCTGAAACAGATCCCGCTGGAACGCCTGGGACAGCCCGACGACATCGCGGAGGCCGCGTTGTTTTTTGCGGGGCCAGGCTCGCGTTACATCACGGGTCAGGTGCTCGCGGTGGACGGGGGGATGGTGATGTGACGGAGCGAAATCCGAAATCCGAAGGCCGAAATCCGGGCGAACTGGCGTAACAATGTATTATTGTTCGGGAGAGGGTGTTGCGTGTTTTTGCTTTTCGGGATTTCGGGGTTCCTTCCGGAATTCGGAATTCGGAATTCGGAATTTGGCCCCCGGAGCGGGCCCACTCCCGGGCTGCGGAAAAAAATGCGAATCAAGGCTTGACGCCCCTCCAATGGTGGCATAGACACACTGCGAAAGAATAGAGAACCGGAGAAAACCATGGCTGAAAAAACAATCGAACAGCGAGTTAAGGACATCATCGTCGAGCAGTTGGGTGTGAATGCGGACCAGGTCACGCCTGACGCCAAATTCATCGAAGACCTGGGCGCCGATTCGCTCGATACCGTTGAATTGGTCATGGCGCTCGAAGAGGAATTCGGCCACGAAATCCCCGACGAGCAGGCCGAAAAACTCCAAAGCGTCGGCGATGTCATCAAATACATCGAGGACCTCCAGCAAAAGTAATCTGCATGAATTTCGGGCAGCTTGGATCCCGATCAGTCGGGGCTTAAGCTGCCCTTTTAATTTATGGCAAGCAACTGGAGCGAACGCAGAGTGGTCATCACCGGCCTCGGGGTCGTCACACCCCTTGGCAATTCGGTCGACCTCTTCTGGAACAGCCTCGTTGCCGGCCAGTGTGGCGTGGACAAAATCACGTCGTTTGATCCCACCCCCTTCGACACCCAGATCGCCGCGCAGGTAAAAGATTTCGACGCCGCCCCCGCGTTCCCCTCACCCAAAGAAGCGCGGCGCACCGATCGTTACTCGCAATTCGGCATCTTCGCCGCCTGGCAGGCGTTGAAAGATTCCGGTCTCGACCTGACCAAAACCAGCCCGGATGAAGTCGGCGCGTTCATCGGCTCCGGCATCGGCGGCCTGCAAACCACCAGCGAACAACTCAAAGTGTTGTTCGACCGCGGACCCGGCCGCCTGTCGCCCTTCATGATCCCCATGCTCATCTCGAACATGGCGTCGGGACTGGTCTCGATGTATTACAATCTCCGCGGACCAAACTTCGCCACCTGCTCCGCCTGCGCGACCGCCAATCACGCCCTCGGCGAAGCCTGGCGCACGCTCAAGATGGGCGACGCCAAAGTCATGCTCGCCGGCGGCGCCGAAGCCACCATCGTTCCCATCGGCATCGGCGGCTTCTGCGCCATGCGCGCCATGAGCACGCGCAACGACGACCCCAAACGCGCGTCGCGCCCCTTCGACAAGGAACGCGACGGATTCGTCATGGGCGAAGGCGCCGGCGTCCTCGTCCTGGAAGACCTCGACCACGCCAAGGCCCGCGGTGCAAAAATCTACGCTGAACTCGCCGGTTACGGGAACACCGCCGACGCTTATCACCTCACCGCCCCCTCCGAGGGCGGCGAAGGCGCGTCGCGTTGCATGAAAATGGCGCTGCGCAACGCCGGACTGAATACCACCGACATTTCCTATATCAACGCCCACGGCACGTCCACGCCGCAGGGCGACGTCGCCGAGACCCAGGCGATCAAGACCGTTTTCGGCGAGCACGCCCGCAAGCTGGCCGTCAGCTCCACCAAAGGCGCCACCGGCCACATGCTCGGCGCCGCCGGCGCCGTCGAGATGGTCGCCTGCACCAAAGCCATCGAGACCGATACCATCCCGCCGACCATCAATTACGAAGTGCCCGACCCGGATTGCGACCTCGATTACGTTCCCAACACCGCGCGCCAGACGAAAGTGAACGCGGTTGTGAACAATTCGTTCGGGTTCGGCGGACATAATGCGAGTCTGATCGCGAAGAAGTTTGTCGGGTAGCATTGAACAGTTTCGCGCTCTTCGCGTGAACTTTCTTCCTCTTATCGAAAGCAAGCGCGCTGGCCAGCCGCTCTCCACCGGCCAGCTCAGGCAAGTCGTCTGCGCATACACGACCGGCGATATCCCCGATTACCAGATGGCCGCGATGCTCATGGCCATTTACTTCCGCGGATTGAATGCCGCTGAAACCCGCGCCCTGACGCTGGCGATGCGTGATTCGGGCGATCTCCTCAAGTTTCCCAAAGACAAACGCCCGCTCGTGGACAAGCATTCCACCGGCGGCGTCGGTGACAAGGTCTCCCTCCCGCTCGCCCCGCTCCTCGCGTGCCTCGGTTTTCGCGTGCCGATGATTTCCGGCCGCGGCCTTGGCATCACCGGCGGCACGCTCGATAAACTCGATTCCATCCCCGGCTTCAAAACCATTCTGCCGGCAAAACGCATCATCGACATCGTCCAACGCGTCGGCTGCGTCATCTGCGGCCAGACCGATCGCATGGTGCCGGCCGACCGGAAACTCTACGCCCTGCGCGATGTCACCGGGACCGTGCCCAGCATTCCTTTGATCGTGGCTTCGATCCTTTCCAAGAAACTGGCTGAAAACCTCGACGCGCTGGTGCTCGACGTGAAGTTCGGCAGCGCGGCGTTCATGCAGACGAAGCAGCAGGCGCGCGCGCTGGCGCGGGCGATGGTCGCGCTGGGAAATGAATGCGGCGTGAACACGCGGGCGTTGCTGACGAACATGGACGCGCCGTTGGGCCGCGCCGCCGGGAACTGGCTGGAGATCAAAGAAGCCGTCGCCTGCCTCGAGAATAACACCCCGTCCGATCTGCGCGAACTGGTCGTCACCAGCGCCGCGCATTTGCTCCTTCAAACCAAAAAATCAAAATCCCCCGCCGCCGCCCGGCGCCGGGCGGAAGAATGCCTGGCCTCCGGCGCGCCCCGAAAAAAGTGGGATGAAATGCTCACGGCACAGGGCGCGGACCTGGCAGCGTTTCGCCGCAAGCTCAAGCGCGATCAGACCGCCCCCGCAGCACTGGAGTTGAAAGCAACGCGGGCCGGGACCATCTCGCGCTGCGATGCACGGATCATCGGCGAGGTGATTCGCGATCTGGGCGGCGGCAGACTCATGAAGGATTCGGTGATCGATCCTGAGGTCGGAATGGACAGACTGGCGAAGCCGGGTGAACGCGTGGAGCGTGGATCGGTTCTTGCCCGGGTTCACGGCAAAGACCGCGGGCAGGTCCGGGCGGCCATTGCCCGGCTTAAGAAGGCCTTTGAAATCTCTCCAACGGGGACAAAGGCTCTTCCGCTGGTCCTGGAGATTATCAGGTAGACGTTCTGGATCAGCCGCTCCGCTCCCTCCAACGATCAGAAATGCGCGGAACTGGAGCTCCGCGCTCCGGTCAGGCGATCCGCTCCCAGATCTTAATTTCCGGAAACGCCACGCACAATTCGTCCACGCGCGGCAGCAGTGCTTTCACGTGGGGACTTTGCAGGTGAGCATCAAGGTGGGTTTTGCTGGCCCAGTTTTCGTGAAACAAAAACTTTCCCGGGTCTTCCGGCGAACAATGCAAGTCGTAGTTGAGGCACCCGGCCTCGGTCGACGTCGGCCCAAGCAGGCTGGTCAGCGCGGCGCGCAATTCCTCCTCTTTTCCGGGTCGCGCCTGAAAGATCGCGATGACAGTCACAGGTTTGGTCATAAGCATGAGCGTTTGAATCAGTTCAAAGACTTCCAGATCTTCTCCGCCGCGTCGCGTGGATTGTCCGCCGCGTAAATCGGCCGGCCCACCACCAGCCAGTTGGCACCCGCATCGATCGCTTCGCGCGGTGTCAGGGTGCGTTTCTGGTCGTCCGCCTTTTCCGCGCCCGTGCGGATGCCCGGCGTGACCAGCTGGACGTCCCCGGGGAGCACCTGCCGCAGTCCGGCGATCTCCAGGGGCGAACAGACCAGACCGCGCAAGCCGGCCTTCACCGCGAGCCCCGCAAGGCGTTCAACCTGCCGGCCGACGTTGGAATCGCCCCCGACCTCACTCAGCGCCTGACCGTCCATGCTGGTCAGCACGGTGACACCGAGCACGAGCGGTGCGTTGCGGCCGGATTGCGATGCGGTCTGCCGCGCGGAATCCTCGGCCGCACGCATCATATCCAGTCCACCGCCGGTGTGGATCGTGAGCATCTGCACGTCGAGCCGCGTGGCTGACGCCACGGCCTTGCTGACGGTGTTGGGGATATCATGAAATTTGAGGTCCAGAAAAACCGCGGCGCCGGTGTCGCGAACGCGCCGGACGACATCAGGCCCCGCGCTGGTGAACAGTTCACTGCCGATCTTGAACGCGCCCACGGCGGGCGCGATCTGCTGCGCGAGCTTCAACGCGGCTTCCGCGGTGGGAAGATCCAGCGCGGCGATGATCGGATTTCGCATGGGCGACATTGAACCCGCTCGGGCACGGAGTGTCGAGGGGGGAGTTGCCCATGGCCCTCGAGAATTTTGGCGTCCGGTGACACCTGTGGTAGGTTTGGGTGAACCACTTCACGGAACGCAGATCTTATGAAAAACACTTTGGTAGTGGTAACGGACCTCGGAGGTTTCAAAGCATACCGGCTCGACAAAAACGAGATGAACAGCACCCCGCGACTGGAGTTATTGGAGGAATTCACCAATGCCATGGCCCACGCTCGCCTTTGGGAAATGATGACGGATTTCTCCGGGCGCTTCCCGCGGCGCACGGGCGGGGCGCACGCCACGGCGATGTCGGACGGCGAACGTCATAACATCGAGCTGGAAATGCGCAAACGCGGAGTGCGGCGGCTGGCCGGCCGCCTCAATTCCCTGATGCGCGAGGCGCAGGTGGAGCAATGCTGGCTCGCCGCCAGCCGCGAAATGAATCATCAGCTGCTGAATGAACTGGACCCGAAGGCGCGCGCCAAGATCGGGTTGAATATTTCGGTGGACCTGACGAAAGTCAGCCGGTCGGACCTGCTGCGGCACTTTCAGACCTGAAACGCAACGCGACCGAAGCTCCCGAACCGGTTTTCGGCGCAGTTGCATTTCCGCACTGACCCGCTAACCTTTTCGGCATGATGAAGACAGAAAAGGCGCCGGTGGACGCGGAGTTACGGCGGCGCATTCAGGAACTCATCGATTACAAGGGTGGCGGTTACAATCAGGAAAGCGTCACGGACATTATCGAAAGCGCGCTCAAGATCCTGCAGGACGTGAAGGACAGCGGTGATGTGCGGGTGATCCAGACGGCGATTCGCGAGTTGCGTTATGCGTTCCGGCTGTTCGCGCCTTACGCGGAGTTCCGCAAAGTGACAATGTTCGGCTCCGCCCGCACTCAATCCACCAAGCTCGAATATCAGCAGGCGGTCGAATTCGGACGCAAGATCGCGGAGGCCGGTTTCATGGTGATCACCGGCGCCGGCGGCGGCATTATGCAAGCCGGCCACGAAGGCGCGGGGCCGGAAAAAAGTTTCGGCGCCAACATTCGCCTGCCCTGGGAGCAAAGCGCCAACCCGATCATCCGCGAAGACAAAAAACTGGTCACCTTCAAATACTTCTTCACCCGCAAACTGATTTTTATCCGGCACTCCGACGCGATCGTGCTTTTCCCCGGCGGCTTCGGCACGATGGACGAGGGTTACGAAGCGCTCACCCTGATGCAGACGGGAAAAAGCCAGCTCATGCCGCTGGTCCTGATTGACCGGCCCGGGGGGACGTACTGGAAGACGTGGGACAAGCACGTGCGCGAACATCTGCTGCGCGATCAGTTGATTTCTCCGGACGACCTGAACCTGTATCAGATCACGGACGACACCGATCAGGCGGTGAGGATCATCACCCGCTTCTACCGCAATTTTCACTCAAGCCGTTTCGTCAAAGACCTTTTTGTCATCCGCCTCAGGCATCCGCCAACGGACACGGCGATTGAAGCATTGAACGAGGACTTTGCCGACATCATGCTGGGGCCGCCGATCCAGCGCATTGAACCCACAGCTGAGGAAGTGGAGGATGGCGACAATGTGGAGCTGCCGCGGATCGCCTTCGGGTTCAATCGCCGGGACTACGGCCGGCTACGGCAGTTGATGGATGTGCTGAACGGGCTTTGACGGAAGAGATGGGGCCATCACCCCATGTCTGGGCTTTTTCGAAGGGTAATACTGGCGCGGGTTCCCGCGCCGCGGGTCGGGCAATTAATACCGTCAATGAGTTTAAACAGGAATCCAGCAGGGCCGCCGGCGCTGTCCGCCCACGGGCGACCCGGACCCATTCCTTCTCTTGATTTCATTGGTTTTTCCCGGCAAAGGTTGAAGGTGCGCATGAGAAACCAACCCGGCCTTTCCGGTTTTCCAGTCCACTTATGAAATCGAAGCCGGCCTGTCATTGGAGAAACTTCTGCCTCTGCTGTCTTGCCGCCGCCTTTGCGCTTCCGGTCGGCGCCGCCGATACCAACGAATTCTCCGCCGCGGAATTGAAACGCCTGAGCCTCGAGGAATTGATGAACCAGGACGTCTCGATTGTTTCCCGCCGCGAGGAGAAACTGTCGCAATCCGCCTCCGCCGTGCAGGTGATCACGCAGGAGGAAATCCATCGCTCGGGCGCCACCAGCCTTCCCGAAGCGCTGCGGCTCGCCCCCAACCTGCAGGTCGCGCAGGTCGACTCGCGCCAATGGGCGATCAGCGCGCGCGGGTTCAACAACACGCTCGCCAACAAACTGCTCGTGATGATCGACGGACGCACCATCTACACGCCGCTGTTCGCCGGTGTGTTCTGGGACGCGCAGGACACGATGCTGGAGGACATCGACCGCATTGAAGTCGTGAGCGGGCCGGGCGCGACGTTGTGGGGCGCCAACGCGGTGAACGGCGTCATCAACATCGTCACCAAAAGCGCCAAAGACACCCAAGGCACCCTGCTGACCGCCGGCGGCGGTTCGATGTTGAATTATTTCGGCGGCGTCCGCTACGGCGACCGCATCAGCAGCAATCTGTTCTTCCGGGTTTATGGAAAATATTTCGATCGCGATAACACGCTGCTGCCGGGCGGCAGCGACGCCACGAACGACTGGCGGATGGGCCAGGGCGGTTTCCGCATGGACTGGCTGCCGGGCGAGGAGGATACCTTCACGCTGCAGGGAGACGCTTACGGCGGGACCGTCGAACAGGCGGCGCCGGGCGACACGACCCTTGACGGACAGAACGTCCTCGGACGCTGGCGGCGGGTCTTGTCGGAGGATTCGGAGCTCACCGCGCAGGCGTATTTCGACCGGACCTGGCGGCGGATACCCGGCCAGTTCGCGGAGGACCTCAAGACCTACGACATCGACGTTCAACACCGGTTTGCGCTCGGACAGCGGCAGAGCATTACGTGGGGCGGGGACTATCGACTGATGCAGGACGACGTGGACAACAGCGCCGCGCTCGCGTTTCTGCCCCGGAAAAGGAACATGCAGCTCTTCAGGGGATTTTTGCAGGATGAAATCGACGTGGTGGCGGAAAAACTGAAACTGACGCTCGGGACCGTCGTGGAGCACAACGATTTTTCCGGGCTGGAAACGTCCCCGAGCGGACGCATCGCCTGGATGCCGGATGCGCGGAACACGCTATGGGCGGCGGTCTCGCACGCCGTGCGTTCGCCCAGCCGGATCGACACTGACCTCCGGGTCCCCGCCACGCCGCCGTTTCTCTTGACCGGCGGACCCAATTTCGATTCGGAAAAAGTATGGGCCTACGAACTCGGCTACCGCGTGCGGCCCCACGAGCGGGTAGCGCTTTCAGTCGCAGGGTTTTTCAACGATTACGACGATATCCGCAGCCTCGAGCCAATCACGACCAACAGCTTTGCGATCCAGAACAAAAACCGCGCGGAAACCTGGGGCATGGAATTGTCCGGGAATTATCAGGTCACTGACTGGTGGCGTTTGCGGGGCGGTTATACGTTCCTTCGCAAACACGTCATCCGCAAGGAAGGCGGCCTCGATCTCAACCGCGGACGGGCCGAAGGAAATGATCCTCAAAACCAGGTCCTGCTGCAGTCAATGATCACCTGCCCGCGCGGATTCGATTTCGACCTGACCGCCCGCTACATCGACACCCTGCCCTCACCGAATGTGCCCAGCTATTTCACCTTCGACGCCCGCGTGGCGTGGCGTCCGCTGACGAACCTCGAACTCGCCGTCGTCGGCCAGAACCTTTGGGATAGTCAACATCCGGAATTTGGCGCCGCCGCGACCCGACAGGAAATTCCGCGCAGCGTTTACGGAAAGGTCACATGGCGATTCTAAAGACCATGATCCTGCCTGACCGGGGCGAAACCGCCGGCGGCGCGTCCCGGGCTGGCGTCTGGTGGCGCGGGCTGGTCTTCCTCGTCCTGGCGCTTTTTCTCGGACCGGGGTTAAGCAGCGCCCGCGGGCAAATTTCCCGCGAGTACCAGCTCAAAGCGGTTTTCCTCTACAACTTCGTGCAGTTCACCGAATGGCCGTCCAGCGCCTTTTCCGCGCCGGACTCCCCGCTGGTGATCGGCGTGCTCGGCGCCGACCCGTTCGGAAAGGTGCTCGATGACATCGTGCAGAACGAAACCGTGCGCGGCCGGAAGCTGGTCGTGGAACGCTACCAGCGGCTTGAAGACGTCAAACCGTGCCATATCTTATATATCAGTCAGTCGGAAGCCCCGCGTTTGGACCGGATCGTGAGTAACTTGAAAGGCAGACCGATACTGACCGTGAGCGACATCGAAGGCGCCGCATTTCGCGGTGTGATGATGCGGTTTCTGGTCGCGGATAATAAGATCCGGCTGAGAGTAAACCTCGACGCCGTCAAGGAAGCCGGGATCGTCCTCAGCTCCCAACTGCTGCGCACGGTGGAAATCGTGTCGACGCAAGGCCCGCCATGAGACTGCAGGAAGCACCGATCCGGCGGAAAATCATGACGGTGGTCATGCTCACCAGCATCACCGTCCTCGCCCTGACCGTCGCGGCTTTCATGACCTACGATCTGGTGACTTACCGGCAGGCAATGGTCCGGGACCTTTTCACCAAAGCGCGGATCGTGGCCGAGAACAGCACCGCGGCGCTGGCCTTCCGGAACGAGGAAGACGCCGCGGCCACCCTGATGTCGCTCAAAGCCGAATCGCAGGTCACCGCCGCCGCCCTGTATGACGCGCAAGGCAACGTCTTCGCAACCTACCCCGCCGCGACGCCGGCCAGTGAGTTTCCCCCGGCCCTCGCCCGGTCGGACCACCGTTTTGAAGGCCGTTATCTGATGTTATTCGAGCCGGTCATCCGCGAAAATACGCGATTGGGAACCATCTTTCTGAAAGCCGACCTGCGGCTGTTTTATCAACGACTCAGAATTTACGCCGCTCTTTCCACACTGGTGATGCTGGGGTCCCTGGCCGTGGCGCTGTCGCTTTCGCACCGGCTGCAAAACCACATCTCCGGCCCGATCGTGGCGCTCGCCAACACCGCGCGGGTGATCTCCGAACAGCGCGATTATTCCGTGCGCGCCGAAAAAATGAGCAGCGACGAGCTGGGACTGTTGACGGATGCGTTCAACCTGATGCTCACCCGCATCCAGGAACAGACCGTCGCCCTGCAGGAAGGAGAAGCACGGTTGCGGCTC
>JGI10216J12902_102374676_pt1 | contig 11005 bp, 10 predicted proteins | sample KanNatreferecore_FD_12902 | JGI IMG/M metagenome (IMG submission 12902)
AGGCGGAGACTGAACATGTCCGAAAAGATATTTTCAGATTTTTGATAGAACCGACCTGTTCGAAACGTATTTATAGTAGGTAGAAATCACGTTCAACCCGCAGGAGCGGAACGCGCACGTGATTCGACTGCCGGCAAAAAATCAGTGGCGGCTGCTGTATGAAAACTCTATTCCGTCGGTTAGTTGTAGTCGGGTTGTTCTTCGTTTTCCTCCTCAACACATTGGCCTGGAACGAATCCGGGCATCTGCAAATCGCGGCCCTCGCTTACGAGGAGTTGTCCGACGCGGATCGAAAGGCTGCGGATGACATCCTCACCAATCACGTGAAATACGCGACGTGGAAGTCGGAACACGCTGCGTATCGTGCCGATACGCCGCCCGCCCAGCAGGTGTCACTGGGCTTTTACGTCTTCACGCGTGCCGCTGTGTGGCCTGATGAAATTCGCGATTACGACCGCCCGGAGACGCACGCGTATTGGCACTTCATCACGTATCCGCTCAAGCCCAAGACGTTCCCGTATCGCGTGCCCTTGTCGCCGACGAACAACGTGGTGTTCGGCATTGGCCGCTGTATGGACATCATTGAAGATGAGCACAGCGGTGCGCAGGCACGCGCGAAGTATCTGTCCTTCCTTATTCATTTGATTGGGGACATTCATCAGCCAATGCATTGCGGCTCGCTCTTCAACGATGCGTTCAAGGGATGGCCCGACGGTGACAAAGGCGGCAACCGTTTCATGGTCAAGGAAACGTCGAATGGCTCAACGCAGAAATTGCATTCGATGTGGGATGGATTGCTCGGGAGCGGAGACGATCCGGACAATATCAAGGCAAAGGCGGCGCAGCTAAGAACGAATCACCCACCGACAACTCTGGCTGCGCAATTGGCAATCACGGACATTCGGCAATGGGGCCGGGCCAGCCGGACAAATGCAGTGGTGCAAGCGTACAAGAAATTCTCGCACCTGAACGCGACGAACGGCAACGCGGTGTTGCTGCCGCAAGGATACAAAGATGGCGCAAAGGTGAAGGCACGGGAGTACGCAGCGCTGGCAGGCTATCGGCTGGCGGAAGCGATTCGGCAGGCAGTCAGGGAGTAACGACCGCTGATTCACGAAACGGAGATTCAAGTTATGAACTTGTTCAAAAAAACATCGCCTGCCGAACCGGAACCGCCTGCCGCAGACGTACCACCTGCCCCGAAGGAAACGACTAACAAGGTCACCGGAAAGGGCAAGACACTCGATTGGCGCCAATATGAAGAGGGCGGAAAAGATAACAGAGGTCGTGAAATCGATAATGTGTACGCGCTCGACAAGAAGTACATAATCTATTTCTGTGACGGCGACATTTTCTACGACGCAGAGCCTGATTTGCTTCAACGAATGGGAAACGCGGACGTGGCGCTCGCTCGGATTAACAGCCTGCTGCCGAGCGGTACCCCGGTGGATCCCAGTGTTCGTGAAATGAAGCGCTCCACACTCGAACTGGCCGCCGATGCCTATGAGATGATCCTGCTCGGCAACGTGGCGGAAGGACTGGCCGTGCTGAGTGACATCCGGGCAAAGCTCCAGACCACGGCGGAAGCGGGGCGCCGGTTGAGTTATCAGATGGGGAGTGCTTTCATCTGCGTCATCCTTTGGGTTGTTTATCTCCTTTTGAGGGAGAAGGAGAAAATCCCGGACGGATGGGAGCCGTGGATGCTTGCCGCCGCATTGGCGCTGGCGGGCGGCGTGTTCTCTGTTTGCCTGAGCATCGGTTCCCTCCAGGTGAGCCTCAACCAACCAACCACTTTCTTACTGATCGCCGGAGCGACACGCTCAATCGTCGCGCTGCTCGCGGGAATCGCATTGCTGCTGGCGATGAGATCGAAAATGGTTGCCGCCCTTGCCTATCCCGATGGCGTTCCACCCGATGCCGCGACGGAACTAACCATGGTTGAAATGTTCTTCTGTTTCCTGGCTGGGTTCTCGGAAACATTTGTCCCGAACATTCTCCGGGATTCTGAGAAGAATCCGGGTTCCAAAGCCAGCGAGCAGGAGAAGACGGCTGAACAGGTCAAAGCGGCCGAGGAGGCGAAAGCCGTTGAAAGAGCGAAAGCCGCTCAGGAGAAGGCTGCTGAAGAAACGAAGGCGGCTGCGGAAGCCAAAGCAAAGGCGGACGAAGCGGAGAAGGCTGCTCAAGCCGCCAAGGCGGATAAGGAAACCGCCGCCGCCGCGGAGGCTAGAGTAAAGGCGGAAGCGGAGGCCAAGGCCGCGAAAGACGCCGAAGCGGCGGCAAAAGCGAAGTCGGCTGGAGGCCAAAACACCGATGTATGATCAGCTTTGTAATTGAACGCCTTGAACGGATTTACGACCGTTATCGAGAGACACGGCGAGATGATCGCCAGTTGGCGGACGATGCCTTGCGCGCAATTTCGACTGCGCTTCGTGAAACCAAGATTTACTACGCAACTCTTGAGCGTGGTCAGGTGCGAAGCGCGGATTCAGAGTTGCAGCTTTCTCGACTGTGGGCCGAAGCGGCGATACCGCTTCGGCACGTTGACATGGAGCTGGCTCAGGTTTGTGAGTACAAGAGCGATTACTGGCTGAACCCAGAGACCTGGATTGATGAAAGAGTAGAAGAAGTCAGCATTCAACTTGAGAACGTAGACGCGAGATTTCGTTCCCTTCTCACGAAGTGAGAGTGAATCTTTCGGCGCTGGCAACGTGCGGTTGCCAACTGCGCGTGCTTGCTGCACCGTCCCTCGATTCCAAAAGTTATGTGCAATCGAGTGGTTCAAAATGAACTCATCATCAAACCGGGTGAGAATGTGACTGTGCTCATACGCGGGCCGGGCGGTGAATTTGAACTGCCGTTCAATGAAGCGATCTTTGGCGGTCCCGCGAAAAAGGAGAGTCGCAATTACTGGATTCAGCGCGAGGGTGCCGAGGAAGTTATCGTGCCGGACGTGACTCGCTTCGGGGAAAAGAACAAGGCGACTGGCGAACAAGCGTGGGAAGATGTGCCGCCCGGTTCGGCACTGGAGGGTTTGCTGCTGCCCCAACCGCCGGGCAAAGAATACCGACTCCTCAAGGTCGTGACGCAGCCGGCCACGCCCGATCAGCTCGCACGCCTGGGCAACGACCGCGCTCCCGTAGTCGTGCTCGCGCACGGCCACTTTCCGGCAAAAGCAAAGGCGGGCTGAGATTCTTGCGAACCGCAACCCGCCAATAACCGCGAAGGCCGGGAAACAGCCCGGCATCGCGCCGACAAGTTCAGCGAAGATTCATTTCCGTGGCAAGCTTTGGTGTTGGCCCCGCTTATAGAAAAGGCGAGCCCCAGCGCGGCGATTGAGCCATAGCCAAACGGGACATAATCGATTGAAGCCTTTGGTGAGGCCAACCTGCACAATTTTGGACCATACATTTTTGACTGTGGATGAACACGGCTCACGACTGCTCGTGGAGTCGATTCGGTTCGCAGTATATCGGAGCCGCTACCGCCACGTGATCGATCCGAATTCCTTCCGCCCGCGCTCGGAGTCGATCGTCAGGGCAAAAAGTAGATCGGGCACATTGGCCTGCGTGTAAGCCCACCAAAAAACATAGACGCGGCCCGGCGTTAATCTTTCGCGCCGGATCGTTCCCGCGTATGCTTTATCCGTAGTGGGAAAACGCTCCGTCATTTCCGGCAAATCTTTGAACACGATGCGTTCCGTATTGGTTCCGATGCCGCGTACCTCGCCGCGCTCTGCCGCGATGTTCCAGGAAATCCCAAACCGCCGTGGCAAATCGTTCTCACGGTAAAGATTCAGGAACGCCCACTTGAGATCGCCGTCGATCCACTCCGGCACGGTGAAACGAATGCCGGTATAATGTTGTCCCTCGAATTCCCCTACGAGGTAGTCCTTCACCGCGAGCCGCTGCAAAACAGTGTCAGTGGTGTTGGTAGGCGGTTGGAACTTCACCAAAGGGAAGCCAGTAATGTTTTCCTGAATGAACGCCGTGCGCGGCGAGACGGGATTTCGACCGGCAAATCCTGGCCGTCCCATAACGAACTTGAGTGAGCCGAATTCTTTACGGCCACGCTCTGAATCGACCGTGATGGCGAACCCGATGTCCGGTGGATCACGCTCAAAGTGGCCGAAATACAAAACGTAGGATTGGCCCGGCTTCAGACGCGAACGAGATGTGGTATGCGAGTAAACTCGTCGAGCGGTGGGAAAGCGTTGCCAGAACTCCAAGGTGTCATCGGGATCGATTCTAACTGGAAAGAGCGGAATGGAATCGCTCGACGCGGAAGCAATTCCCCAAGTCAGGTTGACACGCTGGCGCTTTTGTTCTTCGGGATTGATGTGAAAAAACATCCATTGCAGGTCGCCATCAATCCAGTCCGGCAAGGTGAAGCGAACTCCGGTAATGGGAACACTCTGGAAAGCGCCAACCTCATTCTCAAAGGCATTGAACCGTTGGATCACCGTTTCGGTCTTGTTGGTAGGGGGCAGGAAGCTGACAAGAGAGAAATTCGTGAAATGCTGTTGAATGAAAGCGCGTGCGAAAAACTCAGGGCCTTCATCTTCAACGGGGGCGCCCGCATCCGTCAAAGGCAGCGAGCCGAATTCCTTACGCCCACGCTCTGAGTCGATGGTAATGCCAAAGACGATATCCGCGACGGCGCGCTGCGCGTGTGCCCACCAAATCCCGTAAGTCTCGCCGGGCTTAAACTCTTGCCGGGCTAACCTCTGCACGTGCGCTCGCGTTGAATTCGGAAACGCAGCCTTCAAGTCCGCAGAATTGGTGAGATACCGCCGAACGAAATTTGTGAAGCCGCTCATCTCGCCGCGTTCTGGAATGATATACCACTGGTAATTGGCTTGCCAGTCTGTTGGCCGATAGTCGTGCAGGAACATCCACAGATAATCACCGTCCATCCAGGTCGGCACCGTGAAGCGAATGCCAGACCAGTATTGGCCCTCAAACTCGCCGATGAGATGCTCACTGACTTTGAAACGTTGAAGGACGGTTTCGGTCCCGTTCGTTGGGGCCACGAATTTTACGGCCACAAAGTTGGTAAAGTTCAGCCGGAGAAAAGCATCACGCCGGGCCACAATCGCTTTCTCATCACCGACGGTTTGTTGCGCCGCAGCGAATTGAACCGGAGCGAGAATGGTAATCATCGCGAGAATGCAGCGGCGCAGGTTCATGATTTTGCGACGCTACGCTGCGCACTCAGGGTGTCGAGGACGTTTTGAGTCGAGCTTCGTGGCGGGTGATTTCCGCGTTTCCCAATCCTGATTTCGGCGCAAAGCGCGGGAGTTGTCCGCTGTGCAATCCCTCACGCCTGCTCGACGAGGCAGCCCAGTAAGAGAAACAGGCGAAAGGTCGATTTCATAAGACGAGGGGTTCGCTCAGCGGACGAACGGCCATGCTGCTTGTTTTCTTCATGCTGTAAACTTCTGGGTTCCTCACTTGGCAATTACGTACGGCGTGTAACGGCAGAAATGATGCCACAGAGTGTCGATCTCCCGTTTTGCCGTTCATGGACATAGGTTCAAAATTTGAATCCTAAACCCACATCCAGACTTTCCACCTTCTCCTCGGTGAGCGGGATGCGACCTTTTCTATACTTCACTTCCAATGTGACGTTATCGAAGAAAGCGTAGGACAAACCGCCAGTGAACAGGCGCGTGGCGCGTGTACCCCGGCGGAGGGCCTCGTACTCGCGCCACTCCGCCGAAAAAGATAATCCCTGAAGCAGATTGGGCATATCCCGCCCGAATCCGAGTTTGAGTTGAGCTACTGGGCCGATTCGGAAATAGCTTTCCCCTTCGTTCAGGTTGGTATTGGAACCGTTGTCCAAAACGCTCCCACCCTCGACGTGGACGAACAGGTGACCGATGAGTGATAGCCCCTCTTTCCTGTTGCCGAGCGGTATAGGCACGCTCTGACCCAGCGCCAGTGCTCGGCCAATGAACTCCATCTCAAACTCGCCTCCGACCTGTTGGCTGTCGAATTCAAAATCTGTTTGGTGAACCGGGGACAAACGGAACAAAGTTGAAGTCAACGGGAACGGTCGAGCTTTCACTTCATATCTCGCCTGAAGCGGCAATCGAAACGCGAGCGAATCGGATTCGTCGTCTCCGCCCGTCACTCGATCGAACGAAACGTTCGGAACGAAACGGACTTTCGACAACGGGCCGATGTCCGGCACCTCCAATTCATAACCTGCAGCCCCCTTGAATTTCCATACGGTATCGTCCGCGCGAAAATCGCGGGTGAAAGAAACTTGCGCTGCTTCCGTTTCATCCTTTGGATCCGTCAACCGTTCCCATGAATCACGAACACGGAACGGTTGCAACCATTCAGGAATCTCTAACTCCCCTTTAGGCACGCCCAGTTCTTCGTCGTAGAAATCATCCGCGCGAATGCTTCCGGGCTTCGCATGGCGCATCAATTGATCATAGTCCTGTACCGCCAATCGAATGCGCGGGGCCATGATGAGATTTGTTCCCAGCGCTTCGAAGTCCTGTGGAGTGGCCGTAACGAGCTTGGCTGCCAGTTTCGGGTCGTGACGCGCCAGAAAGATACGGATGATATCGTTCGAAGTGAATGTCCCATCGCCTTTCGAGGAAAACCTGGAAAGCTCCACTTTGTCGGCCACCTTGCGATTTCCCGAATCATCGGCCGCAGGCGCCAACCAGCCGGCAAAGACCACTAGCACCAAGGCACCTATCCATGCGCGGCCTCTCATTTTTCCTCCGGGGTTAAGGCTTCGAGCAAAGCTTCCAATAAGTCTCGCGCCGTATCGCAGTCAGTGATGTTCTCGACGCGCACCTCGAATTCAATTTCGAGATCGCGGTTGAAATCCTCAAGCGAGTCGTCAGTGAATCCAAGGTCTTCACGCAACTCATTATCGAGCGAGCGAACCGTTCGGCGCGTTACCTTTTCAATCAGATCGGTCAAGCGTCTTTGAATTTCTCTTTCATCGATCGGACCACCAGTTTTTGCTGGTGTTGTTTCCGGCGATTGACCAGCGGATGGCTTTTTGTCATTTGGCGAACCCGAATGACCCGTCTCAGGATCGTTTTTCATTTCTTTGCGGTTGTCTTTTTCGTTTGTTGTCGAGCGCAACGCATCACGCGGGAAGCGAGAGATGAGTTTTGCTTTTGGTGGCGGGACATCGCGGGGAAAGCAATGGCGGCGCGGCGTTTGAAGGCCGGCCTCGTCCCGTTCAGTTGAACACTCCGCCGAGTATCCACTGGCCACGCACAACCTGAAGAGCGGGAACTACAGCAAGCGTACAAACTCTGTGGGGGTTGTCAAAACGAATTGGTTCACTGAAATCTGGCGCAGACATCATGCACTAGAAGGCAAAGGTTGACGCCTATTCTGGCCGTGTATCTTTCGATAGCTTGAGTGAATGGGATCCTCTCATCTTCCTCGCTTCAAACGCTCTCTCACGGTTGCGCCCATAAAGATCACCGCTCGCGACCGTGAAATTATCCAACTGGTTCACCGGCATCGCTTTCTGCGTTCGTTGCAAATCGTCGCGCTCATGCAGCAAAGTCCGCAGCACGTTTTACGTCGGCTTCAATTGCTGTATCACCACGGATACCTGGAGCGCCCGCGTGCGCAACTCGACTACTATCACCAGGGCGGCTCCCGCCCGATCGTTTACGGGTTAGGGAAAAAAGGAGCGGCCTTGTTGAAGCAAGAGCTTGGCGATGCGTTTCGGGATGTGCGCTGGGGTGAGAAGAACCGTTCGGTTGGGCGAATATTTCTTGAGCATGCGCTTCTCGTTTCAGAAGTGATGGTGGCGGTTGAACTGGCCTGTCGAGAACATGGAGGAATTCGGTTCATCTCCAAAGAGGAGCTTTTAATTCCAGGTGAGGCCAGCCGCCCGCTTCGATGGAGAGTGAACGTAAACAGTCAATTGAAGCTCGGTGTCGTTCCGGACGGTGTGTTCGCATTGGAGTTCACCGGTCCAGCCGGCAAACCTGATCGCGCCTTCTTCTTCCTTGAAGCGGATCGAGGAACCATGCCGGTCGTGCGTCGTTCTCTATCTCAGACTTCGTTTCATCGCAAACTTCTCGCCTATGAAGCCACGTGGTCGCAATCGATTCACCAGACCCGCTTTGGTTTCAATCGTTTTCGCGTGCTCACGGTCACAAAGAGCGCTGTTCGGCTAAAGGCACTTGTGGAAGCCTGTTCACGGTTGAAAAGCGGCCGGGGACTCTTCCTGTTCGCCGAGCAAATATCTTTGCGGAATCCATCGACTCTGCTCTCCCCCGTTTGGCGAGCAACTACCCAAACTGAACCTGTAAGTCTCCTTCCTGAATCACTCTTGCCGGATGCGGCAAGTCTCGCCGTCTAGGAGCTTCACTGTCACGGGCGATACGATGCTTTTGGATGCGGTTCAGTCCTGAGCCGCACGGTAGTTCTTCACAACCAAACAGGAGTATCTATATGCCAAGATCATCAGTTCAAACCGTGAGCCTCTATTTCAAGCAAGGCTCCAGCGACAAAGAATACCACGCCTCGATTGAGCAAGAGGACGGCTGTTACGTCGTCAACTTTTCCTACGGCCGCAGAGGGAGCACCCTTCAGACCGGCACAAAGACGAGCACGCCCGTTGACCTCGCGACCGCGACCAAAATCTGGAGCAAGCTCGTGACGGAGAAGAAAGCCAAGGGCTACACCGAGGGCGAAGCCGGCACGCCATACCAGCACACGGAAAAAGAAAACCGCGTCACCGGCATTCTGCCGCAACTGCTCAATCCCATCGACGAATCCGAAGTGGCGACGTTGATAGAGGACGATCGGTGGTGCGCGCAGGAGAAGTTCGATGGAAAGCGCATTTTGCTTCAAAAGGAAGGAGCCGCCATTCACGGCATCAATCGCAAGGGACTTGTGGTTGGATTGCCCTCACCCGTGGTCGTGGCCGCTCATGGGTTCGAGAGCGACTTCATTCTGGATGGCGAGAGCATCGGCGAGACGCTGCACGTCTTTGATTTGCTCGCGCTTAATGGCAAGGACCTGCGGACAGAGCCTTACCATGCGCGGGTCACAGCTCTGGTAAATCTCCTGGTCTGTTGCCGACAGCGGCAGATCGTGTTTGCGGCAACCGCGTGGAGTCACGATGAGAAGACCAAACTGCTCTCGTTCCTTCGTGGACAGAGCAAGGAAGGCATCGTCTTCAAACGCGCTGATGCCCCATACACTGAAGGCAGGCCGAGCAGTGGCGGCACGCAGTTGAAGTACAAGTTCTACGCTGCGCTCTCTGCTCTTGTCGGCACGATCAACGCCAGGCGGAGCATCGAAATCAGACTGTTCAACGGCAAAGGACTGGTGAGTGCGGGCAACGTCACCATTCCTGCCAACCACGTCATTCCCGCAGTCGGTCAGGTGGTAGAGGTCCGATACCTCTACGCCTTCAAGGAGAGCGGCTGTGTGTATCAGCCCGTGTATCTCGGTGTGCGTTCTGATGTCCGAGAGACGGAGTGCGTCGTTACCCAACTCAAGTTCAAGAACGGCGAAGAAGAATCATAATCCGGCCATCAAATCCAAACCCTGCGGGCTTCCTGCAGGGTTCTTTTTTTATTACTCCTCTTGCATCTCTTCCCGTTTCTTGCCGGAGATGACAAACCTCGCCGTCTAGGAGCCTCACCGTCGCGGGCGATACGATGCTAATTGGACGCGGTTCACTTCTGAGCCGCACCTAGTTCTTCACAATCAACCACAGGAGTATTCCATGCCTAGATCATTGTTCGTTGACTTCAAGGCGGTGAAAGAGGCCGTCAGCATGGAGCAGGTTTTAGGGCACTACAACCTGCTCGATGAGTTCAAACGGGGCGGAGACAGCTTGAGCGGGCCATGTCCGATTCACAAGGGCACCAACCCGACACAGTTCCGCGTGAGCATAAGCAAGAACGTCTGGAATTGCTTCAGCGAGTGCAAGCATGGCGGCAACGTTCTCGATTTCATTTCGAGAATGGAGGGTGTCTCCATTCATGCTGCCGCCCTCAAAGCCATCAATTGGTTTCATCTCGATCCTCATGCCACGTCTTCCAGTTCCAACGGGGAAAAGGACGAGGAGAGTGAGAATGGTGAGACTTCTTTGGCACGGACGCAGGTAACAAAAAAGCCAGTGGAAGTGCCGGAGAACGCCACACCGAACAAGCCTCTCAAATTTCGATTGGAGAAGCTGGAGCGGGAGCATTCGTATCTCAAAGAACGTGGCCTCTCGCTCGAAACCATCATCGATTTCGGGATTGGCTTTTGTTCCAAGGGAATGATGGCGGGACGCATCGCCATCCCCATCCACAATGTAGATGGTGAAGTCGTTGCGTATGCCGGTCGCTTCCTGGGTGATCCGCCCGAGGGCACGCCGAAATACAAACTGCCCCAGGGATTCCGCAAGAGCCTGGAGCTTTTCAACATCGATCGCGCCATCAAAGAAGGCCCAGGTCTGCCACTCGTTGTGGTGGAGGGCTTCTTTTACGATGAACTCAAAGCGTATTTCACCAACCCGGAAGCCGTCGCCAGTCATCTCTTGAACGCGCAGAATAACCTGAAAGAAAAGGAGCAGTTGCTACAGGTTCAAAAAGGCGAGATTGGCAAAGTTCGGGAACAGATGAAGCAAGCTCAAGAACTGTATTTCGGCAAACACATTACACCGGAAGGCTTTGGTGAGCTTTACAAGCCGTTGGAACAGCGCCTGGGCGAGCTTCAGGCGGAACTGCCCAAGTTGGAGGCGGAGGTCGATGCTATGAAGATAAACAACCTTTCCGCGGATGAAGTTCTCTCCGAAGCCAACGAACTTTACTCCAGTTGGCCCAAGATGCCCATTGAGGACAAACGCCGGATTGTGGAAGGAATCCTGGAAAAGGTTGTGATCGGACCTGATGACGGAATTGAGCTAACCCTCGCGTATCTACCTACTTCTGAAAAGATGATAAATTCCCAACAGCACCTGAGCGTCGCGGTTGCCATCGTTGCGTCCCGTGCGCCGGGTCGCTGAGCTT